>Ga0255343_1003859_pt1 | contig 15451 bp, 10 predicted proteins | sample wastewater_treat_4_FD_192413 | JGI IMG/M metagenome (GOLD analysis project Ga0255343, IMG submission 192413) | Wastewater microbial communities from Lulu Island WWTP, Vancouver, Canada - plant16 | ecosystem: Engineered > WWTP > Wastewater > Unclassified | place: Canada: Vancouver, British... | reverse complement strand
ACGTCTGCATGAACGACAACAACGGCGGCAACGTCGCCGAAGGGCTAGAGGCCATCCTGTACGTGCCGAAGATCGTCACCGAGACCGTCGCCACCTCGCCGCCCAACCGCGCGCGGAAGACCATCGGGGTCGGGGAGGAGGTCAAGCTCACCCTTCTTCCTGAAGGTTTGAGCGGAGTGCTTTGGAATGTGACAGAAGGAGGGGGGCAAGTCAGCGGATACACCGGCGACACGATCACCTTTACCGCGCCGGACCGTGCCTCCGACATCACGCTGACCGTTGACACGGATGCGGGAACGATGGGTTCAGTGACATTCCATGTGATCGAGCCGACCGGAGTTCTGATGGAGAATGAAACCCTCCAATATGCGAGTTCTGGTCCAGATTGGATTGCAATTAAGTATTGGGCGAATATATATCTTACCCCGAGCACGGTAAATTTTTATAACGCTTCTGTACACGAAGGCCCCTCACGTGTCTATACAAATGGGTATTTCACTTTGTATGACCACAGAATGCGACCTCATGAGGGTAATGGGCCTCATCCCATGTCAGAAGAAGTCGTCGATGGGAAAGGAACACTTTGTATGAATGCAGATGAGATTACCGGAGTTGCCGATATTATTGGTTCGCATATTTCTGGAGATTTGTATTGGATCATGAATTGGTCGTTCTCTGTTGGGACTGGACAAAAGAAGGAGATTGAGGGAGTCCGTATCCGTCAGAACAATCATATCGAATTCCCTGGCGGCACGGCTACATTGACCGTTACCAAAGATCGTTCAGGATACAGTACTGTCTTTGGAACAAATGTTGGAATACCCGTAAATCCATAACAAGGAGGAACCTGATGAGTTCGAAAATTACTGTTATTGTTGCCATTGCTACCGCTGTAATGTTGGGGACAACAACCTTTGCAGGTGATTTGATCGCTAATTTGGAGAGTCGGGTATGTGCGTTGGAGACCTTTGCCCAGACAAACCTGTTGTTAGCTACGAAAAACGGTGATTACAAATTGGTGCAGTGTGTTTCCGACAAACTGCAAGAGCAAAAAAACGAGGCATTGGACAAGAATCGAAATGAGTGGGGATGGGAGAGCAGGATACGATTTTTTAAGATAGGGTTGTCTGTTTTGCAGACGGCGGCCTCCATGCACGATTGGAAGGCTGAGCCGTATAACGCATATCCGGATGTTTCACGGCTCGTCCGGGGACTTTCCAAAGACGCCATCTACCATGATGCCAAGCAAACCGAATTGCCGGACATATCTAACCCATCCACTCGTGCCGAACTCGAAAAGTACCGTAATGAAAAGAAACACATGATTGAACGTTCACAAAGTGAATTTGCCTTGCACAGAATCTGTAAGCAAAAAATACGTGAATTACGTCAGGAAATGCAATCTGTTTGCAAAGCCAATCCCGAGGGGTGTCAGAAAGCGCTGGATGCCGTTGATGAAATCGTTACGGATGAAGAGCTAAGGCGGAAGCTTCTTGAAGGTGTCAAACGTGACACCCAAGTGATACAGGAAAAATGAATGGTGTCTTTCGTCCGACAAACGTGTAAGTGCTTGATTTTCACCGTTGCTTTGTGTGCTGCGGGCAATACCAGACTGCAGGGCCAAGACGCGGATTGGGGCGAAGGGCTTGCAGAATTAGAACTGATGGTGACCAAGGAGTGTAAAAGCGCCATCGACAACAATGATTACAGATTGGTGAAGGCAGCAGATTTAGCCCGTGTAAACTTTGCCCGCAATGACAGCAAAAAATTTATGAACCCCCAAGGCCAGGAAGCTCTTGAAAGGGTGACGTCAATCTGGCTGCGTCTCGCGCAGACAGCGTACACGATGCGAAACGCCGAAGTGCGTCCTAAAAAATATTGGTTCTACAACCTAAGGTCTTTCACACCGTCGCAAGAGATAGCGGAGCTTGTGAGGCGCAAAGTAAAAGTCGAGGAAATTGATGATCCCGAACTGAGGACGAAGGTCACCCAGTTTCTTGAAGAAAAGAAAAAACGTCTCGAATGTTACGACAGGGAAAGAACATTGGATTACATTCTGTGTAACTCCATCCACGAGGTACGTCCGCTTCTCGTCCGCATGTGTGAGGGCGAGGGTCGTCTTGATTTCGTTTGCCAGATTGTCTCCGATGAAAAATTACGGTCGAAGATACTTTCGGCCGTTGAGAAAGACCCCTCGGAAGACTTGTCTTTTTTGCGCTCGAACGACAGTGCTGAAAATCTTGCCGGTCGATTCGAGGTCTTTGTCCAAACAAACTTTTTTCTGGCTCGTCAGACAGAAGACGAAAAATACCTCAAAAGAATCGCGTACGCGACACAAGAGTACACAGCATTATTACATCCGCCAACAGAAAAACTAACTTCCGTCTGGCGTGAGTTGTTGTGGCTTTCCCATGAAATGTGGCAGACAAGCCGACGACTCGACAAGCCGTTGGATCAAATATTCAAGCCGTCGCCGGATATGATGTTTTTCATCCTTTCAAAATTTGAGCCGGAAGATATTGATGGCGATGAAGCTCGTGAAACGTATATTCGCTGTCGTGACGAATACAATCGGCTCATCAAGCGGTATGACAGGAAAAATGCGCTGAAAGGCTTTGAGACCTTCATCGTGAACATAGGGCGAAACGCTTTGGAAGGGGTCAAGGACAATCCGCCTGAGATTGAAAGACGGAAAGCCATGATCCGGGAGTGTATAAAGGACGACGCATTGCAAGCGCGAATACTTGAAACACCGTGAATAATGAAATTGCACAATGGATTACAAATTGAATACGCGCAATAAGGATGTGCCCGCGATGCGAAAGGGCTTGGCTATCATGTTGCTTTGTTTGGCCGGGATATGCCTGCAAAGCGGAGCCGTTGAGGACGCGGCGAAAATTGAAGACGAAGGATGTCTTTTTGAGCAAAAAACGCGGCAAACTCTGGAGTCCGCCAAATCGAAAGATTGGTGGGGATATTATGATTTTCCCCGATTGTCTTTGAAGGTTTTCGCTCATTCTGCGCCAAACCTCAAAAAATATTTTGAAACACACCCGGACCGGTTGTTTGCCCTCCAGCTGGATGCGCTCAAGGTCGCGGACGGTCTCCGCGACAAGAGCTATTCCGTTGCAAAAGCGCCCAAAGAACACCGGGCCTTGCTGTTCAACGGCAATGCCCATGCGGCGTTACTGAAAAAGCAGAAGACTTCCAAAGACACGCTGACGGCGATCGAAACCGGACAATTGAAGTTCGCCAGGGAATTTGAACTCGAAAAGGTTTATCGTGCCTATTTGGAACAGTGTCAAAATTCGCTGAAGGAAGCGAGTGGCAACGTCAATCAGTTGACACGTCTGCTACATATCCTGTCTGAGAGAGTCCAGGACGAAAAACTCAAGGCGGAACTTCTTTCAAAAGAGTTACAATCGCAAGAGTACATCCATCCGACCAATCAAACCGGCATGACCAACGCGACGCTTCCATAACCAAAGGCGCGTCGGGAGACGAAATATCGATGGGCGACGTAACCGTTCATTTCATCGCACCATAACGAAAGGGTTCATTATGACGACTAGGCAAATCAGCATGAGTCTTATTGTGGCATTTTTGATGGTGCCTTTCCGGCATCTCCAGGCAGACGAAACAATCCACTTGACAGCAGAGGAAGTGATAAACATTGTTTCGCAAAAGCTGGATGTTGCTCAAAGCCGAAAAGACGCAAGAGCCTTGCGGGCGGCAAAGGATAACCTACCTGCAATCAGTAGCGGGTATGGGAAAAAGGTGTACCGGCATCTCGCGCCAGAACAAACCTTCGCATTGGAACTCAAAATCCTTCAAGTTGCTGACAGAATGCAGGACAAATCGTATGACCACACCATCAGGCCTAAAGCAGGATGGTATGGCGATGTCCCGTGGCCTCCAGAAAACGAGCGCCCAGAGGCGCTTCGTGATATACCGCTCTGGTGGCCGAGAACGTCGCCGGAGTATTACAAAGAAAGAGACCCTGAACTCTATGCTTTCTACAAACCGCTCTATGAGGAAAATCTGCGGAATACGAAAAAGCATCAATACGAAGGAGGCGTCCGCGTTGTCCGTGAGGATATGTTAAGGGATACAAGAGGGAGGCTGAAGTTCGAATGCGACAGAGGTGCCGAGTCCCGTAATTTCAGCCTTTATCTCCGTCTGGTTGACGAGATCATTGAGGACAAGCAGCTGCGCGATGAAATCCTCTCTGACATTCCGCCCGAACGCCGTTTGCCGGAAACACCCTCGAAAGAGAAATCAGCCCCATGACCAGCCGTTTTTTTTGAAATGATGAACAGCATTAGTTTTCGCCAGGTCAGGATGGCCTCCGTTTTTTTCCTGATAGCAGGGTGTGGGATTGCCGGTGAAAATTGGGAGGAGAGTGCAGTAATAGTGCCGGGGGCATGTTTGGCGCAAATGGAGGGGGAGGCAGACCTTTTATCACGCGAAGCAGCCATTCAAATGACTGTGGCAGTCTGCGTGACAAATAACAACGTCGATGGGTTGTTCAATGTTCAACGGCAAATTTCTGAACTTGAACGATGCCTTCCTCCAATGACCCTCAACCGGTCACACCCTAAAGTCAGGAGAAAATGATGAATCCGTATGTCAAAATTTGCACATCTGCAACGATCCTTTCGGCGTTTCTTCTTCCATCGGCTCGCATCGCCGATGTACCCATTGACAGGTGCGCCGGGAAGCGACACACTGTACACATGAAACTATCACGTGCATTGTACTTTGTGGGAGCGGTTGCTTTGTCCGCTCTGCTGTGCCGGGCGTCTGAACCCGTCACGTTGTTTGATTTCACCAAGCCCGGTCATGGCTGGAAGGGCAATTCCCGCACGCGTCCTGCGGAAGGCGAGGGCTTTTGCGTGGAACTGACGGGTGAGGAGGACCCATGGCTGGAGGGACCGGCAGTCACGGTGCCGGGGGCGGATGTTGCGCAACAGTTGGCGCTGGAACTGGATGCCGAGTGCGGGCAACCGGGCAACGTGGAGGTCTTTTTCGCTGTGGAGGGCAAGCCCTTCACCGCCGAAAACTCGGCGTGGTTGAGACGCAAGGGGTCGTCAGGCACGCCATACCGTGGCATGGTCCGTTTGCTCGGGCCGCGGATGCGTTTCCGGTGTGATCCGCCGGGTAGCGTGGGTCGCGTTTCGCTGCGTGCGTTGCGGGTGCGTCCATTGGTGCCGCTCGCGACGATCGCCCACGAAAAGCCGGTCCGGGTGGCCTTGCCGGCTTCTCCGCTGTGCGTCAGCGGAGGTGCTGTTGAGGTGGCGCATGATCCCGCCTGCTGGAATGCGTTTGTCTGTCGCGTCAAAGGGAGTGTCTTTGCCGAGTCCAATCCTGCCGAGACGCTGATGGTTATCACCGGCAAACAGATGGTGCCGGTCGATCTGGCGTCGGCGGATGTGACGCGCGAACAACACGCCGACGGGTTTACGGTCGAAGCGCGCGCGCGCGATACTGGCGGCGCTGAATGGCGGTTGACACGCCGTTTCTCGCCGTGCCGCGACGGTGTCCGTATCGACGGTTCAATCACGGTGAACCAGTCGCGCGAGGTTGTGCATCTGCCTTGGGGCACGCTGTTTGCGGGATGCGGTAGTTTCGGTGAGCGCAAGGGACAGGCGCTGTTGCCGGGCGTGGAGTACCTCGAAAACGAGCCGTCCAGCAATGAAAAAGAGATCAAGGGCGCGGCGGCGAACCGGCGATTGGTCGAGCCGTATAAAGTGTGTTATCCGGTGATGGCGTTGACGGCAGACGGGAAATGGATATCCCTGTCGTGGCAGACCGGCGGGGTGGCGGCCAGTCCGCTCTTTGATTCGCCAGACCGCGTGTTCCATTCCGGCGGCCATGTCATGGGCATCTGGTCACCTGCCGCTGGCGAGGCACGATTCGAAAGTGAGTTTGCGGTACACGCCGGTGTGAAGTTGGAGGCGGGGCGGACTTATGAGTACTCGTTTATCGTGAGCGGTGGCGAGGGTGCGCCGGTGACCGAGGCGGTCGGGGCGTATGTCGCGCGTGGCTTGCCGCCGGTGCCGGTTTTCGATGGCGGATTCGATGCGGCGGTCCGGCTGCTTGCGGCCGGTTGGTTGGACTCTGCATCGCGTCACGGATTGGCTTGGCGGCATGCGGTTTGGGGCAAGAACTTTCCGCCGGTATCGCATGCCGAGGATGTGCCTGCCTATCTGCTCTGGCTGGCAGCGCAGACGACGGACAGTGCGCTCAAAACGCGCTTGACCGATACGGCACGCGAGGCGATCGCCGCGCTACCGCCCGGACGTTATGGTGTGGGGGGCATCTCGCACACCAAGAGGCCTGTCGGCGCTCTGCTCTACGGCAATCTCGAAGGTTTGGTTCGACAGGCTGGCCCGCGTGTCGCGCGCATGGCGGCATCCATGCCGGAAGGACGGCGGCGCTACACGCCAGCGCCCGGCAAGCCGGATTTCGGTTCGACGCTGGGCAGCGACCATTGCAATGGCTTCACGGCGATGACGGCGGAAGAGATGTTGGAACAGGCCGCGCTGAGCGGTGACGAGGCGGCGATTGCGGCGGCGCTTGCCGTGTTGGACAAGATGACTGCGAATTATGCCGGTCAGGTGCCGCGCGGCGCGCAGCCGTGGGAGATGCCGCTGCACACGCCGGACATCGTTGCGGCGGGCAGGTTGGTTCGTACCTATGTGTTGGGTTATCTGCTCAGCGGCAAAGAGGCGTATCTGGAGCAGGCGCGCTATTGGGCATGGACCGGTGTCACCATGCTTTATCTGGCGCCACCGACCGAGGGGCCGGTCGGTCTGTACGCCACGATCGGCGTGATCGGTGCGACCCATTGGAGTGCGCCCAACTGGATCGGTCAGCCTGTTCAGTGGTGCGGCTTGGTCTACCGGTCGGCACTGGAAGATCTGGCGCGCGTGGACCGCGTGCAGCCCGAACTGTGGCGCACGTTGGCACGCGGCATGACGGTCGCGGGGCTTCAGATGTGTTTTCCGCTGGACGATGCGGAGCGGCGTTGCGGGTTGCTGCCGGATTATTTTCTGTTGCAAGCGCAGTGCCCCGACGGGCCAGCCATTAACCCCGGCACCCTCCAAACCCATCTGGGGGAGGCTTATGGGAAGGTTCCTTTCTATACTTTGAATCGCCTCGCTTCCGGGGCGCTTGTGCATGTGCCGGGCGAGGTGCGGCAGGTCGATGCGGATGACGGCACGATGGCATTGACGGTCACCGCTTGGCCCGAATCAGAATACCGCATCCTGATCACGCGCGTCGGTCAGCCGCCGCAACGTGTGTTGTGGAATGGCAACCCGATCGAGTTCCGCTACGTGAAGGAGGCGCGCGTCCTCTGGGTCACTGTCACCGGCAGCGGGCGTTTGCGGATGACGATGTAGTTCGCGATGTGACGCGATGTGGGCTTGCTAGGATGACATTCCTTCTGATATTGTCATTCTCGTTCTGGGAGTATAAGGAGAGTTCCAATCATGTCATGGTTTGAAAAGCCGGCCGAAGCTCCGGCCCGTGTTCCGACAGAGGCGATTTGGGCGGTGTGCCCGTCTTGTAAGGTATACGTCGCGCGAGAAGCGTGGGATGCGGCTGACAAGGTCTGCCCTCGTTGCAATTATCACGCGCGTTTGAGTTGCCGCGAACGAGTGGCGCTGTTGACTGACGCCGGCAGTTTCAAGGAGTTGAACGCCGATGTCAGTTTCAACGATCCGCTTTCCTTCGAGGACTCGAGCGGTGCGTATGCGGATAAGGCCAAGGCCACGGTCGCCAAAACGGGAGTGGGTGAGTCGATTCTGACCGGCACCGCCACCATTGAGCAGATCGCGGTGGTGTTGGGTGTGATGGACTTCAGGTTCTTGGGCGGTAGTCTCGGCAGTGGAACTGGCGAGCGTATCCGTCTGGCCGCTGAGAAGGCCATTGCGTTGAAACGTCCGCTGATCATCGCGTCGGCCTCGGGCGGCGCACGCATGCACGAGGGGATCGTCTCGTTGATGCAGATGGCCAAGACCTGTGCGGCGATCGCGCGCGTCAAAGAGGCCGGGCTGCCGTACATCTCGATCCTGACCGATCCGACGACAGGCGGTGTCTCAGCCAGCTATGCGATGGTGGGCGACCTCAACATTGCCGAGCCCAAGGCGCTGATCGGCTTTGCCGGACGGCGCGTCATCGAGCAGACCATCAAGCAGAAGCTGCCGGATGATTTCCAGACTGCCGAGTACACACTCGCGCATGGCTTCGTCGATCACATTGTGCCGCGCAAGGAGTTGAAAGCGTTCCTCGCGAAGGTTCTCCGTTACGCCGGGTATTGAGACGGTAATCCCGCGACCCTTGAGTGTCCAATCACGTTTTCAGGTGAGTGTTTATGGCTAAGAAAACTGAGAAGAAATTGACGGCATGGGATATTGTGCAGATCGCGCGCCATGCGGAACGCCCCAACATCACGGATTACATCCGTCTGATGTGCGATGATTTTGTGGAGCTTCACGGCGATCGCCTGTTCGGCGATGACCGCGCCCTGATCGGCGGTTTCGCCACGATCGGCGGACGCAAGGTGATGTTGATCGGCCACCGCAAGGGACGCGGTGTGGAAGAGAATATCGAAGCCAACTTCGGCATGGCGAATCCGGAAGGTTACCGCAAAGCGATGCGGTTGATGCGCCTCGCCGAAAAGTACAGCCTGCCTGTGGTCAGCTTTGTCGATACGCCGGGCGCCTATCCGGGCAGCGAGGCCGAGGCCCGCGGCCAGGCCGAGGCGATCGCCCACAACCTAGAGTTCATGGCTACGCTTAAGACCCCGATCGTTGTGGTGGTCACGGGTGAGGGCGGCAGCGGTGGCGCGCTGGGAATCGCCGTAGGCGACCGCATTCTGATGTTACAGAACGCCGTGTACTCCGTGATTTCACCGGAAGGCTGCGCCTCGATTCTGTGGCGTGACGGCAGCAAGGCACCGCAAGCCGCTGAGGCCTTGAAGATTACGGCCGAATCGCTGAAGAAACTGGGCATCATCGATGCCATTGTGCCGGAACCGACTGGCGGCGCCCATATCGATCCCGCCGCTACGGCGGCAGCGGTCAAGAAGGCGGTGCTCGCAAATCTGGACGCCCTGTGCGCGGTGCCACTGAAGACCCTCGTGGCGCAGCGTTACGAAAAGTTCAGCGCGATGGGTCAGGCGTAACACTTCGTCGCGACTATTTGCCGGATGCCCTGATGAGCAAGGGCACCATCGGTTCGGCAGTGATGGTGTCGCCAAGCGTGCGACCGGTGATCAGATCAACCCGACTGCCGGCAGGCAGTCCCTCGATCGAGATGGATTGCGGTTCGCGCAGGTGGTTGCAGACCGAAGCGACCACGCCGGATTGATAGGGGGCCGAGCGGATCTCAACGCCGAAGAGGGGTTGTCCTGCGGTATCGGTCACCTGCGGCGTGGGCGGCAGTCCCCATGCAGCGGCACGTGCCGTCAGCAGCGGGAACAGTGCGCGCGCATCACGCGGTTTGGCTAGCGTTTCTAGATTCTGAATGTTCCGCGCCTGGTTGCAGTCATTATGCGTCGGCACAGCCCCGATCGTCACGACATGCACGCCGGCCGCGCGCAGTTTTTCGATGCCTTCGCGTGCCGCGTCCGGCAGGTGGGTCACCTGCGGTAGCAGCAGCACCTTGGCCGTGTCGAGCGGTCGCGGCAACACACCGGTACGCGCCGCTTCCTCCAGTTTCCGTTCGCTTGCGAAGCCGAGCGGACGCCCCAAGAAATTGGCCGCTTCGTACGTGTCATTCAAAACGGGCGCGTGATCGGCTCCGAGTACGAGTGACGATCGGCTCCAAAGCAACACCACCTCAGGCGCGAGATTTTGGATCGCGGCGATTTCGTGCGCCAAGCGATTGAGGTCGAGGCCGCAGCGCCCCACAGCCTCCACGCAGTCAGGACGGTGGAGGATCGATCCCGCCAGATCGCTCACATCATCGTTGCACCGTTCCCACACCCAGATCGTCGTGGCACTCTGCCCGTGAATCGCGTTCTGCCACAGCGTTGCATAGAGGTGGGCCGGTGGAATAACGCTCACATCGCGGTCGTTAATGAGGTGATTTTCGGAATTAACGACCGACAGATCGGCCATGCTCCGCTGGTAGTCGTAGCCCGCTTGGCAGTGCCGCCAGCCGTTGTTCCACATGCCACCTGTCTTGTTATACATGCAGTAGGTGTCGTTACCGTTATACTGGCTCAGTGCGGCGAAGGCTTCGGGATCGACAGACCAGACCCCGTGCAAGGTCTTGTGAAAGTGTGCGCCCATCATGATCTTGGCATGAACGGCCAAATTAGGCGCCATCTCGTGAACCAGATCGGCCATCCAACGGTGAAAGTCCGCAAAGGTCTCGCTATTGAAACGGATGAAGTCGAGACAGGCCGGCGTCGCCTCGAAGGCCGGCGCGGGCACCGGGATCGACGCGAAGTCGGCATACGTCGTGTTCCAGCGCACGTTGAGCGCGGCGATGGTTCCGTGACGCTTTTCTAGCCAGGCAGGCCATGTTTTCGCCGTGATCCGACAGGCGGAGAGATCGACGCAGATCGGCTCGTTGCTCAGACAGACCGAGTGCAGCGCGGGATGGTTCATCACGCGGGGAATCACCTGCCTCAGCGACTTCTCAAGGACAGAACGCGCGCGGGGATCATGGACGCAAAAGTTGAAAAAGCCGCCACGGCAGTCGGCAAGCTCCGGCCACTTCTTAATCGCCCATTGCGGAAAATAGTGCGGGCTGAGCAGTAGAATCACGGAGACATTCGCCTGCGCGGCACGGTCGCAGAGGGCCAGGAATTCATTGATCGCGCGGTCGCTGGTTTCATTCTCTTGGGGCAGGACGGAGTGCGGCCCGAATTCGACCTGAATGATGTTGCAACCGTATCCGGGAAGTTTCTCGACATCTTTTCTGACTTGGCTGAAGTGCCCGTAACCAGTGAATAGAACCGGTCCGCGCTCGGTCCGTCCGTCTGGGTGGCGTCGCGTCCCGATGGTCTGCGCACGCGAGATTTCGAGCGGACTGGTCGCATAGCGCGGCACAGGGAAATCGGTGGCCTGCCCATTGAGGATGGCTTGTGCGCGAGCCTCTTCGCGGGCCGCCATCTGTTGGAGCAAGTAGACTGTGTCCCACGCGCGGTCGATCCTGCCGACGGCGAGATCCGCGTCAACCCACGGCACAAAGTTTTCCAGTACGGTCAGCGTCACGCGCGATGCTGCGCCCAACCCGCGCTGTTCAAGCTGTTCGACCGCCGTGCGCAATCGATCACGTGCGGCGACCACTGGTGTTACGGCCGCACGCACGCGCGATGCGGAAACCACGTTGACGGTTCCGGTGTTGCTCGTCAACGTCTGCCCATCACGAATCAGGTGAAGCTTCCAGTCAAGCTTCTCGGGTCGGCGGTCACCCAGATGGTAGCGCAACATCAAACGTGCTGTTTTATCTCCGGCCGCGAGCGTCGCGTGCTGCGATGCCATAACGTTGCCCGCGCCGTCAGAGAGCGTTACCTTCACATCCGCGGGACGGGACGCATCGTCGACCACGACCACACCTTCCGCCTTGAATTCATCTGCGCAGAACGTCCATGTATCACACGGCCAGCGCTCCGGTGCCCAGCGCGTCGCGAAAGTTTGACCACGGTGCGTCACTTCAGGCGGGGCGGGGGGTGCCAGATCCAGAAAGGTTGAGGGCGATACACCATCCAGACACGCTGGCACCGGCCGCTCACCTTCGCGCAATGAGAGGTCATCGATCCAGATGGCTTCGGTCGGTCGCTCAGTGCAGATGCGCAATTGAAACGTGGTTTCCCGCTCGCCGGTCACGAACGTGCGCGATATCCGCTGCCACCGGCCGTAGGTGGCAGGCAGACCGAGCCGTATCTTCCAGCCCTCGCCGCCACCGATCCACACGCCGGGGAGGGTGCCGGCGGTCTTAACAGAAGCGGAATAGGTGTAGCGCGTGTTGGGTTTGACCGGGATCGGGGTGGCCACCCAAAGCGTACCGAACACATGCGCACCGAAGGCAGTGCCATTTGTGATTTTGATCGAGGCGCGTCCTGTATGCGGATTTTGCGTGTCGAACGTGAGCGTGGCGTCGGTGTTACGGCGGTCCCACAGCCATCCTGTCGGGATGCCGTTGACCTCGGTTTCAAACGATCCGTTGGTCACCAGGTTTTTGCCGGGATCGAACGCCTGAAGCGTCAGTCGCGCCGTCCCCGGTGTTAGTTCAGCACCTGCATGGCCCGCCAATATGGCAATCAGCCCCATCATCATTCCAATACGCATCATGACCGTTTCTCCTGTTGGCGTCCATTATGCGGGGGAGATGAAAGAGGTCAACTCCGAAAATCTGCAACTACTGAAATCGGGCACGGAAGAGATTGCCCGTTTCGCGGGAAATGGGTATCATTGCCTAACAATTAGTAGAATCGTTTTTGATCAGGTGAAAGGAGGGTCAGTTTGCGACAGGTAAAGAGAACACGGGCTGCGATGGTTTTGGGTGTGGCGGTGCTTGGATTGGTTGGGGTGGCGAACGGTCAGACGGTTAATGATCCGGTGGCCTACTGGAACTTCGAGGACGCCGATTGCGCGTTCTCCAATCTGGTGACTTCAAGTTCCTTTCACGACGCGACCGTGCTGTTCGGTCAGCCGGCTGTCGGAGTGGCTGATGGCGCGGCGGGCATCGTGGGCAACGCCCTGATACTGGACGGCACGAGTGCGTTCCGGTTGCCTTACCATCACGATAATCTGGGGCGCTCCTTTACGATCGCCCTGTGGTATTGGCAGCAGACCCAAGACACGCGGCAGTGCCTCTTTCAGTCGCGCGACAATTACACGATATCGTATGAGACCACGGACGGGAACCGCGACGTTTTTGGTTGCTATGCGGGACAGGTGTGGGCAGGGGACGTGAAGACGGGCTTGCAGACGTGGATTCATATCGCGCACACCTTCTCCACGGTCGGGAATACCGTAACGCTCACTGTGTACAGCAACGGCGTGCAGGTGGTCACCAAGTCCGGCGTGGCAGCCGATACGATGTTCGACTTTTACGGGGTGCGCGGGCTGCATGTCGGCGCCTACCGCTCGGCGACGGAAGCTGCGGGGGGCCGCTGCTTCAAGGGCATGATCGATGAGCTGGCGCTGTGGGACCGCGCACTCTCGGCGGCCGAGGTGCAGGCGGTCTACGCGCGCGGGGCGGGCGGCGAAGCGCTGACCTTCACGCCCAAGGCGCTGCCGTCGATCACGTTGGCGCCGGGGCAGTTGGCTTACCGGATGCGCGTGGATGCGGGGCAACCGGACGGCATGTTCTGGAACGGCTGGCTGAGCAACGGCGGAACCGCGAGTCTGGGCGGCGTGTGGGATACGGCCCGTGCGGAGGTGCCGGTCGGCGGCACCATGCCCGATACCGCCGGCCATGACGAGGGACCGTTCGATGCCGAGAAACTGGCGCAGACGCGCTTGCGTATCCCGATGGCAGCAGGCTCGGCGCTGAAGCAGTTGCCGCAGGGTGACTTCACGCTGGAAGCGTGGTTCCGCACGACATCCACCGGGCCGAATGTCCTGTTTGGCACCTACCCCGGCACCGGCGGCGGAGCGGTCAACCTGCAGCTCGAGGGGTGGAGCCGGGCGATGTTGTATTGGAGCACAAACACAGCCACGACGTCCGAGCGTGTCCAAGTCTTGCCTCCCGCGGGACTGACAGGCCGTGATGGCAACTGGCACCATCTGGCGGGGGTCAGGTGCGACACCAACGCCTACCTCTACATGGATGGTGTACTGATCGGATCCAATACGTGGACGCACGGTACGTTCGATCTGGGAGGCAATTATCTGTACATCGGACAGGACGGACGTAACGACTGGGGCCTTTTCGATGGCGAGATCGGTACCGCCCGCGTGTGGGCGCGCGCCCTGAGCGCCGACGAGGTGGCGGGCGTGGCCGCCAACTGCGTGCCCGGTTTCGGCGTTGTCGCGCGCGACGGACTGCTCGCCGAATATGCGCCGTATGAGCCGTTCAACGCTATCCCGGATCGGAACGGCTGGCGCGTGCCGTTTTCGCCGTTGCTCCGGCAGGTCACGCAGACAAACTACACGTTTGAGGTCATGTTCCGGACCACCGACAGCGGACGCGGCATTCTCCTCGGCAACTACCACGGATGGCTGGCAGCCATCAGTAACTTTGAGTTGGCCGAAAACAATCAGTTCAGGCTGGTCACTGCTAATTCCAAAGGGGGCGCGGTTACCGTTTGGTCGGGCGCGGTCACCGGGACACGTGACGGCAACTGGCACCGTGCGGCAGCGGTGCGCCGCGACGGCGAGCTCTACCTATACATGGATGGCGTGCAGCGCGGTAACGCCGTAGCGGAAACACTCGGCCCTTACGCGCTCGCGGGTTCCTATCTCGGCCTTGGCAAAGATTTCAGGTCGTTGTCGAGCCAGGTGCCGCTGAACGGCGACCTCGGGGCGGCGCGCATCTGGAACCGTGCGCTGACTGCGGACGAGATTGCCGATCTACCGAACAACGTGCCCGCTGCGGGGCTTGTCGCGCAGTATGCGCCGTTCCCGACGAACACGCTGCAGACCGCCGGTTTTCCGGGATCGTATTTCCTGCGTTCGATGAGCGCAGGGACCAACTCCGCGATGCTGTGCTTCACCGGTCTGCCGCGTCACACCAAGATTGATCTAGGGATGATCCTTGCGCAGTTGGAGTCGCTTGATCCCGCCACGGAGGATGACCGCTTCATCATTAGGCTTGACGGCGTGGAGATTCTGCGCGTCGGTCTGGGGCCGGATCAGGGCATACAGCCCCAAGTCTACTCGCTTGAGTTGTTCGGGGCCACCGCCGATGTCCAGTTGATCAAAGACACGCTGACGCAGGGCGGGCAGGATCTTTTCTGCGGCGGCGGAGACGTTCTTTACAAGGATCATGTGTATGATCTGGCGCAACTTGAAGACCTTCAGGGCATCCCGCACACCGCCGACACGCTTGTGCTGGAGTTGATCGCCACGCACAACTATGCGGGCGAGAACGAGGGGTTCGGTGTTGACGATATTCAACTGACCGTCTATCCGCCGCCGGGTACGTTGTTTACTCTGCGTTGACGATGGTGAAGCGCGTGATGCTCAGAAAGGTGGGTGCGCTGTCGCTGATGCTCGTGTCGGCGGTCTGTGCGCACGAGAAGACCTTTTATCGGATCGTGTCACCAGTGGGCTCCGGCATCACGGCGCTTTCCGCCGACGGTGCGGTTATCGCTTGGACCAACGCGGCTACCGACGCTGTGACCTGCACGGTGCAGCGTGCATCATCGCTCGCTCCGGCTGACTGGCGCGATTTTGTGCGCCATGAGGCGACCAATACGGCGGTACGGCTACGGCTTGGCGACCGTACCGCGCCCGCAGACATGGTCTATATTCCGGCCGGA
>Ga0255343_1003815_pt1 | contig 15555 bp, 24 predicted proteins | sample wastewater_treat_4_FD_192413 | JGI IMG/M metagenome (GOLD analysis project Ga0255343, IMG submission 192413) | Wastewater microbial communities from Lulu Island WWTP, Vancouver, Canada - plant16 | ecosystem: Engineered > WWTP > Wastewater > Unclassified | place: Canada: Vancouver, British... | reverse complement strand
GCAGCTCCTTGGCGAGCAAACGCAGCTCATTTCGGAGTTCAAACGCAGCTCATTTGAGTTCAAACGCAGCTCATTTGGGGTTTGTTAGGGGCGACAAACGGGGCGGGAGGCAAGTTAAAACAGTTGACAGGGATAGTTAAAAGGTTTAACCGAGTCGGTTAAAATAATTGACGTATTCACAATTTGTTCATAAGTTCTCACCGTTATAACGGCGATAATATATGAACATGGTTAAAAATTTTAACTTAATAGGCGAACGGAAAAAGCGGTCAAGTGACCGCCTTTTCTTGTCATTCTTCCTCTTTTAATTCTTCCAATTTCTCTCTTATCATTTTGTTAATTTCCTTAATCAAGTCGGTAACATCGGGGTCGGGATAGTCTCTGTTGTTTACTGCCCTTGATTCTGCTGTATAGCCGCTCGAAACGTCAAAACGATTTGTGATATATGATTTGTCCGGCTTTTCCTTTTTGCGGATAAAGTATATTATCTGGTTATGGTCTGCCATACCGTCATGATAGTAATGTGATACACAATTGTTCTGCATACGTGCTTCAGCGTGAAATGCTGACATATCAGTCGGAACAACTACGACAAGTTTGTTGTTGTCTATCTGCTCAAGGAATTTGAAATTGTTCTGCCATTCACAAGCCTTGTCATTTCTCTCTTTATTTTTATAGTTGAAAAGCAAGTCTTTATTGTATTCGTAGTTTCTGTTTGGGTCAACTATTTCAGCCCAGTTTTCGGGGAAAACTTCCTCACGTATAAAACCTAAAAAAACGCAAGTATCTATCTTGAAATTCCATACAAGTTCTTTTGCTGTTGCTGTTGTCTTGAATATCTGTCTAAAAGTAAGTCGTTGTTCTGCGGTCATGTTTAGAAAGGTACAGTAATAATATTCGTTAATCTTACTTTTTAGCAGTTCAAGGAGTTCAGCATCTTCTTTGTTAAAAGTTTTAGCAATTCCCTCTCTCTCAAATCTTGCTAAAGTGTTTTTGTGTATTTTAAGTTCGTTTTCTCTTAACCACTGTATATAGCCTTTTGGTAAGTTATCGGGCAGTTCGCAGATGTAAGCGGTACCGATTAAATCAATGTTTGGTAAGAACATTTCAAGTTTAAGTATATCGGCTTTTGAGTAATCATTAACCGCTCTTGCAATAGCGTTGATGTAAAGGCGAAATTTGTTACCGCCAGACATATAAGCTTTTAACAGTGCTTGGCTCATATGCACCATTTTTTTACCTGTTGGCATGAAAAGTTCGTTGGTTACGATATTGTAGCGGTACGCTCTCTTATAGTCTCGTTCAATACCAATAACAATTTCCTGTCCGTCCTTTTTAATTCCGTAAATATCCATATAATTCAATTCCTTTCGTTTTTCATTGAAGTCTTTTTCTTAACTTCTGTATATATTATACCACATGAAATGGCATTTGTCAAGGGGTTTGGAGAAAATTTTTTCTTTTAACAAAATGGCGGCAACTGCTAAATAATTTAACCAATTCATATATATCTGCCGTTATAACGGTGAATAATTATGAATAAGTTAAATAAATTAAGGGGCGGATTTTTCACCGCCCTCTGTTAATTATCTTACCTTGTATGCCTTGACATAACGTCGTCTACCCCATCTATCGGAATTATCATCTGCCATTGATTCAGGTTCAGCAAGATAACCGCTTTTAACAAGGTCACGTAAAGCATAGATAATAGCATTACGTGTTGCATATTCGTGTTTAATGCCGTTATTGTGGAGCAGTTCTCTGCAAGATTCAATTGTGATAATATCGCCGCTTTCGGTATCTGCGATAATCAAATCTGTAATTACTGTAATGTTGTTTTCGTTTCCTCTTGCTATCTCATTACGGCTTGCGGCATGAAGTATCTGATAAGCCATACGGACAAGTTTTCCCTCGGATACGCTGTCTTTGTTCATGTAGCTGTTAGCAATACTTGTTACAGACTGAATATCCTTTTCACGGAGACAGATGTCGTGGTTTACTGCTCTTAAATTTGTTACCTTAATACTCATAATAAAATTCCTTTCTGTTTTATAGCCTTGACTTGACTTATTAATGTTTTTTTTGAAGTTGTCTTTTCCTTAACTTCTGTATATATTATACCACATGAAATGGCATTTGTCAAGCCTTTTTCAAAAATTTTTTCATTTAATTTATTCGCCGCCGTTCGGTCAACTGATTTAACTTATTCATATATTTGCGCCGTTATAACGGTGGATAAATGTGAATAAGGTTAATTCTTTTAACTTTTGGCGGCAACAGAAAAAGCGGTCAAGTGACCGCATTTTCCTTATCAAAATGATAAGCTTATCTCGTTGCAAAATATTTCTTTTAACTTTTCGTCTATCTTTTTGATTAATTTTGTTGCGTTATTATCGTAATATTGTCTGTTAAATATGGTGAGCGTTTCGATAGTTCTTCTACAGTTAATGTTAAAACGACTTGTAATATATGACTTTTCTTTGTTTTCAGTGTGGCGGATAAAGTAAACAAAGTTTTCTCCATTTGCTATACTTTTATTGTAGTGACTACCTACGCAGTTATGCTGTTGCTTACCCTCGTCAATTAAATCTTCTAACTTTTCAGGAACAACTATTGTAAATTCATCATTGGAAAGTTCTGTTATAACTCTGCCTTTATCTTCAGTAGCAATTATATCCTTTTCAAGCTGTTTATCTATTGCAATTTTTAAAAGTTCATGATTCTGTTTAAAAGTTCTGTCGGGATTAACAATTTCATACCAGTTTTCGGGATATTCTTCATAACCATATTCTCTACGCATTATAGCATAATAAAAAGCTGTTAAATCCTGTCCAAGACTAAAACAGATAGTTTTTATTGAACTTCTGAATATCTGTCTAAACAGTTTTCTATGTTCTGTCGGTAAACCTACATAGTCTTTTTTAAATCTTACCATATGTGTTGAATAGAATACCACATTATCCTCTAAAAGCTGTAAAAACTCTTTATCCTCTGCCGACATTTGGGTTATTGCCTTTTCTACTAAAAACTCATTTAATGATTTTTCTGAAAGGGGTTTTTCGGGATTTTCTTTTAACCAATTAACAAAACCTTTTGGACAACGGCTCGGCATTGCATAGCTGTTATACTGTCTGTTTTCAAAAAGTTCGGGATAACTTATCCACGGAATAAGATTATCTATTTCTTCCGTTCTTCTGCTGACTGTGTTTACATCTCTTAAAGCGTTATATATTGCCCATTCAACTTGAGTTTTGCAGAGACATTGAAGTGTAGACTGTAAGCCCACAAGCTTACGACCAGTGTAAGAAGTAATTGTCTTTTCTACCACATTATAAATGATAGGCTTATTTCTGTTGACAGTGATAATAATGTTTACTCCCTGTTTTTCAATTTTGTCTGTGATTAATTCCTTTGCCATAATATATCAATTCCTTTCGTTTTTGAAGTTTTCCTTAACTTCTGTATATATTATACCACATAGAAAAGCATTTGTCAAGCACTTCTGATATATTTTTTTATTTTAACTAATTCATATATTTGTGCCGTTATAACGGTAAGTATTTATGAATTGGTTAATTCATTTAACTTTTGACAGCATGAGAAAAGCGGTCAAATGACCGCATTTCCTCTTATTCTGTTGTCTCTGCTGTTTCCTCTGTCTCTGCTGTTTCCTCTGTCTCTGCTGTTTCCTCTGTCTCTGCTGTATCTGTTTCGATTCTCATATAACCCTTTTTCTTATCGCCCTTGTTGTCTATCTTGTAATCGTTGCGTTCCTCAAAAATGCCGTCAGTTACACCCTGTTTCATGATAGCAGAAATTTTGTTCTTGCTGTGTGGTGTTTCGGGAATAAGCTTTTCAACGATTTCAGAAATAGCGTACCACTTATCAACCGCCATAAGGTCGTAGATTTCAAGGGCAACAGCGGAGTTTGCCGACTTTGTTTCGTTTGACTTCTCTGCTCTCTTGCTGTCACGAGACTTTACCGATTTGAGCATTTCCTTTGCCTTTTCAATGATTTCGGGAGTGATTTCCTCACCATTGATAATCTTTTCGAGCATTTCCTTTGTTGACATAGTTTTAGCCATAGTTAAATTCCTTTCCGTTTTATAGTCTTATACATGACTTAATGATGTTTTATTTAGAAGTCCTTTTCCTTAACTTCTGTATATATTATAGCATAGATTTTTGCAAATGTCAAGGGGTTTGGATATATTTTTTTTATTTAACTAATTCACACTTTGTTCATAGTTTATTCACAAATACTTTCCGTTATAACGGTGGGAATTTATGAATTGGTTAAATATATTAAAGGGGCGTAATGCCCCTTTGTTAAGTAACTAAACTTATTCCCTTTTCATCGGCAAAATTTTTAATTAGTTTCCAAGCTGGACAAGGTTTCCAGTCAATTTTTTTATGTGTAAATACGGCAGTTAGTAAAATCTTATACTCAATTAATACATCTGCTAAACCAGTATGTTCTTCTTCAAATGTTAAATCATTTGTCAAATAGCGGTATACTATTTCAGCCTTTGTCTGAACATTTCCCTTTTCAGTGAAATAGTTATTTGTTTTACAGAAGTCGATATACTTTTTTGTTAAAAGTTTTGTTTGTGTTATACCGCTGATTATATCGCAGTAAGTTAAATTTAATTCCATAAATTTTTCTTCGCCTAAAAGTCGCTTTATTGCACCTTTGTCAAAATTGACGTTGTATGCGAATAGTCTTTTAACTCCGAAAGTCTGAATATCAGCAGTAAATACTTTTGTAAATATTTCGGGGCTTATCGGTTTGTATTTCCTTTTGTGCCGTGGTTTGCTTATATCTTTTAATATTTCCTCTACATTTTTCTTTGTCATTTCGGAGGCTTGACGGCAATTGACCATAGCTTGTATGTTTTCCCATATACAAGGGAGTAAAGCAAAAGACCTTTTGCGGTAAATGTTGCCGTATAAATCAGCTAAAATATAGCCTACATTATACGGACGAGTTGTCGAATATCCCTCAACATCTAACACTATTATTTTTTCCTTTTTAGATGTAAGAATATTTGCGACTGACCCGAACACGTTTTTAATTTCGTACATTTTTAATCATTCCTTTCTGTCCTTTTAGGACAAGTATATTATACCATAAAATTTTCAATTTGTCAAGTGATTTGAGAAAAGTTTTTGTTTTAACTTATTCACAAATTCTAACCGTTATAACGGCAAACATTTATGAATTGATTAATTCATTTAACCAACTGCGGTGCGGAGAAAGCGGTCAGATGACCGCTTTTCTTTTAACCATTATCGAGTTGATTTTGTTTAATTTCAGTTTGATTCGATAGAGGTGGTATACGGGCGCTCTCCCAAGGTTGCAGAACAGTGCATTTTTCCTCTTTTTTCTCTCTGCTTTTGCTCTTTTAATTCTTTTAACTTTTTGTCTCTCTCTGCCTTTTCTTCTGCCTTTTTCTTTGCCTTTTCGTTAGCAATTTTAACTTCTTCTTCGTAGCGTTCTCCCTCTTTTATGCGTTCATATGCCTCGACAGGTTTTCCGCTTGATTCTACGATTTTATCCTTAAAGGGTTTAGCTTTAAGTAAAATATTTACGCAGACTTCCATTTCTTCCTCGCCAACAGTACGCAAACCAAGACAAACTGATATTTCATTATTGCCGACTTGCGTTATAACCGTATCTTCGTTTTCGTCAATGTCATAATGGCTTTTCAACAGCTCAATTAAGTCAGTACGAAGCAAATCTCTTGCTTTTCCCTGCACAGCACTTTCGGACACTTCATTAAAATTATACATAGAGTATTCCTTTCTGGTGTTTAGGTTTTTCCTTACCTTATGTATATAGTATATCACATTTTACCGCATTTGTCAAGGGGTTTTCAAAAATTTTTTTATTTAACTTATTCGCCGCCGTACTGTCAATTCATTTAACCAACTGGCGGCGGCTTGTTAAATCAATTTACCAATTAACAAATACTTGCCGTTATAACGGTGAGAAATTATGAACAAGTTAAAAGATAAAACAAAAGGGCATTACTGCCCTTTGTTAAATGATTCAAGTATCTTTGTTAAAATTTCTTCAACATTGCCGTTTGCCTTGTATGCCGTTCCTGTCCAGTCGCTACATTCGTACTCGCTATCATCAATTAAAATATTTTCCTCATCTTTTCTTCTGATATAGTTTGACTTGTGGTCAGCGTGGGGAATAACAGAAATGTTTGATATAAAAGGTAAGTTATTTCTTACCCATGAACGCTTTTCCTCAGTTGTTAATTCTGCATAGTTTTTTGTTGCTGTCATTGACAGTTTTGTGATAGAGTGAAATTTAACACCTAAACGCAGTAAAGCAGATACGATTGTATGTATACGAGGAGTATAAAGCGGTCTGTCCTGATTGTACATATTCGGCTTTTCTTCTCTTAACTTCTGCTCCCAGTTTTCGATATTATACAAATCGTATAAAGTTCCGTCAAGGTCAAAATAAATTGTTGTTCCCATAAAATTCAATTCCTTTCAGTTGGTTTGTAAGGTCGGGTTAAAAAATTTTCGTCTTGTTGTCCTTTTAAACGGCATATGATTATGCGTAGTCCAGTTTCTTTTTTTAACCAATCTCTCACTTGTTTTGCTTTTTCGTATGTGTGGTAATAACAGATATATTTGTTATCACCTTGAATAAATAAGAAGTAGCGTTTTAACATTTACTCACTTCCTTTACTGTATATATTATATCACATTACAACCAATTTGTCAAGTAGTTTTAGAAAAGTTTTTCTTTTAACTTATTCGCCGCCGTACTGTCAATTCATTTAACCAATTCACAATTATTAACCGTTATAACGGCAAATATTTATGAATTGATTAAAAGATATGATAATAGGGCGGATTGCTCCGCCCTTACTCTGTTAGTCTGTTATGACTGAATCAACGACATATCCCTCGTCAAAGTCCGTTACCTCTTTGTCATTATAGTAGTATGCCTTGTCCTCACTTACCTTGATATAAAGATTGCCATCGTCGATAAACTTACTACCAATATTAATTTAACCAAGGAAGAGTGTAAACTTGATATAATTCTCTATCATCATCCTCATCATAGTCCTCGTCCTCATAGTCATCATCCTCGTAGTCCTCATCATAGTCCTCGTCCTCATAGTCGTCGTCCTCGTAGTCCTCATCATCGTCATAATAGTCGTCGTAGTTTTGATTTGTTTGGTTAAGAGTTTTTCCCTTAATTCTGTTATTATTATACCAACAGTCGCAAGTGATGAAGCAAGGAAGTTCCTGTCCTTTTGCCTTTGTGTAAGCAATAGCAAGTCCTGTATCAAGGTCAAATTCGTCATCGCCGTTTACCATAGCCACACCGATACGGGGATTGTCGATATTCTTTGTGATAGTTACGATAACCTTTTCATTGTTGACGATAACTGCGCCAACGGAAGTGGGGTCGTTCTTCTCGGCAGTTCTCATTCTTGCAACAGTTTCCTTTACCCATGCATTTCTTCTCTTGTTCATAATAATATTCCTTTCCGTTTTATAGTCTTATACATGACTTTTGATTTGTTTGGTTAAGGGCTTTTCCCTTAACTCTGTTATTATTATACCACATTTTTTTTGGTTTGTCAAGTAGTTTTGAAATATTTTTTTCATTTAACTTTTTGCTAACCTTTTAAATGTGGGAGTTAAGGGGTTGTTTGCTTTTCCTTAACTTCTGTATATATTATAGCATACAATATGGAATTTGTCAAGTAGTTTTCTAATATTTTTTTCTTTTAACTAATTCATATATTCTATCCGTTATAACGGTAAGAAATTATGAACAAATTATGAACGGAGCAGGCGGCTATTTGCCGCCTTATCATTCGGGTATTTCCCCTTTCGGGTGAACGCTGTAACACCATGCATACATAAAGCCATCAACACCAAAGTCGCCGCCCTCTGAATACTGTTCATTAAGTTCTTTTATTGAAGTGTTGTATTCTGTTTCATCTTCGGGGCATCGGAAAGGCTTATAATTTCTGTCGGTACACATTTTGATATAAGCATAAGCGTCTGCCCTATCAATAAAAATATCAGGCTCGTGTCCAAAATCATCTTCTACTATCCATACATTCATTTTAATTAATCTCCTCTCAATTTCTCTTAAACGCTGTTTAACTTCCTTATCAGTCATTTCAAATCATTCTTTTCGTGGTACTCTGTACCTTTACTGTAATTATATTATAACACATTAAGTGTGATTTGTCAATACCTTTTTGAAAATTTTTTCTTTTAACTAATTCACATATTCCTTCCGTTATAACGGCAAATATTTATGAATTAGTTAAATAAATGAATGAATGGCATAAGCCATTCATTCCAATTCTGCTAAATGTATAAACCATACTTGCGGTAAAAGTTTATATGGTAAGCTGACACAATTGTTTATTTCTTTTAGCGTATCGTCAATATCTTCCTTTTTTTCAAGAAGTATGGCGTTAATTTCATCAATGCCGTATGCTATACCAGTAGCATCATTTGCATTTGCAATCACTTCACAACCTATGATAACATAGTCTTTAAATTCGTATATGTGGTCACAAAGTGTATCATAAAAATAAAATTCTCCAAATGCATTGATTAACATAGACCAATCTTTTCTTGAAATCTTATAACCAAATACCAAACCATTCATAATATCATTTCCTTTCTTAAAGTAAATCAATTAACGAACCGTCAAGCGTTGTCATTGGATAACGATACTGAGTAAAATCCTTTACTTCCTTACACCACGGACAATACATAGTCTTTATATGACCTGCTTTTGTTCTTTTAGCACTTGACTTGTAAGCGGTGATAATCGCTCCGCACTCATTGCACTTAAATCTTCTCTTTGTCACATTTCTCTTTTTCACGATACTTTTTCTCCTTATACTTATTTTTGTTTTCTCTGCGTGATACGGGGTTAATATCCCACGTATTGCGGAATCTTTTGAAGTATTCCTTACGTTGTTTTTTAGTCATACTTTCGGGGTCACTTCCTTTCCTTTTCTGATATTATTATACCACATAATCGGGTATTTGTCAAGTAAAAGATTTTCCACGGATAGGGGTGAATTTTGTATAATATCACAAGAAGTTTTATAGGGGTAAAAGATTTAACTTATTAATAGTTTTCTGCCGTTATAACGGTGAGAAATTATGAACAAACTTTATGGCAAGGCGGCGATTATTCATCGCCGTCACCAAGTATTGCCACAAGAAAATCTTCATTATAATTATAGGAGCGTTCAACCTCTTCATCAATTGGCTTTTTGCCGTTTATTTTATTTAACACACTGTTAATGTCATGAAGTTCTTCCTTTACTATACGTCTATTCTGACTGATTTGTGTGAGATAGGCAACAACCTTTGCACGTTTTGCGGCATTTGGGCGTTCAAGTTCAAGAAAGTGTAAACATTCCTGTCTCTTATCGTCAAACTCTTTTAATTGCTTTTTGAGTTGTCCTTGTCTGCATAATACTCTATGGAGCAGGGAGTTAAACTCTTTTGCCCACTGTCTCTCAAATGTATTTCTTGACTTTGATTCAAAATTTTTAGCGTTCATAATATCAATTCCTTTCGTGGACTTGTTCTGTCCTTTACTGTAATTATATTATAACATATCTTACATCAAATGTCAATACCTTTTTGAAATTTTTTTCTTTTAACTAATTCATAAATTGCCGCCGTTCTAACGGTAAATAATTATGAACAAATTAAATTATTTAATTAAGGCGGGAGCAGACAACTTGTGCGTTGCCTGCTCCTCTTGTCTTACCTTAATATCTTGCGTTCAACTTCTTCATTTGAGAAGTATGATACGGCACGTTTGCCTGTTCTGATATTGGTAAAGGCGTATTTGTTACCGTCCACCTTGTAAAGCACATATTCTTCCTTTGTTCTCTTGATTCTGAACATTTCGCCTAATTTCAAATCTTTAAGATAGGTTTTATCATGTAGTACATAGTCGGGAATACGTTCATTCATGTATCTTGCAAAAGCTATTGCAATACCTACATAGTTTATATATGTGTCACCTCTCTTGCAGTATGCCTTACCGTAGTGACCTGAATACTTACTGTCACCCTCTTTTTCAACAGTAGTGACAACAGTTGCATCATTAAGTGTCTGAGTAGACCATTTTAAGTTGTTTGCTATTGCTTTCTTTTTGTATTCGTCATACTTGTTAGAAGCCCATTCCAGTGTTTTTTCATGGCTATCATTGTTTCCGTACATAATAATTCCTTTCTGGTGTTTGGGATTTTCCTTTCCTTTTTCTAATAATATTATATCACATTTGCTTTGAAAAGTCAAGTAGAAAACTTTTTAACTTTGTAGCTCTTTTTTGTTTATTTTTCACAGCTCTTTCGCAGCTCCTTTTGTAGCTCATTTGTAGCTCCTTTGTAAAAATAAAAAACCAAAAAAGGACGCAGGTAATACACAGGTCACAGGTCGTTCTTTAGCACTTTACAGTGCTAAAGCCCTCTCCATAACCCTCGATTATGGGGGATATTATACCACACAATTGTGATAGGAATGTGATAGAAAAGTGAAAGTTATGTGAAAAATATCTTTTAACTTATTAACAAATATTCGCCGTTATAACGGTAAGAATTTATGAACAGAATGTGAACAAGTTAAAAGCATTAATCAATTCACAACTTTTCACCGTATGGCGGCGTTAGTGTATGCTAACATAAAGATAAAGGAAAAAGCGGTATAACCGCTTAATCCTTTCTATCAAGATAGTGGTAAAAAATTTCAAGTGCCTTTTTAAGATAAAGTTCATCTTTTGTATTAAGGTAGCGTTCAACATATTCGCAGTAGTTCTTCATTGATTCACCTACGAGAAAAGGTAAATTTTTTCTTCTGTTCATAATTTCGCAAAGTGCTTCAACGTGTCTGCTTGCGGTCTCCATGTCAATGATAGGATTAAGGGCAATAGCCATAAGTCCTGCAAGTGGGTAATTGTTCATCATAAAATCAAAACCTTTCGTTTTTAAATTTGAGGTGTTTTCCTTAACCTCTATATATATTATACATTATAATAGAACAAAAGTCAATACCCTACGATATATTTTTATATTTTAACAAAATATCTACGGTAGGAATTTGTGAATAGGTTAATAGTATAAATCAATTCACAACTTCTATCCGTTATAACGGTAAGAATATGTAAACAAGTTAATAATAACAACTTATTCATAAATTCTCACCGTACGCCGCCGTTAGTATATGCTAACACAAAAAGAAAAGGAAAGCGGTCAAGTGACCGCTTTTTAAGTTTAGCTGAATAGTTCGATAGTCGCTTTAGCGTCCTGAAGTGAATCTTCATCAACAAAAAATATTACATCATCGTGAAGAACATAGCCAGTAATGTTACCATTTACGTAAATTCTTTTACAATTGATAGTAAGATAATCAACAAGATTGAAAAATCTTATAGCGGATTCAGGTGTAAAAACGCCCTTTGCAGTCATTGAAAAAACGCGACCATGAGTAAATTGTACCATTACGTCAATATTAAATTCTTTACTTATTTCCTTTGCAGTCTCGATAATGTCCATGTTTTCAAACATATAATCAAATCCTTTACTTTAAATTTGAGGTGTTTTCCTTAACCTCTATATATATTATACACTATAATCCATGAAAAGTCAATTATAAATTTTATATACCCCTATATGATAATCATATGAGTGCCGCTACGGTGGGAATTTATGAACAAATTAAATGCATTAATCAATTCACATATTCCTTCCGTTATAACGGTAAGAATTTATGAATTAGTTAAATAACTTAAAGACGGCTCTTCGCCGCCTTTAGTTAAAATTACAAATAACTATTAACACATAGTTGCATAAATTGTATTTTCAATAGCATCAAGTATCATTGCCATATTGGCGTTATTTGTGCGGTCGCTGATTTGAGTAACCATTAAACGCCCTTGCGATAGTTTTGTTCTCTGCTCAAGAGCAACACCGCCATAAGCCCAGTTGAGAACAAACTGCTCATTTTCTGCCAGTTCGAGAACTGTGTTAATATTATTAACCTTTTCCTCTAAAACTTCTTTTGTGATTCTCATTTTATCAAGTCCTTTTCAATTAAATTTGAGGTGTTTTCCTTAACCTCTATATATATTATACACTATAAAACGGAAAAAGTCAACCCCTTTCAATATATTTTTTTCTTTTAATTAAATACGCTCTGGTGAATAAATGTGAACAAGTTATTATACTTAATCAATTCACAAATTCTTTCCGTTCTAACGGTGAGAAATTATGAATAAGTTAATTTCATTAACCTACCCAATAGGCGGCGAAAAGGTGGTCAGATGACCACCTTATCTTGTCACATCTCGCTACCATAGAATCCGTTGAACCAGATATCATATCCAAGATACTCACCTATTACTGTTCTGTCCTCGTCCTCATCGAAACAGAAAAGCATATCGCCCTCTCTGCAACAAATCTTGCTGAAAGCAATTGCATACTTGTTGCTGTCCTCGTTGTAAGTGCGAGTGATAACGATGACTGGCTTTTTGTTAATAAATTCAATCTTTACGTCCTGAATGTGGTGTGCGAGTACCTGTGCGAGTTCTAAAATTGTCATAAAAAACAACTCCTTAAAAAAATATTATTTAGGGGATTTTTCCTTAACCTCTATATATATTATACACCCAAACATACTAAAAGTCAACTATAAATTTTATATACCCCTATATATCAAACATATGGCGGCATACGGTGAGAAATTATGAACAAACTATATCTTTTAACTAATTCACAACTTCTATCCGTTATAACGGTGAGAATATATGAATAAGTTAAATATGTTAAAGGGCGGATTGCTCCGCCCCTTTTGTTAATTGTTTTTATTCTTCTTCTTTTCCTCTCTCTCTTTTTCAAGTTCCTCTCTTACAAGTTTTCTTGTCTGCGCTCTCTCCCACAGTCCATGCATAAGAGCGGTAAATTCCTCTCTGTTAAGACGATATGTTTCCTTACGTGTTTTTACTGTTACTGCCATAATAAGCACCTCATTAAAATAATATTTGGTTCGGGTTGTTCTCCCCTCTTCCATGATTTAATTATAACACATTTCAACTGATTTGTCAACTACTTTCGATATATTTTTTTCTTTTAACAAAATCGCAGCTCCTTTGTCAAGTCTTACTTGTTAGTATTGGCTAACACAACGGCAGATAATTATAGACGAAATGTTAATAAGTTAATGGTATTGACCAATTCACAATTCGTTCACAAATTCCTGCCGTTATAACGGTGAAAAGTTGTGAACAAAATATGAACAAATCAATTCTTTTAACTTATTCATAATTTCTCACCGTATGGCGGCGTTAGTACATACTAACACAAGGGTAAAAGTAAAGCGGTCAAATGACCGCTTTATGAGTTCAGAAACAAACTTTGCCGCAACCTACAATATCCTCCATGTTATAATAATTAACATCGGGGAAATATTCTTTTAAGAAATAACCAATCTGTTTTTTTGTTGTCTGGCTGAATGTTCCCATGCACTCAAATTCTCTTGTACCGTCCACATTGATATTTACCTCAATAACGAGAGTTGTGTAAGAGATAAAACGAATAGACATGCGGTCGGGTGTTACCTCTACGTAACAATTTGAATAAGGGTGTGAATTGAGTTTTTTCTTGATATACATATAAACAAGTCCTTTACTTTTAAATTTGAGGTGTTTTCCTTAACCTCTATATATATTATACACCCAAACATACTAAAAGTCAACTATAAATTTTATATACCCCTATATATCAAACATATGGCGGCATACGGTGAGAAATTATGAACAAACTATATCTTTTAACTAATTCACAACTTCTATCCGTTATAACGGTGAGAATATATGAATAAGTTAAATATGTTAATCAATTCATATATTCTATCCGTTATAGCGGTGAGAAAATGTGAACAAATCAAACCTTTTAACTAATTCATAAATTCCTGCCGTTGACGGGGCGGCATATGGGCGATTTCTCGCCCTTTGCCTTAATTCATAACTTGCATTTTTTCCTCAAAAGGATTTAGTTCAATTATTAAACTATCTCCCTTTTCTTCTTCTTCATACCATACATAAACTGTTGTAATGTCATTTGCTGTATATTCATATTCACGGCAAACATCATTATTAATCTTGTATATCTCCCAGTAAATAATGTTTAAACCGTTTTCCTCTGCAACACGATTAATATAATTCTCATCAAGTGTTATTGTATTGCCGTATTTGACATTATAATTATAACGCTGATAAACACTTACTGCGTCCGATAATGTCAATATACCATCGCCGTTAAAATCAACATGGGGATGATATTCTTCATTAATGATATACTGCAATATGTTGTTTGCTATCTGCGGACTATACCAAGAATAGTATGTATCCGCTGGCATTGGTTTTTCCTCTATTGTATAAGCGATAGGGGTAGCCGTGCCCTTGCATATAGTATACATAAGAATAAGGGCGATTAAGAGAATTAAAGATTGTTTTTTCATTTGACATTTTCCTTTCGTTTAGGGGTATTCCCCTTTGATATTAATATTATAACATAAAATGGGGTAAATGTCAATATGAAAAAAAGTTTTTATGGTTAGGGTATGCTAACATAAAATGACCGATAGTTTTATCGGGTAGGAGCAGGCGGCGAACGGGTAAACATTTTTACAAATTCATAAATAGTTTTTATACAAACTTTTTATAAATATATAAAAACATTTAACCAATTACTACGGTGAGAATTTATGAATAAAGTTAAAGTTTTAACAAAAGGGGTCGGATTATTTAATCAATTCATAACTTTTATCCGTTATAGCGGTAAGAAAATGTTAATAAGTTTTTTATGTTAATAATATATATAAGTTAAGTTAGGAGCAGGCGGCGAAATGGGGTATCCGCCGCCGTCCTATTAATTAAATATTAAAACATACCCTCTTTCACTTTTGATAAAAGTTTTCCGTGCTTACTCTCCATAACCATTTTCTCATGGCGGTCATAATTACGGCAAATAGTCACTGTGCCGTCTGCCCATGTCCAACGATACCATAAATACTTTTTCATGAAAAATCAAGTCCTTTCTATGTGGGGTTAACCTCTTTGATATTAATATTATAACATAAAAGATAATAAAAGTCAATATTATAAAAACATTTCCTGTATATGTATTAAGTATATCGGGTATATAGATATAGATATACCTTGTATTTATATATTAAATAAATATATAAATTTATAAATAGATTTATATATATAATATTATATATATTTATATATAAGGGGTATATATATATTATTAAAATAATTATATTATTATATAAATAAATATATAAATTTATAAATAGATTTATATATATAATATTATATATATTTATATATAAGAGGTATATATATATATATTTATTAAAATAATTATATTATTATATAAATAAATATATAATTTTATAAATAGATTTATATATATAATATTATATATATTTATATATAAGGGGTATATATATTTATTAAAATAA
>Ga0255343_1003803_pt1 | contig 15595 bp, 14 predicted proteins | sample wastewater_treat_4_FD_192413 | JGI IMG/M metagenome (GOLD analysis project Ga0255343, IMG submission 192413) | Wastewater microbial communities from Lulu Island WWTP, Vancouver, Canada - plant16 | ecosystem: Engineered > WWTP > Wastewater > Unclassified | place: Canada: Vancouver, British... | reverse complement strand
ATGATCTTCCTTCTTCTCAGCCTTGTAATGGTTACTCCAGTCTGCCGGTGATATCCGCCTTGTATCGGTAGGTTCTCCGCTTTCAGTGAAAATCCGGGTCTCGACAATATCGAAAATTTGTTCCGGATTGACATTTCCGCAGGCATAGCATTCACTTTCATTATAATTGGCCTGCTCGATCTTTCTCTTGAAATATTCTATTGATTCGATAGGATTGCCATTGTAAATCAGATAACCCCCGGTATCCAGGATTATAAGCTTGTCGAACATTTTGAATATGTCAGACGATGGCTGATGGATAACAATAAACAGCAGTTTGCCCTTGCGTGTAAGATCTTTAAGAAGGTCTAAAATGTTCTCAGAATCACGTGACGACAGCCCGGAAGTCGGTTCATCCAGGAACATAATAGCTGGTTCTCTGATAAGCTCCAGGGAGATATTGAGTCTTTTCCGCTGGCCGCCGCTGATGTTCTTGTTTAGTGGTGTCCCGACCTTCATGTCACGTATCTCATACAGACCAAGATTTCTCAGAACATTATCAACCTTTTCAATTATCTCCCTGTCTGAAATATTCCCAAAACAGAGTTTTGCATTGTAATACAGATTATCAAATACGGTCAGTTCTTCAATGAGCAGATCATCCTGTGAGACATAGCCGATTAGACCCTTGATCTTTTCTTTTTCCCTGTGGATACTGATACCGTTTATCAGGACTTCACCTTCATTGGGTTCATTTGTGCCGTTAAGAATACTCAGCAGAGTAGATTTCCCGGCACCGCTGGCACCCATTATTCCCACCATTCTTCCGGATTCCTCCGTGAAGCTCATATTATGTATTCCTACATGCCCTGATTTAAAAAGGTATTCAATTCCCTTTACTTCATATACTACCCGTGACGATTCAAATTCCTCTTTCAGGAATTGCATTGTCACATCCCAGTAATAAATAGGTTTTATCTTATAACCTTTTATCGACGATCCGGTGCTGAAGGGATAAACCTTGTCTTCCTGAAGCAACTGTCCGTTCATTGAAAGCTCCCCTGAGCCAGTGTATCGAAGGAAATAAAGCTCCACCGAGGGTACGAAAAGGACCCAGATCTGACCCCTCAGTAACTCTTTCCAGAAGTGCCTTGCTTTTTTAAGAGCACTTTCCTGGTTTCCGTTTATAAGCAGAAGATTCTCATAATCAGGGAAATTGTGGAATTCATTGAGAACGAATTTCTCAATGAATTCGTATTCTTCTTTGGTTATGTTTAAGCCTTCGGCCAGGGTGCTTATGAATCCCTGTTCAAGGGGACTTACCTCGGAGCTGCCCGATTTACAGAATTCAAGTGCCTGTATTACAACAACTATCCTTTGTTTCTGGTCAAGCTGTCTTTGTTCATTGATCTCATTGCACAATTTTCTGATCCTGATGGCGATAGCCCCTTCACGGCGCTCTGCACTGCTTTTCTCCAGCTTTTTCATGGCTTCGTCATAAGCAGCATCATATTTTGCCAGGTATACTTTTACAAGCTCCTCATTCAGAAGTCTTCTCAGAAATGCCTCAACAACCTCCCTTCTTTCACGATCGTTAGTAAGAGGTTTTGCGATTAACGCAAACAGCTGCATCAATGTTTCCAGGATCCTTTCACTCATCGGTGATTCCTTTTAATTCTGAGTTGAAGTTATAAAATAAAATAATGCATCAGACATAAGATAGTTTTCATATTCAATCTTTGGAAGATTTTTTCTTACTTTTCTTCTTTCTCCTTTCGACTGAATATCCAAATTTCCCTATTAATTTTCCGGTCTCGTAGTATTTGCCATGAACATAACACAAGGGCTCTGCATCCCGCAGTTTAAAAGCGCCACTCTCTTCATTGTAATAACTGTCATCAGCATTCACAGCAACCACTTCCGAGATGAACATGTGATGACTCCCGAGCTCTACGATCTCCCTCACAATACATTCGATATTTACTGGAGATTCTTTTATCAGGGGAGCTTTAACTCTGGTAGCCGGAACAGCTGTTAATCCCATCTCTTTGAATTTATCATACTGCCTGCCCGATTTTACTCCGCACCAGTCGGTCGCATAAGCAAGTGATTTTGTTGTAAGATTTATTACAAATTCCCTTGTTTTACGTATAATATTATATGAGTGTCTCTCAGGCCTTACCGAGATGTAACACATGGCCGGATCGGTGCAAACTGTGCCTGTCCATGAGACAGTCAGTATGTTATACTCAGAGGGTTCCGATCCGCAACTGACCATAACCGCAGGAAGCGGGTAGATCATTGTCCCTGGTTTCCAAATAAGTTTCGGCATTTTATTTACTTTTTCAGACAGCCTCAAAGATAGTATTAATTACATTGTCTTCTTCTTTGCCAGTTTGACATATTGTCTTAGATCCTGTATGTCAATTAGTCAGCTTCCTCCTGATGGCAGATAATTTGATCAGTTTACAAAAACTTTTAGAATACAATTAGCAATGAATTTCAATAATTTTACACTTAAAGCTCAGGAATCTGTTCAGCAGGCTGTTAATATCGCCTCAACAGCCGGACAGCAGGCTGTTGAATGTGCACATCTCCTTAAAGGGATAATGAGTGAGGCAGAAAGCATTACTGAATTCCTTTTAGGTAAATTGGGTATATCATCTTCGCAATTATCACGCGATCTTGATATGCTTATTGATACTTACCCCAGGGTTTCAGGTGCGGAATCATATATATCTAACTCACTTTCAGAAGCTTTCCGGAAGGCAAACAAGTTTGCTTCAGAGATGAAAGACAAGTATATCACTGCGGAACACCTTCTTATGGGCATTCTTGATACAAATGACAAGGCCTCTCAACTTCTTAAGGATAGGGGTGTCACTCTTAAATCATTAAAAGCAGCAATTAATGAGTTGCGTAAAGGGGCCACTGTTGATAGTCAGACTTCGGATGATACTTTCAACTCTCTCAACAGGTATGCCATTAACCTTAATGAAAAGGCAAGATCGGGGAAGCTCGATCCTGTTATTGGCCGTGATGATGAGATAAGGCGTATACTGCAGATCCTTGAGCGCCGTACAAAGAACAATCCTTTAATGATCGGAGAACCCGGGGTTGGGAAGACTGCAATTGCTGAAGGAATAGCCCACAGGATAATAAGGGGCGACATTCCTGAAGACCTCAAGTCAAAGGTCATATATTCTCTTGACATGGGAGCTCTGATAGCAGGCGCTAAATATAAAGGTGAGTTTGAAGAAAGACTGAAATCGGTCGTAAATGAGGTGATAAGCGCCAATGGCGAGATAATACTGTTTATTGATGAGATACATACACTTGTCGGGGCAGGAAAATCAGAAGGTGCCATGGATGCGGCAAATATCCTGAAGCCTGCACTTGCAAGGGGTGAACTGAGAGCCATAGGGGCTACAACACTGAATGAATACCAGAAATATTTTGAGAAGGATAAAGCTCTTGAGAGAAGATTCCAGGTAGTTATTGTTGATGAGCCTGATCGCGATGATACAGTGTCAATTCTCAGGGGTATCAGGGAAAAATATGAAGCACACCATAAGGTAATAATCAGAGATGAAGCCATAATTGCCGCTGTCGACCTGTCAACCCGTTATATTACTGACAGATTTCTGCCCGACAAGGCAATAGACCTTATTGATGAGGCTGCTGCAAGACTTAGGCTTGAGATGAACTCTGTCCCGGAGGAAATTGACGAGGTGGAGCGTACTATAACAAGGCTGGAGATTGAAAAGGAAGCTGTACGCCGCGATGGTGACACGGAAAAGGAGGAAAACATATCACGGGAGTTAAGTGAGTTGAGGTCAACAAGAAATGAGCTGAAGGCTGCATGGGCTTCTGAAAAGGATATAATAGATAAGTTGCAGTCGAAGAAGGAGGAGGTTGATGCACTTCGTTTTGATGCAGAACAGGCTGAAAGGGCCGGAGATTATGGTAAGGTGGCTGAAATACGGTATGGAAAAATAATTCAGCTTGAGAATGAGATTACAGAACTGAAGGAACAAATTGAAAAAAAGCGGAACAAGGGTTCACTGATTCGCGAAGAGGTAAGATCGGATGATATAGCTGAAATAGTTTCAAAATGGACAGGTATTCCGGTCGCAAGAATGCTTGAGAGCGAAAAGGAGAAACTTCTGAGACTTGAAGAAGAACTCCACAAGAGAGTAGTGGGACAGGACGAGGCAATAAAGGCAGTGGCTGATGCTGTAAGAAGATCAAGGGCAGGACTGCAGGATCAGAAACGACCTGTCGGATCATTCATCTTTATCGGCACAACAGGTGTCGGTAAGACAGAGCTGGCGAGAGCTCTTGCCGAATTCCTTTTCAATGATGAAAACCTGATGACAAGAATTGATATGTCGGAATACCAGGAACGCCATTCAATTTCCAGACTCATTGGTGCACCTCCCGGATACATAGGATATGAAGAGGGTGGTCAGCTCACAGAGGCTGTGAGGCATAAACCTTATTCTGTGGTGCTTCTTGATGAAATAGAGAAAGCCCACCCGGATCTCTTTAATCTGCTCCTTCAGGTACTTGATGAAGGAAGACTTACTGATAACAAAGGGAGAACAGTTAATTTCAGAAATGTAATAATAATAATGACATCTAACCTGGGATCTGATATTATAAGGGACCGCATGGAGATGCTGAATAACGAAATGCCGGAGGAGGAGCACGAAAAACTGAGGAACGAGATCTTCAACCTGCTGAGGAGATCACTACGACCTGAATTCCTTAACAGGATAGATGAAATTGTAATGTTCCGGCCTCTTGCTTTAGAACAGATAAGAGAGATAGTAGATATACAGATCAGGACGCTTAATAAGATGTTGGAAAGCAATAATATCGAAATTAAAGTTACTGAGGAGGCTTTAGACTGGCTTGCAGAAAAGGGATATGATCCGCAATTAGGCGCAAGGCCGGTTAAAAGGCTGATCCAGAGGGAGATAGTCAATGAGTTGTCAAAAGAGATAATTGCCGGAAGGATACATAAAGATTCTGTTATCCCGGTATCAGTAAAAGAGAATAAACTGGTCTTTAAAGAGTAGTTACTGAAAAGTCGTGCAAGTTGAGGCTCCGCTAATCGGTGGAGACGAACCGAGCCGGAGGCGAGCTCGGCAAAGCCAAATCCCGAGTCGCTTTGCTCTCGGGACTACATCTCCGCCAGTCGGCGGAGATGTAGTCTGCAAGACTTTATCTCATAGCCTGTATGCACTCATCCAGGTCTTCATAAATGTCAAATACGGTATTCAGATGCAGTATCCTTAATACCTCCATTACTGAGGGAGAAGGATTGACAAATTTAAGAGTGCCGAAATTATTTCTGGCGGTTTTCCTGATTGAAAGAAAACTGGCAAAGCCCATACTGTCGATATGCCTGACACCACTCAGGTCAATAATAACCTTTGAGTTGGAAGCTTCAAAGATCTTAATGATCTGATCCCTTATCTCATCTGTAATAAGGGCATTTATCGTGTCGGTTTTGAATGTTACAATATTAATCTTGTCTCTTTTTTCAATATTGATCATTCATTTCTGCTTTAATCTGTTACTGATCAGATCATCAAGTTCCAGAATAGCTTCTGCGGTGTCTTTCTCGAATCTGTTTATGTAGTATTCGTACTTTTCTGTATGTTCCCCTTCTTTTGCTTCGAGCTCAAATGTTTTTAGCAATGCAGCAAGATCATCCATTCCCATTATAGCAATAGATGATTTAGCCTTATGGGCAAGCAGACCCAGCGAATAATAATCTTTCTCGGCAAACAGTTCTTTCATTTCCTGTAGCATCTGCGGTATCTGTTCCTTGAAAATTCCAATGATTTCTGACAATATATTGTTATCCTCTCCGGCTACTGCATCGAGGTAGCCGGTATTAATAAACTTGTAATCCATATATCTGTTAATTTTTAAACAGGTTTATAGCCTGCTTAGAGTTAAACAAATATATAAAGTATTTTTAATCTGAAATAGAAGTCAGGGAAGCTCTGTAATGCTTTTTTTTGCAAAAAAGAAATTAGCACTAATTTTACACGCATAAAAATTTACGTTTTTGAAACTATTTTGTAATAATTTTGACACAAGATATCCTGAAACCGGAGATGTTTAATCCCGGACATGTAATTAACTCTAATGCAGATGAATACTTGCAGCTTATATCATCAGATAACTTATAAATAATCCTGATACCATATCTTTAAAGTTAAATAAACAATGAAGAGTACTCCTTTTAAAGAATTCCATGTCAAAGCAGGTGCCCGTATGGTACCTTTTGCAGGTTATAACATGCCGCTTGAATATACAGGTATAAATGACGAACATATTCTTGTACGCCAGGGCATAGGGGTTTTTGATGTTTCGCATATGGGTGAACTCTGGGTCACGGGACCAAAGTCTCTTGATTATCTTCAATACATTACATCGAATGATGTCTCATCATTGATCGAAGGCAAGATTCAGTATTCCTATTTTCCTAATGGCAGGGGAGGGATAGTCGATGATCTTCTTGTATACTGTTTCGGTCCTGAGAAGTACCTTCTTGTTGTCAATGCTTCAAATACGGAAAAGGACTGGAACTGGTGTGTAAGTCATGCGTCAAGGTTCGGGATCACTCCGGGCAGGGATCTTATAAATGCCTCGGACGATATTGCACAACTGGCTGTTCAGGGACCTCTTGCGCTAAAGGCTATGCAAAAGCTTACTGCCTCACCTGTAACAGAGATGGAATATTACACTTTCAAAGAGATTGATTTTGCCGGAATAAGTAATGTAATATTTTCGGCAACGGGATATACTGGTGCCGGAGGATGCGAGTTATACGTGAATAACAGTGATGGAGCCAGGTTGTGGGAGGCTGTCTTTGAGGCCGGGAAAGAATTTGGAATTAAGCCGGCAGGACTGGGCGCCAGGGATACTCTCAGGCTTGAAATGGGTTATTGCCTGTACGGTAACGAGATAAATGATCAGACCTCACCAATTGAAGCCGGACTGGGATGGATAACGAAATTCACTGATAAAAAAGATTTCATTGATAAGCAAGTCCTTCTGAAACAAAAAAACGAAGGTGTTGAAAGACGGCTTAAAGGATTTGTAATGAAAGACAGGGGCATTCCAAGACAGCATTATGAGGTTGTTGATCAGGCGGGAAACAGAATAGGTGAGGTAACTTCCGGAACAATGTCGCCGATGCTCAGGCAGGGTATCGGCATGGCTTATCTGAATAAAGGATACTGGAAAACCGGTTCGGAAATCTTTATAAGGATCAGGAACAAAGATCTCAGAGCTGAAGTGGCTGATTTACCCTTTTACAAGTAAGGCTATAATTCCCTTAAACCGTAATGACCTGGCTCTGTAGTACATTAATAAATAATATGATAAGTAAGAAATGAAGAAACGGAACCTTGAAACTTGTTTTTCACCCGCATTGTATGAGGCAGAACGTCATAAGAGCTCAATAGTTGTGATCATTGATATACTGAGGGCTACCTCAGCAATATGTTCTGCTTTTGCCAACGGGGTCAGAACGATAATACCTGTTGAAACCGTGGACGAAGCAAGAGAATACAAGAAGAAAGGCTTTCTCGTTGCAGCTGAGAGAGACGGTATTATCCTTGACTTTGCCGACTTTGGAAATTCCCCTTTTAATTTCACGCGCGATAGAATTGAAGGAAAAACGGTGGTTTACAGTACTACTAATGGAACAGGCATAATTAAACTTGCTTCATCAGCTGAATATGTTGTAATAGGATCTTTTCTGAATATAAGTGCCCTTTCAGAATGGATATTTAATAAGAAACAGGATGTTCTGCTTTTCTGTGCAGGCTGGAAAAACAGGTTTAACCTTGAAGATAGCGTTTGCGCCGGGGCTTTTGCAGAAAGACTTATTGCCAGTGGCCAATTTGAAACAATATGTGACTCCACAAAAGCGGCACTCGATCTGTGGAGGCTTGCAAGTAATGATCTTATATATTATATCGATAAAGCGGCTCATAGGTCAAGGTTAAAAGCAAACGGTCTCGACGATTGCATCGAATTCTGCCTCACTCCTGATTATACAGATAAGGTCCCCATAATAAATAATGGAGTTCTTGTTGAAAATATTTAATAAATATAAGGATTGGTGTTAATTATTTAACAATAGAGTTTTTTTAATTAATTTTGCTAAACTTACACGGAATTTTTTTTCTTTTATAAACAATTAAAATATATGAAAAAACACAATTTTTTTGCTGGACCTTCAATTCTTCCGCAGTATACGCTTGACAAGACTATTGAAGGAATTAGAGATTTTGCCGGAACCGGATTATCTATTATGGAAATATCTCATAGAAGCAAGGAATTTATTGCTTGTATGAACGAAACAATAGCTCTTTCCAAGGAGCTTCTTGAAGTACCATCCGGTTATCAGGTAATTTTTATTGGAGGTGGGGCAAGTATGCAGTTCGCTATGGCACCGATGAACCTTATGGAAAAAAAATCAGCTTATCTGATAACTGGCGAATGGGCATCCAAAGCATTCAAGGAAGCAAAAATATATGGAGAAGCTGTAGAGGTCGCTTCTTCAAAGGACAAAAATTTCTCTTACATACCAAAAAATTACACTGTTCCTGCTGACGCTGATTATTTACATATAACAACAAATAACACAATATTCGGAACTCAACTGAAAAAGGATCCTGATGTTAATGTGCCATTGGTTGCTGATATGTCGTCTGATATTTTCAGTCGTCCTGTGGATGTTTCAAAATACTCAGTGATCTATGCCGGCGCTCAGAAGAATATGGGTCCTTCCGGTGTTGCAATGGTTATAATAAGGGAAGATGCCCTTGGTAAGGTAAGCCGTCCTATCCCCACAATCCTTGATTATAGAACACATATCAAGGCAGAATCAATGTTCAACACACCTCCATGCATAAATGTCTTTGCAGTCATGCAGACTCTTAGGCACCTGAAGGAAACAGGAGGGGTGAAGGCAATACAGAAAAAGAATATAGAGAAAGTAGCCATATTGTATGACGAGATAGACAGGAACAAGCTTTTCGTTCCGACTATTACAGATGTCGAAGACCGTTCGATAATGAATGTCTGTTTTGTAATGGCTCCTGAATATAAAGAGCTTGAACAGCCTTTTGCTGAGTTCGCCAAATCAAAAGGCATGATTGGTATCACAGGGCACCGTTCTGTCGGAGGTTTCAGAGCATCCACTTACAATGCTTTGCCAAAGGAGAGCGTTCAGGCCCTGGTTGATGTGATGAAAGAATTTGAAAAGAAAAATTAATCTGATCCTTAATATGAAAATACTTGTTGCAACTGAAAAACCATTTGCCCCAATAGCAATAAATCTTATCCGTGAGGTTACGGATAATGCCGGTTATGAACTGGCCCTTCTTGAAAATTACAAGGATGTTGCAGAGCTTCTCTCTGCAGTAGCTGATGCTGACGCGTTGATAGTCAGGAGTGATCTTGTGACAGCCCAGGTTCTTGATGCTGCCAAAAAGCTTAAGATAGTTGTAAGAGCAGGAGCAGGCTATGATAACCTTGACCTTGCTGCCTGTACAGCTCATAAAGTAATAGCAATGAATACTCCGGGACAGAATTCCAATGCCGTTGCTGAACTCGCATTTCAAATGATGCTATATCAGGCACGTAATGGATTTGCAGGAAAATCAGGTTCCGAACTGAGAGGTAAAACCCTTGGACTACAGGCCTTTGGTAATATCGGGAAATATATGGCTGAAATAGCAAAAGGATTTGGAATGGATGTTTATGCTTTCGATCCTTTTATCAGTGATGAGGTGATTCAAAAAGCTGGTGTAAAAGTTTGTAAATCAGTTGATGACTTGTATTCAAAATGTCAGTACGTATCATTGCATATACCTGCAAATGAAAAGACAAAAAAATCGATCGGCTATGAACTCCTTAAGAAAATGCCGAAAGATGCTGTTCTCGTAAATACCGCCAGAAAAGAGGTTATTGATGAGGATGGTCTGCTTAAGATATTCGAAGAACGCAAGGATATTAAATATCTGTCCGATGTTGAGCCTGACTGCAAGCCAGTATTCGAGGAAAAATATAAGGGAAGGTTCATTTTTACAGCTAAAAAAATGGGCGCACAGACCGAAGAGGCTAATGTTAATGCAGGAGTTGCAGCAGCCCGACAGATTGTTGATTATTTTAAGACAGGTAACGAAAAATTCAGACTTAATAAGTAGTATTCTTCAGGTAAAATTATGGCGATTGTAAAACCTTTCAGGGGATTAAGACCTCCCCGTGAAATAGTTAGCTCTTTGGCTTGTCTGCCCTATGACGTAATGAATAGCAAAGAAGCCGCAGAAATGGCAAAAGGCAAGGATTGTTCATTGCTTCATATAACAAGAGCAGAGATTGATTTGGACCCGGATATTGATATTCATTCCGAAGAAGTATATAGGAAATCGGTTGATAATTTTAATCTGTGGCAGAAAAGGGGATGGCTTGTGCAGGATGAAGATCCATCATATTATATTTATGCCCAGACAATGAAGGGAAGGACCCAGTACGGTATTATGGGATGCGCTTCGGTTGCAGATTATCTTAACGGTGTCATTAAGAGGCATGAGCTTACAAGACCCGATAAGGAACAAGACAGAGTGGTTCATATACATACTAACAATGCCAATATCGAACCGGTCTTTTTTGCTTATCCCCCTGTTGAGGAACTCGACACAATCGTTGAGAAGATTGTAAGAACGGAAAAACCTGAATATGACTTCGTAGCTAAAGATGGATTCGGTCATCATTTTTGGGTGGTACGGGATGCTGATACTGTTAGGAGGATCGAAGAATTGTTCGCTACAAAGGTGCCCTTTACATATGTCGCCGACGGACATCACAGAACAGCTGCAGCAGCACGTGTCAGTAAGGAGAAAGGAGACAATAATCCGTTTCATACAGGGAAGGAAGAATATAACTATTTCCTTGCCGTTCATTTTCCTTCCAATCAGCTCAAGATTATTGATTACAACAGGACAGTGAAGGATCTTAACGGACTCTCACCTGATGAATTCCTTAAGAAACTAGAAAAGGGATTTGTTGTTAAGGAAAAGGGAAGCAGGATGTATAAACCGAATAAACTGCATAATTTCTCCATGTATCTCGATGGTAAGTGGTACAGCCTTACAGCCAGGGAAGGTACCTATGACGACAATGATCCGATAGGGGTGCTTGATGTGACAATTCTTACAAATGAGATTCTGTCTCCAATACTCGACATTCAGGATCTCCGCAGATCGAAGCGTATAGATTTTGTCGGAGGAATACGGGGATTGAAAGAGCTTAAGAGAAGAGTCGACAGCGGTGATATGAAAGTAGCTTTTGCACTTTATCCTGTTTCCCTGGAGCAGCTTATAACTATTGCTGACTCAGGAAATATAATGCCACCGAAGTCAACCTGGTTTGAACCAAAGCTGAGGAGCGGACTCGCAATTCATTTACTGGAATAGATATCTGGTAAATTTGCATGTCGTCTGTATTTAAACAGACTCTTTTATTATTTTTGCATTATCTGTTTTAAAATTATGTCAGATATTGCACGGAATATTATTGCCCTTAGAGAAGAGATACCGGCTAATGTAAGAATTGTTGCCGTCTCCAAATTAAAATCTGCTGACGATATACTTAAAGCGTACAATGCCGGGCAAAAGATCTTCGGTGAGAACAGGGTACAGGAATTGTTCAAAAAATATAATTCCCTTCCCCGGGATATAGAATGGCATTTTATTGGGCATCTCCAGAGCAATAAAGTCAGACGTATAGCATCATTTGTGAATATGATCCATTCAGTCGATACGTTCAGACTGTTGAAGGTCATTGATCAGGAAGCAGCCAGGGCAGACAGGGTAATCGACTGCCTGCTGCAATTCTATATTGCCACTGAAGAAACAAAATATGGTTTCAACTTAAGTGAGGTTTTAGAGATGCTTGAATCAGAAGATTTTCAGAAGCTGAAAAATATCCGGATTTGCGGTGTAATGGGGATGGCTTCGTTTATTGATGATGATGATCAGATAAGACGTGAATTCATGTATCTTTCAGAATGTTTCAGAAGGCTGAAAGATGAATTCTTCTCAGGGGATGATGCTTTTAAGGAGTTATCAATGGGAATGTCAGGAGATTATAAAATTGCTCTGGAGGAAGGCAGTACAATTGTAAGACTTGGCAGTACAATTTTTGGATCCAGATATCAGGGATAAATTTGAATGCCCACAGGAAGATAGATATGTTTGAATGTCATTGTGTTTTTAATAAGTATATTTGAAGAGCTAATATTCTTTAAAATCAGGAAGCATGAACAGATTGAATGTAAAATACCTTGGCCTTAATTTGAGGAGTCCGCTAATTGTTAGCAGCAGCGGACTGACATCGACTCTCGGTAATCTAAAGGAAGCTGAAGACAATGGAGCCGGTGCTGTAGTGCTTAAATCTCTTTTTGAAGAGCAGATAACGAGCTATATAGGTACAATTGATCATGGTCATGGTTTCCCCGAAGCGGGAGATTATCTGGCGAATTATGTCAAATCACATTCGGTTGGAGAATATCTTAACCTGATCCGTAAGGCTAAAGAAGATCTGACAATTCCGGTTATTCCCAGTATAAACTGCTTTTCATCAGAGGGCTGGACAGATTTTGCCAGGAACATTGCTGAGGCCGGTGCCGACGCTCTTGAGATAAATGTTTTTTTCCTTCCGACAGACAGTAAAAAATCAGCTGCAGATTCGGAAAAGATTTATTTTGATCTTATCGAAAAACTGAAAAGGACAATTAAGATCCCACTTGCAATAAAACTGGGATACCGTTTTTCAAATATCCTCAATATAATTGACGAGTTCTACAACAGGAAAGTTGAGGGAGTGGTGCTGTTCAACAGGTTCTTTGAACCAGATATAGACATAGACCAGATTGATGTCATTCCTGCTTCGGTATTCAGTACTGAAAACGAAATGCGACTGGTAATCAGGTGGATATCTATGGCAAGTGCCCAAAATATGAAAATTGACATTTCAGCATCCACAGGTGTCCACAGTGGCGCTGATGCAATAAAATACATTCTTGCAGGGGCCAATTCTGTTCAGGTCTGCTCAGTGCTATACGAAAAGGGGATAAGCTTCCTTAAAAATATGAACCAGCAGATAGATAAGTGGATGGAAAATAAGGGTTTCAATTCAATAGCTGAATTCAGAGGGAAATTGAACTACCGTAATTACTCAAAACCGGTTGTGTTTGAGAGAACACAGTTCATGAAACACTTTGCATCGCACGATTAATAGCGTATAACCTGTACTGTAAAAAATATTCCTGGCTTTTCTGCCAAAACGGATCTCTTTATCATTGCGACCTTCGAAAGGGGAGATGGTCATCGCTTATCTTTGCAGTATCCCGATAAGCTCACTTGTCAGTGGACTTTTTTCATGAGTATGGGCAGAGGAACTTTCCATTATGAGTTTTATTATATCATCTTTAGTTTTTCTGTCTGATCTGCCTGCCGACTCTTCTATAACTGTCATGCATTCAATTGCAGTAACATAATCGGCTTTAAGATAAATCGTTGCAATATCGGCCAGGTATTCTGAATAATCAAGGCCTGACTGCCAGCAGGATGAGATAAGCATGCTGATAGTATTGCTCTTCCAGGGTTTCTTTATCTCAGTAATGATCTCTTTTCTTACTGTCTTGTGTTTTATATCGTTAAAGAACGATTCTATTGTCTTCTGCAGAACCTTATCGTAAGTGGCGTCATAGAAAGCAACAAGAAGTGCGATTGCGCCTATCGGAGGTTCTTCTTTCTTAAGTGATCTGACAACATCAATAATACTCTCCTTTTTACCACTGTCAAGAACAGCAGTGAGCTTTCTCAGTTTTTCATCCGGTTTTATCACAAGTTTGTATGTTTTTTCAAAGGTAAAAATAGCTTTATTAACCTGTTACTGTTTTTGAAAAATAAAAATAATACACTACTTTAGTCGTGAATTAGACTTGACAATTTAAAAATTAAATTATGAATAAAATATTCAGAATTGGTTCTGGTATCCTTGTAGTGATGTCTCTTTTCATCATGCTGTGCAGCGGATGCAGAGGTGGCAAAAAATCGGAGCAGGAAGTGATCAGGGTTGACATGGTAGATAAAACTGCAATACTCGAGGATATTGAAAAAGCGGAGAGAGTATTCCAGGCGCTACCTTCCCCTCTTGAATCGGCAATGCTGATAAAATCATCCGGAGCGGGATTCGACCAAAAGCTTCTGAATCCTGTGTCAAATGCAAATAATTATGTTACGAGCAAATCAATGGCGCTTAACCTCGGTATCTATACATGCGACCTTAGCTATGCCAGCCTTTACGAACAAACACAGTTGCTGATAGACTATATGGAAGCTGCAAAGAAAATGGCTGACGGACTTGGTATTCTGAGAGCAATCGAACAGAAGAACATTGATGAGCTTGAGCAAAATATTAATAACAGCGAGGTTATAATGAAGATTGTTTCAGAAACTTTCATGAATTCAAACTCATACCTTGAAGAGAACGACCAGCCTGCTACTGCTTCAATGGTTCTTCTGGGCGGATGGATTGAAGGCCTTTATCTATCCACTAAGCTTGTCAATATGAATAATTTTGACGGAAATAAGCTTGTCAGCAGAATAATTGACCAGAAACTTTCAATAGACATTCTTCTTAACCTTCTTAGTGGAAGCAAAGGTAACCCTGCAATTGACGAACTGATATCAGAGGTTACAAAACTGAAAATTGTATTCGACAAGATCAGGTTGGACACATCACCTGTCAGGCCGGTGTACGATGAGGCTTCTGAGGCAACAATTCTCAGATCTGAAGTCAAAACAGATATGACTCCCGAAGTTTTCAGTGAACTTGCTGCTTTAGCATCCGAAATCAGAAATTCATTTGTAAAATAACAAAGTTATGAGAGCCTCTAAAATTATACCTGTTCTTGTTTTATTAATTATTGCCTCAACCGGATTTGCTGATGCTCAATGTAAAGCATTTGCCAAGAGCGAATGCCTTCCAAAACTCAGCGGATATACTCACGACGGTAATTACCATGCTGCCGTCCTGATGGAAGGTGAAGAGGCAGAGCTCTATAAAACATTCTATTCTGATATGGATTACAGAGTCTCTATAGTTGGAGATGAAAAATTACCATCAGTTGAATTCAGGGTGCTCGATGCAGATAGAAATGTCCTCTATACAAACAAGGATAAAAATTATGCAAGCACCTGGGATTTTAAACTGCAGTCAAGTCAGCAGCTCAAGTTTATTATTAAAGTAACTTCATCCTCAAACCATTCGTCAGGTGATGCACCTGCCAGCGGCTGTGTTGCAATTATGTTCGGATTTAAACTGAATTGACAAACCGTATCGGAAATGTCCGGCAAGGATAGTGTTGAACACAGTTTCCCTATTTTTTTGTACTTAATTTGGGACGTTCATAAGTTCTGAAAACTATTATCAATCAAATAGTTAAAACTCATTATATTTAAGAAAAAACCCCGAAAAAGCTCGAAAGAGCTATAAATCGGGGTAATTCTTA
>Ga0255343_1003802_pt1 | contig 15600 bp, 15 predicted proteins | sample wastewater_treat_4_FD_192413 | JGI IMG/M metagenome (GOLD analysis project Ga0255343, IMG submission 192413) | Wastewater microbial communities from Lulu Island WWTP, Vancouver, Canada - plant16 | ecosystem: Engineered > WWTP > Wastewater > Unclassified | place: Canada: Vancouver, British... | reverse complement strand
TCCTGCATGCTGCCAAACGAAAGTAGGAGTCTACTGAGGAGTCTACTGAGCCGATGACAAAGCGTAGAATCATCCCTGCAATCCTCATGTTGCTGCTGGGCGCCCTTCTGATCTTCGCAAGCGCCCGGGGTCGGCAGCGCGCGCCGCAAGGCTCGATGCTGACCGTCACTTCTATCGGCGAGGCCCAGAACAGGGTTGTCGCCAAGGTTGTCCTCTACCCAGCTGAGAAACGTACCATCCAGGTCGAAGGGCCTCTCGGCATCACAGTGGTTGAGGTCGAAGGGACGAGGGCCCATGTGGTCTCATCGCCATGCCCCGACAAGATATGCATACGCATGGGATGGCTGGAGCGGGCGGGCGACTACAGCGCATGCCTACCAAACAAGGTCCTCGTAGAAGTAGGAGATAAGTAGCCAATCCTGAACAACCGGACGGGGGCCGATCCGACCGATCCGACCGATCCGACCCAAACCGCATCTAGCACTCGACGGCCCCCGCCTCTGCTTTGGCATCTCTCGGGCTATCCCACCAGGATAAGGTCGCGGGCAAGTTCGGCTGCCGCCACGAGCTCGCTTACGGGCTGGTTTTCGCGAGTCGAGTGAACATCGCGGCTTCCTATGCCCAGTACAACGCAGGCGATTCCGTGGGCGTTGAACACGTTTCCGTCACTGCCGCCCATGGTGGACTCGAAGACGACTTCCCGCCCTGTGGCCCTCAAGGCTTTGACCGCGCGCTCAACAACAGGCGCGTCTTTCGGAATCGTATATCCACAGTAGTCGACTGTGGTTGCGACATCGGCATGCGCGCCGCGGCTGGCCGCTGTAGCGCATATCTTGGACGCGCACTCCTTGGCAAGATCGAGCGCCCGCTGATGGTCGAGGCTACGGACTTCAGCTTTGAAGTAGGCTTTCTCGGATATGATGTTGGTGGCAGTGCCTCCCGACATGATTCCCACGTTGGCCGTAGTCCGTGCATCGACGCGGCCGAAGGGGAACTCGGCGATGGCTTCAGCCGCCGCCCGTATCGCACTTATGCCGTCCTCCGGGTTGGCCGCCGCATGGGCCGCCCGGCCGATGATCTCTACCTCTAGCCCCATGTGTGTCGGGCTCGACAAGATCACCGTGCCAACAGGATCGGCGGCGTCGAATATGTAGCCGGTCTTCGAGGCGAGCTGGGAGTAATCCAGCTGTTTTGCGCCGCGAAGGCCCCGCTCCTCGCTGACGGTGAACACCACTTCCACCGGTGGCAGACACTGGCCCGAGGCCTTGGCCATGCGCAGGCCTGCCAGGATGGCCGTTACGCCGGCTATGTCATCAGCTGCCAGCACAGTGTCGCCGCTGGAGTAGATCACTCCATCGCGGATTACGGGGTTCACGCCCTTGCCCGGCGGCACCCGGTCAAGGTGCGCGCAGAGCATTATTGCGCCCCCGCAGGAACACCCACAACCGTGAGACGGCAGCCGACCGATGACGTTGCCCGCGCTATCTTGCTCGACTTCGAGCCCGATGCCCCGCAGCTTATCGGCCACTGCCGCCGCCATCTGTGACTCGCTTCCCGATTCGGCATCGATCTTGACCAGCTCAATGAACTCATCAACAATCATACACTATCACCGACTTTCCCATTGTTGCCTTCACCCGCGCCATCTGTGTCGCATTCATCGCCCGTGTCGCCCCGTAGTCGCCCGCTGTCAACCGCAAGCTTGCGGTCGGTGATCTCTCTGTGCCGTACCTGGCTCCTTACGCCTCTCTGCGCCAATTGGTGCCCGAGCTCCTCGGCTATCACCACCGACCGATGCTGCCCTCCGGTGCACCCGATTCCGATAGTAAGGCGCCCTTTTCCCTCTCTGCTGTAGTAAGGTATCAAGCTGAGGATGAGGTCACGGAAGGTCTCCATGAATGAGCGGGCGATGGGCGAGTCCATGACGTAGGCAGCGCACGCCGGCTCAAGGCCGGTGGTTGCCTTCAGATCGCGTACATAGAAAGGATTCGGGAGAAACCGCACGTCGAACACGATATCCGCATCAATCGGCGCTCCATACTTGAACCCGAAGGAGAACACATCCACAACCATCATCTCATGAACGGGGGTGCCCATCACCGCCGCATGCAGATGCGCTTTCAGCTCAACAGGCCTCAGGTCCGATGTATCGAGCACTATATGCGCCCGCTCCCTAATAGGCGCAAGCACGCGGCGTTCCAGCGCTATGCTATCGTATATGCTTCCCGCTCCCGATAGGGGGTGCTGACGACGCGTCTCGCTGAACCGGCGTACGAGCACCGAATCCCTGCATTCAAGGAAGACCACTGTGTAATGGTACTCGCTGCGGGCAAGCCAGTTCAGTGCATCCACTAGATGGCCGAAGTATTCCTTGCCTCGGACGTCCATGGCGACCGCGTATTTGCGGTGCTCGGCAGCGCCCGCATGCAACTCAACCAGCTGGGGCAGGAGAGACGGCGGTAGGTTGTCGATGCAGAAGAAATCCAAGTCTTCCAGGGCCTTCATGGACTGAGTCTTGCCCGCGCCGGAAAGCCCGGTGATTATGACAAATGACACATCGCCGCCAGACATCTTGATCACCTTCCCTGCCGCCCCTGGGCGTGCTGAATTGCCTGTTTCGACAGGCGATCACCTAATCCCTCCACGTGAAAGCAGAATCCCCGGCCTTCTAGCTTTGCGCAAGCTGTGGTCGGGGATTCATATCATGTTCTGTTTGTGGAGCAGCCCGATACTACCTGCTTCCGGTGTGTACGTCACTGGGCGCATACGCATTTGTTGAAGCACCTTTCCTAATCATGTCCTGAAACACCCCCTGTTTGTTTCGCCTGGTTCCTGGCGACGTCAGACCCTCTGAACGACCGGCCGGCCAAGCGCTGCGGCGCGCGCCGACCTAACCGATTCCGCGGCCTGCCTGTATTCCCGGCGCTCCATATACGCGCCGCGCTCATTGTAGCCCATCATGACTGCCGCCACGTCCGCGTTATTGTCAGCCATGAACATCGCCTGCTCCACTGACATCTGCTGTACGTTCCGCTTCATCTCAGCTCCTCCTTTCATCGGTATTCTCTGCACAATTCCTCGATCCAGTCGCCGATCTGACTGCAGTGAGCACTGCCTCGACGCAGTCCGCTTTGAGCACAAATGCAGTCGCTCCAGATGACAGAGCCGAGCTTCTGGCCTCCGGCCGGGCGCTAAGCGCCACAACGCGGGTCTTGGGGCATACGCCCCTCAGCATGACCAGAATGTCGGCGCCCGAGACTGGGCCGAGTTCCCAGTCAAGGAGCACCAGGTCGGCACAGGGTCGCTGCACTTGCGACATCAGCTGCCGCAAGTCGGCCGCTTCCATCACCTCGTACGTGGCCTGCTCCCCTTCGAGCAACACTCGAAGCGCGTAGCGGATCTCGCGCCGATCGTCTGCAACGATCACCCTTGTGGTCAACACCCCATATACGCCACCCTCTGCCGTCTGATCTGTTCAAGGCTTCCTCCGGTCTGTGCCGAGCAGGGCGCCTCTCAATTCAGAGTCTACACGTCACGCCATTTTGGGGAATCAGCCGACTGTCGGAGATATCAGATAGACACTGGAATGGTTTTTCCCTGGCCATCTGGAGGGGAGGGGCGGGGGGGGAATGAGTCAGGCGCAGATCCCCCGCCTCTGGGCGGCGGAGACCCACGCCTGCACGCGCCGTATTGATGGCGCTGCTCGCAGCCTTACCTGATCAGGTTCTTCTGAAGAGCCAGGGCCACCGCTTCGGTTCTCGTCTGCACACCAAGCTTGGAGAGGATACTGCTAACGTGGAACTTGACCGTGGCACGGCTGATGAACAGCCTGTCCGCGATCTCCGGGTTAGTGAGGCCCTGCGCCAGGGCAGCCAGCACCTCACGCTCACGGTCAGTCAGGTCTGCACCGACTTCAGACTCGGGAGGCGACTGGATGGAAGCCCTGATTAGCACTTCAGTAGCCTCAGGCGCCAGCGTGGGCCGCCCTGCATGAGCAGCGCGGATCGCCGATGCCAATTCGTCGGCAGACACGTTCTTCAGCAAGTACCCGATGGCGCCGGCCTGAAGCGCCCCCTGTACCAGGTCCTGCTCCTTGAAGCTCGTGAGCGCAATAACTTGTATGTTCGGGCAGACCTTGCGGATTGCCCTGGTAGCCGAAGCTCCGTCCATGTCGGGCATCACCAGGTCCATGAGCACCACATCAGGCCGTACGCTCGAGCACGTCTCCACAGCTTCTCTGCCGTCGCTCGCCTCGCCGGCGAACTCCAGGTCTTCATATACGCTTAGAAATGCCCTGAGCCCGCTTCTCACCATGGCATGATCGTCCACGATCATGACACGGATTACGGCAGCACCACTCAACTGCCTTCGCCTCCCCGCAGACTGCTCCAGGCGACGACGATCTCGGTCCCCTGGCCTACACTGCTAGTGACTGAGATACGCGCCCCTATTGCCGCTGCCCGTTCTTGCATTATCCTGAGGCCCAGATGCTCAGGGGATACTATGTCCTGATCGAACCCACGACCGTTGTCGCGAACTCGGAGCTGGATTCGAATCGCACCGGGTTCGTCCTCTGAACACGTCAAACTCACCCAAGCCTCGCGAGCGCCGGAATGTTTGGCCACGTTGCTCAGGGATTCCTGCGCAATTCGGTAAAGCCCCACCCGCACCTGCGGAGGAAGCGCACACGTGCCTGCACAGGCCGCTCCGCTAAGCTCCACGTGGACCGGTATGCCTGCTCGCCCCATCATCGCCTCCGCGAGCTGCCTCAGGAGTTCCTCCAGCCCAACCTCCATGAGTGTGGCCGGCCTGAGTTCGAGAAGGAGCGCCCTCATCTCGGCCAGAGCGCCTCGGGTGAGCCGTCTCAGCTCGTCCAGACGCCTCAGGCCCTCCTCCTCATTCTGCTTCCAGAGCCGAGGCAGGACTTCCGCGATGAGGCTGGCTGAGAAGAGGGTCTGGGTGACGGCGTCATGAAGATCCCGGGCAAGCCGACTCCGTTCCGCGGCCGCCGCCGATTCCTCGGCTTTCGCCCTGAGCTCAGCGTTTTCTATAGCCAGGGCGGCCTGGTCGCCGAAGGACATCGCCAGCTTCAGCTCCTCGTGGGAAAACCCGCGCGACTCGGAAAAGCACAGCGCAATAACGCCATACAACCGGTCCTTGCCCACCAGCGGGACCGCCATCAGACTCCTGAATCTCCCGAGGGCCCAATCGGGCAGCTCATCCCATTGCGCCCTATCCAGCCGCGTTTCAGGTTGCCCGCATCCGGCAGCATTGCCCCGCCCCGCGCGGCCTCTGCCGACCGATGTCCGATTCGCAGGCCGTCGATTGCCATTGGGTATACCCGACGTGCCGACTCCCGATACAACCACCGGCCGCCCAGCCATGACTGCCCAGCCGACGACTCCCTCTCCCACCGCAATAGGGCCGCAGCCTGCCTCGGCAAGCCCCCTGGCTGCGGCGACATCCAGCGTGTCGCCTCCTCGGTCGAGCCGGTAGAGCGCGCCGGCTTCAGCGCCTAGGAACTCCTCGGCCTGCTCCAGTATGAGATCGAGTATGTCCTCCAAAGGCCTGGCGGAGTTGAGCGATCCCAGAATCTCGCGCAAGCCCTCTGCCACTCGGCGACGCCGCTCGATCTCGCGCGTACGTTCCTCGATCCGCCGCTCCAGCTGCTCGTACGCTGCTTCAACTTCCTCTCTGGCATGCCTTTGCTCGATTGCCACACGCACCAGTCGGGCAGCTGTCTCAATTGCCCTGAGCTCCACCGGCAATGGGGCTCGGGGAGTTCTATAGTACATCGCGAATGTCCCCATCACGATCCCGTCGTCGTCCACGACAGGCTGAGACCAGCACGCGCGCAGGCCATACTTCGCCGCTAGGTCCCTCAGGCCGTCCCAGCGCTTGTCGGTCATGATGTTTTCTGCTATGACGCGCTCGCCTGTGAAAGCCGCAGTGCCGCATGAGCCAACAGCCGGGCCAATCACCAGCCCGTCCAGGGAGTCCACATACTCTCGCGGTAGTGTGGCGCTGGCCCCGATGCGCAGCCGCCTCCCGTCCGCGTCAAGCAAAAGTATCAGCCCCGACATCCCGGGCGACTGCTCTTCGAGGATACGAATGAGGGACGTGAGCGTCTCCTCAAACTCGCCTCCCTTCGCCAGAAGCTCAAGGAATCTGTTCTGCCCGGACTGGATCGCCAATGCCCGCTTGGCTTCGGTTACGTCTCGGACAACCACTATCGTGCCGCCCGAAGGAAGGGGAGCGAATCGCGCCTCAAACACCTGAGCGCTTACCCCGCGCCCCACCACGAACTCCAGGCTGGCAGCTGTCTCGACCCCCGAGTCTCCCCCGACGGTCTGCCGGGTTTCGTCACCTGCATGGGCGCCTATGGCTACATCGTCCAGTGCAGCCCGGATTCGCCGGCGTTCGGCTTCCGGCGCAATCTCGGTGAAAGGCGTTCCGATCAGCTTATCGGGGCCTCCAAAGATATCCGACAAGCTAGACCCGTGGCATCCGGCCACTATGCCTTCGGGGTCCAGCACAAAGCACATGTCGGGCAGTGATGCAAGAACCGCCGCCTCCACAGTGCGGTCAGCGCGCACCGCAAGCTCCATCACGCCCACTATCTGCTCATCAAGAGCGATCGGAAGCGCATATAAGTCCCAGCTCGTAGCGGTGGCGCCCAGAGGCCCGCCGCCCGCCTCGCCGCGCAGGGCCACTCGGGAGTAGTCAGACTGGCCCTCCAGAGCATCACGATAGCGTACGATCCAACCGCGGCTTTCATCGCCGGCGATTTCGGGCAGGCTGGCCCCCGGGGCTATGCGCTCCAGGGGTATCTTGGCCACTCGGGATATGATCTTGGCCCAGTCATCGCCGAAGTCAACCAGAGTCAGGTCGCGGTCGAACCTGGCCATGGACGTTACCATGCGCACGTCTTCAGAATTGTCAGGCATGTCACCACCTCACGGCAAACGAACCACGTCTGTTAAGTGTGCGGGGCTCTACTCCTGCTCAAATCGGCCGGTGAAGAAACGAAGCACCGGCGGCTCATACACCCACTTGAGACCTCGCACTTGATCGCGTCGGGCATAGACCTCGGCAATGGAATCAGCCACATAATCAAAGTGGGCATTGGTATACACCCGGCGCGGTATGGTCAATCGAACAAGCTCAAGCTTGGGCGTGTAGTCATTGCCTTCCTTGTCGCGTCCTGCCGAGATAATACCTCTCTCCATGGAGCGAACTCCCGACTCTTCATAGATGGCGGCCGCTAAGGCCTGCGCCGGGAACTTGGGCTGCGGAATGTGGGGCAAGAACGCCCTGGCATCTAGGAAGACTGCGTGCCCTCCTACTGGGCGCACGATGGGTACTCCGGCCTCGATCAGCTTGGCGCCAAGGTAGCCCACTTGCTCCACACGGTGTTCGATGTAGGCGTAGTCCATGGCCTCGCGCAGCCCGCGGGCAAACGCTTCCATGTCGCGCCCGGTCATCCCGCCATAGCTGGGCATGCCCTCGTACACTACTACTCTCGACGTAGCCTGCCGGTAGACCTCTTCCTCGTTAGTGGCCAGGAACCCGCCCATGTTGACAATTCCGTCTTTCTTGCCGCTCATGGTGCAACCGTCCGAGTAGGAGAACATCTCATGTACAATCGAAGCGATAGTGCGGCTTGCATATCCCGGTTCGCGCTTTTTGATGAAGTACGCATTCTCCACACAGCGGGTGGCGTCGAAGATGACTCGGATTTTGTACTTCTTGGACATCTCGTATACAGCCTTGAGGTTGGCCATGCTCACCGGCTGGCCCCCAGCCATGTTGACGGTGACGGCAACCGATATGTACGGGATCTTGTCGGCGCCGACCTTCTTGATCAGCGCCTCGTACTTGGCGAGGTCGACATCGCCCTTGAAAGGCACGCTGTCAAGCTGCGGATCGTGTGCCTCGTCAATGATGACGTCAACGAACGTGCCGCCGTTCATCTCCTGGTGAGCTCGTGTAGTAGTGAAGTACATGTTGCCCGGCACGTACGTCCCGGGCCTTACGAGGATCTGCGAAATGAGGTTCTCTGCTCCCCTTCCCTGGTGAGTGGGGCAGACATACTTGAACCCGAACAACTCGCGTACAGTCTCCTCTAGGTGAAGCCAGTTTTCGCTCCCAGCGTAGGCCTCGTCGCCCATCATCAGACCGGCCCACTGCCTATCGCTCATGGCATTTGTTCCGCTGTCGGTCAGAAGATCGATGTACACATCCCTCGACTTGAGCAGAAACGTGTTGAAGCCGGCTTCCCGGATCCGCCGAGAGCGTTCTTCCTTAGGAAGAAGGGTGATGGGTTCGACCATCTTGATCTTGTACGGCTCGGGCAAGTACTTGGCCATTGCGCGTCATTCCTCCCTATTCAGTTTGGCGCCTGGTATTCACTACGGTATATTCGCCGCCAGTACTGGCAAATTCCTTCAACAGAAGACATGGGGACTCCGAGCAGACGCAGAATGCACTGGTCGAAAATGCAGGACGGGCGGATCGCATCAACTGTTGCCGTCAGAACCGGTTTTGCTCATAATGGGCAGTCCTGCTTATCGGGCAACTCAGTCCATAAATAGATCGCATAGGTGATCATGATCGCCGATTGAATGATCACCAGAACAATCTCTGTCGTTCCTTGAGCTAATGCAATCCAATTAATGAAATCATATGACGTATGCCATATGATTACGGCTACAATGCTCTTTGTTAACATCACGATTTCCGAAGCGACAATGCCAAATAGCAGCGCGTTGATCATGGTAAGCGCAACCATGAGAACTCCTGCTCCTGAAAAAGCTTGCGAAGCATGCACAGCTGCAAAGAACACAGAAGACAGGATGATTGTTTGCTTGATTGTAAAACAAGTCCTCAGCTTACTCAGTATAATTCCCCTGAAATAGAGTTCTTCTGACAATCCAATTGCGATTGCAAAAAACGCCAAAGCCACAATGGTATGTATGTCACGATCTATTCCGCAGAAGAGAAATCCCATTTTTGCTGCAATTGCTGGCACGAAATACAATACTGCTCCTGCACTGCCTCTTTCGGCTCGGACAAAACCGATTTGGACGGGTTTCATATTCGTAATCCACATGAAGATTGCAGGTACCGATATGGACAACATCATAAAGACACCTTGCAGCCAATAGCCTTGTATGGCATCCATATCATTCATAACTACAATCACGCCGGACGCTACGGGAAACATCATCAGAACAATCGCAAATACAAGCGAACTCAAGACGGATCTTAATTTGGTGTTCTTGCTTTTTTCGTCTATCATTTTTGCCTGCCATTATCTAGTTTGTATTTCACCCTGTTGTAAATGATGCGTATACCCCTCAATTAGTTCATTCAGAGTCTTCACATTTCGCCTCCTTAATTTTCAATTATTGCAACGTGTTGCCTAACATCCAACCTGACCACACAACCTCGGAAAATCCAAAGAACATCCAAATCTCGAAGAGCCTTCGTTTACTGGGCTTTCTATACACTCACTCTTTTACCCGCGACATCAATACCACCGTCTCCACATGATGGGTATGGGGGAACATGTCGACTGGCTGCACCTCGACGGTTCGGTAGCCCAGGCCCGACAAGATGGCCAGATCACGCGCCAGTGTTGACGGATTGCAGCTTATGTAGACTATCCGCGGCACGCCGCCGAGCGCTCGCGTCCCATCCGACTCTGTCACTTCGCCAGCCAAAGCAAGCAGGGCCTCGCGATCACACCCTGCCCTCGGGGGATCCATTACGGCCACGTCGAAGGTCATGCCATCATGCAAAAGCGCCGGCAGCACCCGCTCCACCCTGCCCTCGATGAACCGCGCATTGGTGATGGCATTGAGCTCAGCGTTGGCCCGCGCGTCGTGCACGGCAGACCGAACCGACTCGATCCCGTACACCTCGCGCGCCGCCCGGGCCATGAACAGGCTTACAGTGCCTACCCCCGTGTAGGCGTCGAGCACGCGTTCACGCCCTGTGAGCCCTGCATACTCCACAGCCTTCCGATACAGCGTCACAGTCTGAGATGGGTTCACCTGGTAAAACGAAGTCGCCGATATTCGAAACTTGAGACCATCCAGAATATCGACGATTGCGGGCTCGCCCCAGAGAGTGATGGTGTTACCCTCAAAGCGATCGCTGCCCATCGGTGTCCTCCCGCGTCTGCCGGCCGCCCGCGCAACATGATGCATGTCGCCTGCCGCGTCCATGACTACCTGGACCACGCTCTTGACTTCGGGAAACTGGTCGGCAATCCTCTCGCCGAACTCACGGGAGCGAGCCTGTCCCCCGGGGAACCGCGCACCGGTGGTGGTCAGAACCACCATGACCTGCCCGGTGCCGAAGGCGTTCTTCACAATGATGTTCTTGAGGAATCCTGCCATCGACCGCTCGTCGTAAATGGAAAGCCCAAACGCGGCCGCCAACCGGCGTACGCTGCTTGCCACGCGGCAGCTTAACCCGCTCTGAATGGCGCAGTCATCGGCAGGCACTATGCGGTGAGTGCCATGAGCCAGATATCCTGCGACCACCTCACCATCTCGGATTCCCACCGCGTACTGGGCCTTGTTGCGATATCGCCACGGCTCGTCCATGCCAATTACTGGATGGACTGTGACATCATCCAGCTTGCCTATCCTTTCAAGCGCATCAACTACGCGCCGGCGTTTCATCTCGAGTTGCGCAGAATAGCTCATATGAAGCAGTTGGCAGCCGCCGCATTCACCGTATAGAGAGCAGGCCGGGTCGACCCTGTCGGGCGACGTGCGCAGCACCCGCTCGAGCCGCGCCCGCGCATAGCTGCCTTTCACCTGTTCCACGCAGACCGCGACTGCCTCGCCGGTAAGCGCCCCCGGCACGAACACGGCGAACCGGTCTACATGGCCCACGCCATCGCCTTCGTTCGAGTAACCATCGATGACGAGGTCCAGGCTGTCGCCGGTCTGCATCGGGGGATTGAGTTTCTCGCTCATGTCGGCACTTCGTCTCCTTCGCCCGGCGTTCAGGCCGATCCTCGGTATCCACGCATATGTATGCCCCTGCCGGGGGCCCAACTACTAGCGACTGCGCACTATCTTCACCATCCGCATGGTAGCTTCGGCAATCGGACCTGTGAGGGCGGCTCCCAGCAGTGTGCCCACGCCGATCGGCGCCCCCAGAGCGAGACCTGCTAGGACTGCCGCAACATCCATGCATATGCGGCTCAGCCGGACCGGAATCCGAAGGCGATCACTTAGGACCAGCATAACGCCTTCCAGGGCGCCTTCCCCCAGTCCGCCGCTGACGTACAGCCCCACACCCACGCCCATCAAGAGTACGGCAGCCGCGGTCATGGCCACGATGGACACAAGGCCCACAGGCTGGGGAGCAAACCGAAGCACTATGTCCGCAGACGCGCCCACAAGCACCGCGTTGAGCAACGTACCGATGCCAATGTGGCTTCGGTCTGCAACAAGGAGAAGAACAAGGAGCCCGGCGCCCACCAGCTGGGTGGCCACGCCTACGGTAGCGCCGGTTCGGTTGGAAATGCCCAGAGCCAACACGGTGAAAGGATCGGCTCCCACGCTAGCCTGCACGTAGAACGCAATGCTCGCGCCAAGCGCAAATAGCCCGATCAACACCATCGCGACCCGAGCTGCCGGGCTCGGCGGGATTGTCGGGCGCGAGTTCGGTGCCTGGCTCGAGCAGGAGTCCGAGGCGTTCATATGCCACGCTCCGCGGGGAACTTGCTTCGCCTGGTCTCATCCAGGGCGCGTTCGAGTGTTTCGGCCACGTACTCCACTTCATCGCTGGTTATGTGGTTATGGAAAGGTACGGCGATGCTCGTCCGCCCGGCCAGTTCAGTCACGGGGAAGTCGCCTTCCTTGAAGCCGAACGCGTCGCGGTAGTAAGGCTGCAGGTGAATGGGGGTGAAGTAGGGACGGCACCCTATGTTTGCCTCCTGGAATCGCTGCATTACGTGATCGCGCACTGCCGACTGTCGGTCGTGTGACTGCTCGTAAGCGCCCACGCGTATGACGTACACAAACCAGCTCATCCTGGTGACGTCCGGACCGACCTGGGGCAACTGAACCCCCGGTATGCCGGACAGGCGCTCGACATACATGTCGGCCACACGCTGGCGCTTGGCGATGATCTCGTCGATCCTGGACATCTGCACAGCGCCCAGAGCGGCCGAGAGCTCGTCCATTCGGTAGTTGTAGCCCAGGCGCTCATGGGAGAGCCACACCCCACTCTCTCCGCGCCCCTGGTTGCACATGCTCTTTGCCAGGAAGGCAGTGCGGTCATCGTCCGTTACTACCATGCCCCCCTCGCCCGTTGTGATCTGCTTGTTTGGGTAGAACGCAAAGACGGCGCCATCACAGAATGCGCCGTTGCCGGTGCGCGTTCCCTTGTATTCTGATCCCAGCGACTCGCAGGAGTCCTCAATGACCTTGAGCCCGTGTCGCGCTGCGATCGCTCGAATGGCATCGAGCCTGGCGGGCTGACCGAACGCATCCACCGGCAGGAGAGCCTTGGTGTGGGGAGTTATCGCGTCCTCTATGAGATCTGGGTCGATATTGGCCGTGCCGTGCTCGATATCCACAAACACGGGCCTGGCACGCTCGTACACGATGCAGTTGCTGGAGGCAATGAAGCTGAACGGGGTGGTTATGACCTCGTCGCCTTCGCCGATTCCGAAAGCGCGCACCAGCAGATGCAGCCCGCTTGTGCCGCTGTTTACCGCGATCGCATGCCGAGCCCCCACGTAACCGGCTATTGCCTGCTCAAACAGCGCTCCCCGGGGCCCCAACGCCAAGATGGGCGAGTGCATTACCTCGCTGATTGCGTCAATCTCAGCCTGCGTAATGTCAGGACGCGAGAGATGAACCTGCAACTCCGGGCCCTCCTTAGGTAGTCCACTTCTGAAACCGCCCGGTGCCCGCCAAGCGGGTTCGGCCCGGGCAGAGGCCTCGGTCTGCAATTCGACGAAAAGTTGTTCTGTCCTGCAGCTATCTACGTGGTCCAAAGAACAGGTGACACGTTGCGCAGGTGCGGGTGGGCGCCGGGACACGCGACAAGTGTCAAGACATGATCGCCAATCAGGGAGTGCATCCCTGGGAGGTAGACCCATGGGCTCTACATCCGCAATTCAGCCCAAGGTGGCTACTGACCTGCCGGTGTACACTCCCGGCGAACTGGAGCGTCTGGCAGAGGAGAGCTCATTCGTGCGCCAGGCAGTGCTTGGGGTGAGGGTTGCATATGAGAAGGACTCCCGGCGACGGGCCAACTGACAGGAGGCATACCGTCAGACGCGTTTGTGTCGTCCGACGCTCAGATGGCGATCTCAATGGCAGAACAAGTCCTCGACACTGTTTCGTCGAGACTGACCCCCGGGGCTCAGCGCGACCGAGACGTCGAAGTGAGGCTGTAGTTGAACTCCACATCAGGCAGAATCGTCGACTTGAAAGCCACAACACCCAGGCCCTTCTTGAAGACTCTGGTTTCCCGGTACAGCCCATCGGGCATGCTCGCATCGGGAGTGGTGTATTCGACTTCGCAGTATGCCAAGTCATCGTCAAGGTCTTTCCCGGCCCGGATGATCCTGGCATCTACCTCGCTTCCATCTTCGGCTTTGAAGTTCCACTTCTGCTCTTCCTTGACCGGAGCCTTGAGCATCACCAGACCATCTATCCGGTGAGGGAACACATCCTTGTGAAGTATTCGCTCGCGTACATCGTCTTGAGCAAAGACATACTCAAGGTTGAAGCTGAAGTCACGCCCTGATTCGCCGTCCGACATGTCGAACACGGCACCGGAGATCTCGTAGACTACGTTGCCCGGCGACTTCGTGTTCGTTATCCGATCGATACTCATCTTGTGCCCGTATTCGGCAAATCCAGTGTATACCCAGGTGAACCCCTCGTTGGCCGGAAAGTACGACATGACTTCGTCCCGCAACGTCGACCGCCCGCGGCATCCGGCCCCGAGCAGCGTCGCTGCAGACGCCATGACCATTAAGGCGACTAGAGCGCCCCGCCTCCACATACCAACCGGCCTGGGGTAGCCCACGAAACTGGCCATGAACTGAGACCCTCCCCATCAGGAACTGAACTGGCCATGCCGATGCGGCTCATCGACTCCAGCGCCTCCAGCGACTCCAGCGACTCCAGCAGACCTTCCTTCTCAGCCTGACAGTTCAGATATTCCCAGTCTATCGAAGCTTCATGCAACGCAATCAGCCTTCCGGCCCACTCCCCATCGCAAGTCGACCGCCGGCGGGCGCAACCCCTCAGACGATTCATGATCAGGCCCTCGATACCGATGACGTGTACCTGCAAGTCGTCAACGTCAGCAACTGCAACTCGCTCAAGCGAACCGGGCAGAGTGTAATCTGGCGCCTCAATCGCCACGTTCAGATCTTGGCTGTACTAGTGCCTGTGCCCGCGTTCTCTCGAAAACCCAAGTTCCTCAAGGATTGCATCCAGCCTGTTGCGGGCAGCGATAACCACGTCGATCGCTTAAGTCGCGTACCCTCCGAGGGCGTAGAAGTCCACCGCGCCGCCTGCCTGTTCTGTTGGATGTACTCGTCAAGGTCGAGTCTTCTGGTGTCAAGGGTCGCTTCACCTCGATCTGGCAGCATTCGAGGAGAACGGAATACCAAGATGCCATCAGCGGGCTCGAGTGGCGCGGGCTTCCTTTTCCCGCCAGGGCGACGCGGAGCCCCTTTCTCGAATTTGTTATCGACTGTCCCAATTCGCGGTTGATACCGCATCTAGCTGGGCTGGGTTGCTCTACCCCGGCTCTTGCGGTGAATGGGCCGCTATGGATTCGAAGGAGAACAGCTTAGCTGCGGCGCCGGCGCGTGTGTGGGCCAGGGCGGCTGTCCGTAGGTACCAAGCGAAGTACCGGAGCAGGTACTTCGTGGCGACGCCGCGCAAGGGCCGCAGCCAGCACCGGAAGTCGTACAGCATGCGGCGGACGTTCCTGACGTGGTAGAGGGGGCCTGGATCCAGTCGGTCCGAAGTGTTGACTCGCCCCTTCCGCCTGCCGATCCAGTTGACGCGACGGGGCCAATCCATCCGCGCTGGAAGTGAGGCGAAGTCTCTGAAGGCGCACGGGTCAGCTTGCTCCGACATCATTCCGGAAAGCACGTCGCGCAGGCGCTCGCCGTGAAGTACTACACCCGCTCGGGCCCGACCCGAGCGGTCTACCGTGACTACGAGCGACGCCAGGCGGCTTTCAGGGTAGAAGCGTCGGTACACGAGATGGTTCCGTCGGATGGTGGGCTCCAGGTGCTCAACGCTCATTCCCTTGGGCGGCCGGGAACCTTTGAAAGAGCGTATTACTGGCCATTGGGCCACCTCGACTACGCCTTCGCAGACTATTCTCAAGTCGGCGGAGGCCATTGCGGCAATGACGCGGTGGCGCCATGCAAAAGCGGTGTTCTTCGAGATCCCGAGCCTCTCCGCGGTATCGCGCACGGAGAGGCCTTTCACCATACACAGGCAGAAGTCAAGCCAGAGATCGCGGCGACGTAGGCCATGGAGTACGCTGCCTGTGAGGTCCGTGAAGTGGAATGAGCAGCCTTTGCACTTG
>Ga0255343_1003789_pt1 | contig 15628 bp, 16 predicted proteins | sample wastewater_treat_4_FD_192413 | JGI IMG/M metagenome (GOLD analysis project Ga0255343, IMG submission 192413) | Wastewater microbial communities from Lulu Island WWTP, Vancouver, Canada - plant16 | ecosystem: Engineered > WWTP > Wastewater > Unclassified | place: Canada: Vancouver, British... | reverse complement strand
CATCCGGGCACTGGGACGGCATCTCTGCCGGGTCATCTTCAAGATGCTGAAGGACAACAGGGGGTACAGACTCCCCCAGTAAAACACATTTTTATGTTGAAAATCCCAGAGGGATGTTCAGGCTTGAATAATGGATTCGAGTAAGATTTGGGGTCAGGCATGAATAATGGAATTACCGGCCCTAAGACAAAAACCAGGGCTGTTTTCTTGAAATGAAATTCCCGGGGGAGATCGTCGTCAAGCTTTGATTCCGTGACATGTCCCGGAGCGAAAAAAAGTCGATCCACTTTATTGTTGCAAGATATTGCGACGGCGCTGGAAAAATAGAAGGGCGGCTGAGACGATGAATTCTTATCGAGGCCGCCCTTTCTGCCGTGTAGCCGGTTTGACCATTCAGTCTTTCAATCGCCTGACTTCGCCTGTTGCTCCTGCGGGGTATTTTCACGACCTTTCCGGGGGGCAGGGCAGTCGGGCAAAGGTTCCAATGAATTTGGCGGATATCGCCTACCGGGGCCGGTTCTTGGACCGGGCACAGCGGTACAAGAAGGAAAGGACTTCAAAGGGCTGTTCAATTTCGGCGAATGACGGAACGCCGCGGGCCTCGATATAATCCTTGCACTCGTCCATGTATTTTTTGTCGGCGCTGAACGTCGTGATGATCGGTTTGTCGGGATATTTTTTTGCCAGATCGACAATGAAGTCGTAAGGCGGAATATCCATATCCTGCGTGAGCATCAAGATGGGTACGACGGCATCGATATTCGGATCTTTCAGCAGGGCCTCCATCCCCTCCCGGTAACCGAACTCCGTACCATGGACGGAGCACGCAGGCCATATGTCAACGGGATTCCGCATGCGAATGAAAGGCGGGCTGATCTTCTGAAGCCTTCGAACGCTCTCCGGCGCCAGCTCGGGCACCTCGAGGCCCAGGCGGATGCAGTAATCGGTGAGAACCACCAGCATCGCCCCGGAGGGCGCCAGGAAGCCCACCCGGTTGCCTTTCGGCAGAGGGGCCATGGAAAGCGCCTTCCCTGCATGGATCAGGTGCGTGTAATCCCAGATACGGACGATGCCGGCCTGACGGAACAGGGCATCCAGGAGCCGGTCCTCGGCTGCCATGGCGGCCGTGTGAGCCACGGCGGCGTGCCTCCCCGCCTCCGTCGAGCCGCTTTTCAGAAGAACGACGGGTTTGTGGCGGGTGACCTCACCGGCCACTTCCAGGAATTTCCGCGGCCGTTTGATGCTTTCGAGGTACATGACAATTGCCGTTGTTTCCGGATCGTCGGCCAGGTACTCGAGGGCCTCCGTCTCATCCACATCGACTTTGTTTCCCAGCCCGATGACCCTCGCAACACCAAAATGTTCCGCCGTCAGAATATACCTCAGGGTATGCGTGGCAAAATTTCCCGTCTGTGCGATGTAGGAAACCGTGCCGGGACGAATCTTCCCCACGGGGAAGAAGGTGGAGGTGAACAGATGGGGCATGGAGATATGTCCCGAGGTGTTGGGTCCCATGACGCGAATATTTTTCTCGCGGATGAGGTCGATCATTTCTCGCTGGATTTGTTCCCCCGACTCATCCACTTCGGCGAATCCACCCGCGGAGAGCACCGCGTGCATGATACCTTTGCCGACGCACTCGCGAAGCCCCCGGACGGTGTCTTTCGCGGGAAGAATAATGATGGCCAGATCAATCCCTTCGGGGAGGCTGTCGATGGTCTTGTGCACGGGTATGCCGAGGATTTCGCCACCTCTCGGGTTGACCAGGTAGATTCTGCCCCGATACCCGTTGGCCAGGATGTTCCGAATGACTTCGTGCCCGGGTTTTCCGCGGTTGGTCGAGGCCCCGACGATGACGACACTTTCGGGTTCAAAGAACGAGGCGAATTTCCCTTTCATGTTGTGCTCCGTTCACCTTTCGACAGAGGCATCCGTCTGGAATGCCGACGCCGGATTCAGCGGCCTGCTTTCTTGAGAATCACAAGGGCGTCCACCGCCACCGGTTTGCCGTCCGTTCCGACCTTCAAGGGATTGATATCGATCTCGGATACGTCTTCATAACGAAGCCCAATATCCCCGAGCGCCACCAGGGTTTTGGCGAGCATGTCCACGTCCACGGCGTCCTCTCCCCGGAAGGGTCCTATGATCCCCCGGCCTCGAATCTCCCGCATCATCTCCCGGGCATCCCAGGGCGTGAGAGGAGCGATACGGAAGCTCACATCGTCAAGCAGTTCAGTAAAAATCCCGCCGAGGCCGAACATGACACAGGGACCGATCTGAGGATCCCTTGTGAGACCGCAAACAAGCTCACGGGATCCTTTGACCATTTCCTGTATCAGCAGGGCTTCGCATCCCGGAATCTTGAGGAGGCGCCTGCCTTCCTTTTTCACCTCCCTCCGATTCTTCAGGCCCAATGCGATGCCGCCGATCTCTGTCTTGTGATGCAACTGTGCCCCCGCTGCCTTCAGGACGACCGGAAAGCCAATCCCGACCGCCGCATCGTCGGCTGAAGCCAGGTCGGAGACCAGCGTTTCCCGTGTCACCGGAATGCCGAAACCCGACAGAAAACGTTTTGAATCATACTCGCTCAAGGCCGTTTGGCCTTTGGCCAGAGCCTCCCGGATCAGGTCCTTGGGTTCCTTCATTTTCTTCGTTTCTCTTTGTCGATTCAGTAATGGTTTCTATTCCGCGGATTCGATGCGCAGCGATGAAATCCGTCGGTCAGGCACAAGCGAATTTTCCCAGTAGTAAATTGTTCAGCAGATGTCAACAGAATCTTAAAGGCAGGAGGATCGATGGGTCTGACTTTTTTTGTCTGTAAACCCGATCTCCCGCCCGTCGCCTCCCGATGCCGCCTGTCCCGGCCGGCCAAATGCGGTCTTGACAAACGGAGGCAATATATTTAGAAGCACTTTGCGAGTGGATGTTTCGGCGTTTTCAGCCCGGTCTGCCTGCGCCTCTTCATGGGCTGAAAGAGAAAATGAACCGTGGGAAGGCGGCGCGCGCCGCCCGCGGCTTTGGGGATCGGGGGGCCGTCGAGATTCTGCGGCTTTTTTTATCCGTCGACGATTCCGAGAACATTCAGGAAAACGGATCACCAACAAGGAGGGATCATCATGAAAGGAATCAACCTGGCAAGCTGTCTCGAGCATTCCGTGCATGCCCACCCGGGGAGAGTGGCCCTGATCATGGAGGAGGAACAATGGACCTTCAGGGAACTCGACGCCGAAGCCAACCGAGTCGCCAACGGTCTCGCGGATCTGGGGGTGGAAAAAGGGGACAGGGTATCGCTTTTTCTTCCGAACTGCCCGGAGTTTCTGTTCTGGTATTACGGTGCCCTGAAAATGGGGGCCGTCGTCAACCCGATCAATACGATGCTCAAGGAGCGCGAGCTGGAATACGTCATCCGGGACTGCACCCCGAAGATCCTCGTCACCGCGGAGGAACTGGCGACGGTTCCCCGTCATGTACGCGGGCTTCCGGGGATCGATGTAAGAAAAATGATCGTGGTCCGCGGTCAGGACACCGATGGTACGGTTGCCCATGAGACGTGGGTGAAGCGGTACCCCAAGACCTTCGATGCGATGACCGTGGAGCAGGACGATCTTGCCGCCATTCTCTACACCTCCGGGACGACGGGGCAGCCGAAGGGCGTCATGCTGACCCACCTGAATCTCTGGACCAACGCACGGCATTGCGCCGACTGGGCGGAGACGACGTACAACGACCTCTCCGTCTGCGCCCTTCCGCTCTTCCATTCCTATGCCCTCACCCACGTGGTGGGCGAGCTCTTCATCGAAGGCGGGGCGGTGGTCTGGCTGAAGCGTTTCGACCCGACGGCCTTCCTCGATGCCATGGCCCGCCATCGGGCGACGGCATGCCACTGCGTGGCCACGATGTACTACGCCCTGGTGAACCATCCCGCCGTGGACGAGTACGCCCGCAAAATCCGCCTGCGGTACTGCGTCACCGGCGCGGCGGTGACCCCCGAGCCGATCCTCAAGGCGTGGAACGCAAAGTTCACGCCCATGAGCGAAGGGTACGGCCTCACGGAGGCGGCGCCCGTGGTCTTCATGAACCCGCTTCCCGGCAAGGGCGTGCAGAAGGTCATGTCCTGCGGCGTCCCCATCGTCCCGGAAATCAAGGTCGGGGCTGTCCGGGACGACGGCAAGCCCGTGGCCGTCGGGGAAGTGGGGGAACTGATCATCCAGGGGCCGAACGTGATGAAGGGCTACTGGAACAAACCGGAGGCGACGGCCAAGAGCCTCCGGGACGGCTGGCTCTACACGGGGGACATGGTCAGCTTCGACGAGGACGGTTACTATTACATCCGGGACCGCAAAAACGACATGATCAACCGCGCGGCCTTCAACATCTATCCGAAGGAACTCGAGGATGTCCTCTATACCCACCCGGCCGTTGCCGAGGTCCAGGTGGTGGGCATTCCCGATCTGGTCAAGGGAGAGGAGGTTGTCGCCTGCCTGGCCCTGAAGCCGGGAAACAGGACCACCGAGGACGATGTCATCCAGTTCTGCCGGAAGAACATGGCCGCCTACAAGGTGCCGAAGTACGTCCGTTTCTTCGACACATTGCCGAAGACGGTCACGGGAAAGCTGGAGAAGATGACCCTGCGGAAGATCCTCCTGGAGGAGGCGGCACGGAAAGGGTAGAGGAGTCGGCGCCGTGCCCAGGGTGCCCTGAGCGGGGGCCCGGCCGCGGAATGTCCACATAGAGGACGGCCATGTATCTTTTTGACAGGGACATCATGCTCGAGGATCTGGGAAGTTCCCGCTTTGCCGGGCTGATCTCGGATAACTGGTCGGTGAACGGAAACCCCAACGGGGGGTATCTCATGGCGATGGTCGCCGGCGCGATGCTCCGGAAGAGCGACAAGAAGGAGACCCCCACGGTTACGGCCAATTATCTCTCCCGGTGTATCCCCGGCGAAGTGGAGATCGGCGTTTCGGAAATCGCCCGTTCACGGCAGTTCACCCGTTTCGAGGCGCGCCTCTGGCAGAAGGGGGAGGAAAAGATCCGGGCCCTCGGCACGTTCGCCTCGGTGAACAACGGATGTGCCGTCGAGCGGTATGAGACAAAGGCGCCGGAGCTTGCCCCGATCGGGGAATGCGTGCAGATACCCGCCCTGCCCGGGTACACCCTTTTTCAAAATATCGATCTCAGGCTCGATCCCGCCTGCGCCGGCTGGCTCACCGGGAGACTGGCGGATGTGTCGCTGAACAAGGGCTATTGCAGTTTTCGTGACGGGCGCCCCGTGGATCTTCTCTCGCTTTTCCTGATTATCGACGCCGTGCCGCCCGCGGTCCTGGCCACGCAGGGCATGACCGCGTGGGTTCCAACGGTGGAGCTTTCCGTGAACGTCCGGAACCTGTCGCGGACCGATCGGCTCCGATGCAGTCTCAGGACCCGCTTCATCACCTGCGGGCTCCTCGAGGCCGACGGCGAGGTCTGGGACGAAGAGGGCAACCTTGCGGCGATCTCCCGCCAGATAGCTCAATTCAGGAAGGAATGATCGTTTTGATAATGATCCGCAAAGAGTCGGCGGCTGATCATGAAGCGATTTCCGAGGTGACCAGGGCGGCTTTCGAAAACCATCCGTACACCCGCGGTACGGAAGAATTCATCATCAAGGCGCTGCGGGCCGCCGGAGCCCTGACTCTGTCGCTGGTCGCGGAGGTCGGCGGAAGGGTGGTGGGACACATAGCCTTTTCGCCTGTCACCATATCCGACGGCAGCCGCAACTGGCATGGTCTCGGCCCTGTTTCCGTCTCGCCGGAATTTCAGAGGCAGGGCATCGGCAAAGCCCTCGTCAATGAAGGGCTCTCCCTGCTGAAAGCCTCGGGGGCCGGAGGCTGTGTCCTTGTGGGTGATCCCGAATTCTACGGACGCTTCGGCTTCCGGAATCTTCCGGAATTGGTTCTTGAGGGCGTCTCACAAAAAAATTTTCTTGCCCTGACGTTTGGAAAGAATGCGGCCCGCGGCTCCGTCGTGTTTCACGAGGGTTTTGCCGCACAGAGCTGACTTTCAGTCGACGCAGCGGAGTCAGGCGTTGATCATTTGATATTCAAGAGCACGGAAAAGCCGCCTTTTTCATGGAAGACCCCGACAGGGGGCCGACAATGCGGTTTCCAGGGTCTCCGACAAACCCGTTGATATACCCGTTTCTATTCTTCCCCGTCTTTGCATTCCATCCCGCTGATCGATGCGCGGCCAGGCAGAGCGTGCAATCCCGCCGGTATCTGACAACACCGATCTCTGCAAGAAGAGTATGGACCGGCGGGCTTTGAGGGAGGAGTCTGCGAAACGGTCCGATGGTGCGATCCCCGGCAGTGCGTACATTTTCTGTTGCATCCTCTTTTGCCTGTGATAATCCTGATTCCTGAAGACGTGAAGGAGCTGTGTTCCATAGGTAGTTTTTCGATTTTATACAGTGATGTCAGAGACACAAACACATTCGCAATCAATAGCAGACTGAGTCCATGGAGAACCCCGCAGGGGACCCGGTCGGAATCCGGGATTCAACCTATGAAGAGCTGACGGTTTGCGTGCAGGCAGGTGTCCATCTGCGGGTCATGACCTGGCGGCCGAAACGGCCCGTGAGCGGAGACCCCGTCGTCTTTGTGGCGGGGTGGGTATCCGCCGTGTCCGGGTGGGCTCCCCTGCTGAAGGTCATGGCTGTGCGGAGACCCGTGTACTATATCGAGACGCGGGAGAAGGGGTCCGCCCTTTTTGAGAGCGGGAAACTGAATCCGGCGGATTTCAGCATAGCACGGATGGCCGAAGACCTGATCCGGGTCTGCGACCGCCTGGGGGTCTCCTCCCCGTCCACAACCGTAATCGGAAGCTCACTCGGGGCGACGGCCCTTTTGGAGGCTCTGAAGGGGGGCAGGCTGACGGCGGGGGCGGCATTCCTGATCGGGCCCAACAGCGAGTTCAGGGCGCCGTGGTATCTTCAGTGGGTGCTCTTCATGCCGGCTTTTTCTTATCCGGCAATCAAGCATCTCGTTCTCTGGTATCTGAAGACCTTCAAGTGCGACATCAGAAAAGAGCCGGAACAGATGATGCGTTATAATGAAACACTGCGCGCCGCCCACCCTCGGAGACTGAAGCTCTCGGCCATTGCCGCCATCCATCAGCGTTACCGGGTCTGGCCGCAACTGAAGAGCGTGAAGATTCCGGTGGCCCTGGCTTACGCCCCCACGGACAGGCTGCACTCCGCCGCCGATATTCGTCAACTGGCGGAAAAGCTCCCCCGTGCAACGCTGATCGAGTGTCCGTCGAACCGGTATATGCACAGCGCGGACTTGATGCGGGATATCGAGGCCTTTGTCTTCAGCTCGGGAGAGAAAGGGCCGTAAGGCGGGTCTATGCTGTTTCCTGTGCGGCATTTATTTTGCACGCAGAGGTTCGGCGTAGTAAAGGGCCATTCCGTCTTTATGGGTTGAAATCCTGATCGTCACGGGCATCCCGATATGAAGCCCTGTCTCCGTTCCTCCTGATATTCTTGTGAGAATCCTTCCCGCCCCGTCGGCCAGATCAACCAGTCCCAGAAGGAGGGGCGCGTCGAACTCCGGCTGAACGAAGAAAAGCTCCGTCCAACTGTACAGGGTTCCCTCCCCGCTCAGTTCCTCCCAGGCGAGATCTTCCCCCAGGCATTCCGGACAATGAGTGCGGGGAGGGAAAAAGAGCTCCCCGCAATCCACACACCGCGGCGCCAGGAACTTCCCCTCACGCAACCCTTCCCAGAATTTCTTCACTCCCGGGCTATCCAGGTTTGTGGGTTTCAGGTAGTTGGGCCTGGAGGTCATGTCAATCCCTCCCGAAAATCATGACGAGACCGTTATTCATCATCCCGCCTTCACAGTGCATCAGACCGATTTTCGCGTTTTTTACCTGGTTGGGCCCGGCTTCTCCCCGAAGCTGCCTGACGATGTTTATCGTTTCGTAGAGGGGTGTGGCCGGCCAGGGGTGTCCCCGAGAGGTCAATCCGCCGTCGGTGTTGATCGGGATTTTACCGCCGATTTCGGTTTCCCCGCCGCGAATGGCCTTCACCATCTCACCGTCCTCAAACCACCCGATGTCCTCGGGGATGATGAGTTCGTGGGAGCTGAAGGGGGCGTAGATTTCGGCCACATCGACGTCTCCCGGTTTGACCCCCACGGCTCCGAAGGCGTTTTTCGCGGCCTCCCGCGTTGCCGTGAAATGGCTGATAGACTTTCGGTAATCGTCCGTGGGGATGACGCAGGAATTGTCATGGTGAAGACCCCAGCCCAGGAGATACACCGGGTGGGGGGAGAGGTCCCGGGCGACTTCCTCGGAGGCAACCACGATGGCCGCGGCGCCGTCCAGGGAAGCCGCCGAGTCGAGCAGTTTTATGGGTGACGCGAGTGACCGGGAGCTGATGACATCCGCGACGGTGATCGGCTTTGTGAAGGCGGCAACCGGGCTTTCCGCCGCGTTTCTGCGGTTCCGGACGGCGGCGAGGGCGAAGTCTTCCTCGGTGGCCCCTGTCTCGTGCATGTAGCGGCGAGCCGAGAGGGCATAGGCCCAGATGATCCCGTATGCCGCGTAAGGCTGCAGGGCCGTGGGTTCGATCATCGACCACCCATGATCCTGCGTAACACTCTTGAACCAGTTGATGGAGGCCTCGCGGGCCGCGCCGTAACAGACGGCGATGCGAATGCGTCCCGCCCGGATTTCATCGGCGGCGTACTTCAGCGTAAGCCCCCCGGCGATGGCCCCACAGCAGATTTCGGCCATCGATCGGGGCGAGATGCGCAGGTACTCGCAGAGAAGGTTGGTCTGCAGGCCGATGTTCCCCTGCAGGTCCGGGGTGGTGAAGAGGCCCTCGATCTGTTTTTTGGATATCCGGGCATCCTTCAGGGCATCCCGAATGGCCATGAGAGCCAGCTCGCTCTCCTGCCGCTCGGGGTATCTCCCGACCTTCACCGCCCCGCAGCCGATAACGGCCGCCCGCTTTTGTCCCGACACCATGCCCGATTTTCTCCCCGGAGAATCCTGCAGAGATGTTCGGCCCGAAAATACCGTGCGAATCCCGCCTCAGGCCGCCAGTGCCTTCTTGCAGAGCTCCGTGATGAACACGGGGTTGATGCCGTCATCCCGGCAGAGTTTCCGCAGGTTCAGGTAACACATGGGACACAGGAACACCATCGCCTCGGCGTGGGCTTTTTTCGCGTCGTCGATATTCCACTTCTTCACCTCCGCCGCGCGGGCCTTGTCGCGGGCCATCAGCGGGGCGCCGCAGCAGAGAGCCTCGACCCGGTCATACTTGCGAGCCGGTCGTTCCACCCCCAGCAGTTCGAAGATCCTGTCGAGATAAATGTCCTTTCCCTGGGTGTACCGCGAGGCGCAGGGGGACTGGTAGGCGACCTTGAGGGGGATTTTCTTGATTTTGTCCTTCCTTTTCAGAAGTTCCCTGTAGAGATACTCGAAGATGTGGATCGGCCGGAAGGGGACCTTCAGGCCGTATTCCTGCGCCAGGGTGGTCAACAGGGTGTAACAGTCGTCGTGAAAGCAGATAACCTCCTTAGCCCCGAGAGCGGCGAGGTTGTCGATGAAGCGCTTTGCCTCTTTCTTGACGGGACTCGGTTGACCGAGATGGATGTACCCCACAGTGCAGAAATAGTCGGCGCCTTCAACGACTGTCAGACCCTCGAAAAGCGGGTTGTCCAGGAGTTCCCGGACCATGTCCCCGACAATGCAGAGATTGAGCACCGGCGCACCCTCCTTGCCCTTCTTGACAACCGTCGGCAGACTGTGGAGCTTGGCGAAGTTCTGCATGGCCTGATCGGGGATTCCCAGGGCGCCCGTTTTTTCCTGGCGTTCGTTGAGCAGGTCGAAGGGGTTGGCCTGTGTGGGGCAGACCAGGTTGCAGGACGCGCAGGTCACGCAGAGGCCCACGATGGGCGGTGTGCCCCCCTCGACAAGCTCTTTCATTTCCTTCTGGGCCCGCGCAAGATCGTAGTCGACATAGGGACAGAACTCGAGGCATTTACCGCAGAGATCGCATCTATCGGCGTAAAACATGGATATCCTCCTTCGCTTTTTTAGTGGGATCGGTCATGCCGGCGCGTACTCTAACACATCCTGCGATGATTTCGAATTAAAATCTGCGGCCCGATATAAAGGATGATGAGACCCTTCGACATCGCCCGGCCCGGGGGTGTTGATCGGAAAGGATCCCGTGTCCGGCACACAGGGTGCTTACAAAGGTGAGAGCGACCGCGAGAAACAAAGAAAAGGCAGGACCGGAAACAGCCCTGCCTCAGTATCATTCAAACGGGGCGGTTGTCGCGTCTCTACCGCCGGTATCCGAAGGTGATCCCCCTCTTGGTCAGGTCTCTGAGGGCTCTTCTCTCGTTCTCGGGGATGATGCCGCCACTCAGCCTGTCCGTCATCTCCATGGCCTTCCTCCACAGTCTGCCGACGATGAACATGATGGCGAGGAAGAAGAGCCCGAGCATGAAGTAAGGTTCGGTCCGGAGTTGCTCATCGATCATGAGCCCCAGCCAGAAGGAGAGGAAAGAGCCGGCAACGATCACAAACCCCCAGGCGCCGAAGGCCAGAATGCCGGAGAGGATGCTACCTTTGTATGATGCGATTCCGATTCTCATGGGATGCTCCCGGAGCCGGTCATAGCCGGCTCCCTGTCTGCATGTTCGGTTAGCCGATGAGATTCCTGATTGCCTCGGTCACGGGGCTCGTGAAGAGCGCCACCAGCACCGCGTACATTGCGAAGCTGCCCGCGGCTTCACTGAGGTAGAGTTTCTGGTACTTCTGCTTGAGAGAAATGATCGTCAGGCCGCCGACAATCAGGGCTCCCAGGTGGAAATAGGGGAAGTTGTCGGCGCCGGCAGCCGCATACTCGGCGAAGCTGAAGGTTGCAGTGATCAGAACGACTATCGCGGTGAGAATCAGGGTGGAAAGTGTCTTTTTCATTTCGAGGTCCTCCTCGGTTTTTTTGTTATTTGCCCTGTTATATAGAAAGGAGCATGCCAGAATGAGGCATGACGATAAGATAATTTACAAGTTGTTGATATGAATGAGAAATATTGCATGCTTCAGCCGGAATAGTTCGCCCGCGACGGCATCCGGAAGCCTTCATTTTTAAAAGAAACGTTCAACGGGGTGAACGAAACGATTAAAAAAATGAGAGAGGCCGGGGCCGGGGAGGGAGCGGCCTCGCACCGGCGCTTGCCGGTCAGTCTTTTCCGTCAGGCATTTTGAAAATACTTGTTTTGCTTCAGATCGTTCGGGGTAAGGGATATCAAAAAAAGGTGCATTTCTTTTGACGGCTTTGATCGGCCTGCAGCCGGTCAGCGGAAGGTATAACCGCTAAACCGGCTTTTCATTTGCGGAAACCCAGCCGGCCGTTGTTCAGAACCCCATCCAGCGGGTGTTTCGATCGAGAGGCTCGCGTCCGCTCGTCAGGGCGTTTGCCGGAAAGCCTTCATCGGGATAACCGATGGCAATGGCGATGATGATCTTCTTGCTGTCCGGTATCTGCAGAACCTCTCTCAAGACCTTCGGATACAGCACCCCCTGGTCTTCAACGCAGGTGCCGAGCCCGAAGTGAAGCGCTGCAAGACAGATGTTCTGCATGGCCGCGCCGAGGTCGAGCAGGGGCCCGGTGTCGCTCAGGGATTTGTCCGTCAGAAGAACAATGGCGGCGGGTGCGTCGAAGAAGCGGAAACCCCGTTCCATCCAGGCCGCCCTTTTCTTCTTGTCCTCCCGGGGGATGCCCATGAGGGTAAAGATCTTTTTTGCCAGCTCGATCTGGCGGGTCCGGTAGATACTTTCATTGGACCAGCTGACCACTTCGTGGTCCGGATGCATCGGCTCGTTGCGGTTCAGTTTTTCCACGATGGCCTCCCTCAGCCCGTTCAGAACGTCGCCCGTCACCACCACGAATTCCCATGGTTGGGTGTTCATGGCCGAGGGGGCCCGGACGCCGGCTTCGAGAATCCGGGTCAAGACGTCCTTTGAAACGGGATCGGTCTTGAAACCCCTGATGCTTTTTCTCCGATGAATTGCCTCCATGATGTCCATGTCGTTACTCCTGTCCCCTGCGTGTCCGAAGAGGGTGCGACGCCGCCGGTCTGACCGAACGCAGTCCGGGGAGCTTCGTTCCGGACGATTCGTCACGTCGGTGCGGGGTGGCATAAAGGGCCCCGGCTGTCGCCGGGGCCTTTAGGGGTTCAAAAGGGATTTATTTCCTGATCAGCTTCAAGGCCTTACTGTCGTTCAGCGTTTTGAGGACGAGCGTGCCCGTCCTGCCTTTGCCCGGACTTCCGTACACGAAGAGAATGTCGATACCGGCATCGGCAATGATCTTTGATATTTTTTCCAGTTGGCCGACCCTGTTCGGCACCTCCACTGCGATCACATCCTCTTCATGGACCACCGTGCCCAATCGGGTGATCACCTTTTTCGCCTTGGCGTGTCGGTTGGTGATCATCATGAAAAACCCGTAGCCTCTCTCATAGGCGCAGATCGCTTCTATGTTGATCTTGGCTTTCGCGAGCGCGGCCGCCACCTCCGCCAGTAGCCCGATCTTGTTGGGCAGGGAAAAACTGAGCTGCTTCACCTTGCGTGCCTTTGCCATGTCCTGTACCTCCTTCTGTTAGAACGTCTTCGTCATGCCGTTTTGAATCCATGCCATGCCCGTCTTCTTTCAGACAAGCGCGGGATACCATATGTCGTAAGCGATAAAATCTTCCTCGATATCGTGAGGCTGGTGCATCGTCCCCTTCGGGATCCGCAGGAAGGTTCCTGTCACCAGCGGAACGTCACCGACCCCGTCAACCCACATCTTGGCTCTGCCCTGCAGCACGTAGACAATGTCATCGGAGTTCTGGTGCAGATGCCTCTCCACCGTCGAACCGACCGGCAGATGGACGAGGGCACCGGTGATATTGACGTTGTCCGCCCTTTTGGAGAGCAGATAGGATACTTCCACGCCGGGCAGTTGCGGGTGGGGGTCCCACTTCCTTTCTTCCGGTTGAATGCACTTACAGTCATCCATCTTTTTTCCCTCCTGGTTCACCGGGCGGTCAAGAACGCCCGCGGCTGACGATTTCTATACAGTGGAACGGCTACCGTACCGCAACTTCTTTCCTGAGCTCGAGTTCCGCGATCACCTGCGCGCCCAGCAGAATGATCAGCGCCGCGGCTTCGACGCTGAGCAGGAACACCACCACCGAAGCGAGGGAACCGTAGATGATGTTCACGAAGGACAGGGTTGAGTAATACCAGATGACCACACGGCGAGTGATCTCCCACAGAATCGTCGCGACCACGCCGCCGGTGAAGGCGTGACGGAAACGGATCAGCCCGACGGGCATGACCAGGTACAGGGAGGTGAGAAGAAGGGTCTCGCCGATCAGCCCCAGCATATAAAAGAGAATTTTCGAGGTCTCCTGAAAGCTCAGATCCCGCCCGAAGACGATCACGCGAATGTCCCCATAGGCCTCCAGCGATCCCGCGATAAAGGACACAAACAGGATGCCCAGGGCGATGAAGGATATGTAGAGGTAGGGGATAATCGCCGAGACCAGAAAGTGGCGTCGCTTCGCCCTGACACGGTGGTGAAAAATCACCGACATCGCGTTTTCGAGAACTGTGAAGGCGATGGAGCTGAAAAACAGCATGATCAGCAGCCCGACCATGCCGATGACGTGCCGGTACTGAATGAACACCCGCACGTGTTCCGTCAATGTCGAAGCCATGCCCGGCAGGGCCATTTCCAGGTACGGTGACAGGATCAGAAGCAGATTTTCCTGTTCCGTGAAGTGCGAAAGCACAATCAGGATCAGGATGGAAAGGGGAACGATCGACAGAAGAGTGTAATAGGCGATGGCGCCGGAGAGGAGCAGGCCCTGGTTGCGCCTGAAGCCGGCCAATACCCGGAGCACGAAACAGAAAAAATGTCTCACTTCGCGTGTCGGGTTTTGAAGTTCTTTCCCCATGGGCAGGTTCAGCGTCGGTTTTGAATGGTTACAATATTTTCGAAAAATGGGTGTCCACCTCTCCCCGGCTTCTTACCATATTTCAACACAGACTTCTGCCATTTTCTGTACCCCGATGCCGGCCCATGGATCGCGCCCGGACTATTTACTTGATATAGCGGACATCATCAGATACGTTACCTCCTCAACGGGCTGTAGGGTTGGCCGCTGAGTCATCCCCAGGGGGACCCCAAATCTGTACTTTTACCCATTACGAGGACATTCCGCCGGAGGGCAAAATGAGCCGACGAGACGATGTGTATCGCAGGCTGGCACGGGAAATCGACAAGATGCCCGTTCCCTTCACCGAGACGGCATCCGGGGTGGAGCTTGAAATCCTGAAGCATCTCTTCACGCCCGAAGAAGCCGAGGTAGCCCTCAACCTCAACATCCTGCCAGAGACCCTTGATCGGATACACAAGCGGGCAAAGAAGAACGGCATCACCATGACCGGGGAGGCCCTGGAGGGAATGCTGGACAACCTCGTGGCCAAAGGGGCCATCACGGGCGGCCGTTCCAGAAGGAAAGGGAAGCTATACGGCCTCGCGCAACTGGCCGTCGGGATATTCGAATACCAGATCAATCGGCTGACGCCCGGTTTTGTCGAGGATTTCGAACGGTACGTGAATGAACAGTTCCACAAGGACCTGTCCCAGGCAAAGACGCAGCAGATGCGCACCATTCCCATCAGCCGGTCCCTCACCCCCGAGCTTCACGTGGAGCCGTACAACGACATCAGAGCTTACGTGCGAAATTTCAAGAGTGACATCAGCGTGGCGAACTGCGTTTGCCGGCAGTCGACGGACGTCACCGGCGGCACCTGCCGTCACTCCGACATCCGGGAGACCTGCATGCAGTTCGGCAGTGCCGCGCGCTGGTGCATCGAAAAGGGGGTCGGAAGGGCCGTTACGAATGAAGAAGCACTGGCGATCCTGGACCGGGCCGAAGAGGCGGGCTTCATTCTTCAGCCTCAGAACGCACAGGCGCCGAAATTTCTCTGTTGCTGCTGCGTGGACTGCTGTCACGCTCTCAAAGTCATGAACATGCATCCGCGGCCGGCCGAGCTGTTCACTTCAAATTATCACGTGATCGTTGAAACGTCACTCTGCACCGGATGCGCCCAGTGCGTCGGCCGGTGCGGCATGAAAGCCATCGGAATGTCGGGCGACGTAGCCGTGGTCGATCTCGACCGCTGCGTCGGCTGCGGGGTCTGCACCGTTGCCTGTCCGGCTGGAGCCCTCCGCCTGCACAGAAAAAACGGACGGCATATTCCGCCGAAAACACAGGGTGATCTGTACAGGAACATCATGGTGGAGCGCTTCGGTTTGCTGGGGGCCCTGAAGACCGCGGTCCGGGTGTTGAGCGGGAGGAAGGCCTGACGCACCCGTTTTTCCCGCCATGCATCACGAACCGACATCTCAGACAGTGAATAACCCGATTGATGATCCTGATTTCCCCGGCGCCCGTTGCCTCATAAATAAATGTTACCGAAGAGGGGGCTCAGGTCGTTGACGGGAGAGAGCCCGTTTATAGCAGAGATCGAAGATTTTTTTAAGTTTGATTTCCATGGCCTGTCGCAGCAC
>Ga0255343_1003782_pt1 | contig 15649 bp, 10 predicted proteins | sample wastewater_treat_4_FD_192413 | JGI IMG/M metagenome (GOLD analysis project Ga0255343, IMG submission 192413) | Wastewater microbial communities from Lulu Island WWTP, Vancouver, Canada - plant16 | ecosystem: Engineered > WWTP > Wastewater > Unclassified | place: Canada: Vancouver, British... | reverse complement strand
TTGGAAGTAACATCTTTTTAAAAAAGAATTAATTCAGTGTACATATCTAACCTGCAACATTTCCTTGACGAACAAGGAAATATCCCAACTCAGATGCCAAAAGAAGCACGAGAATTGGCGAATTTTCTGGCTTTGATTGTTGATTCAACAACCAAAACGATGCCTTCAACGCTTACGTCAACAGATATAAGATGTTTCCAGAAAGGCTGTCATGGTTTGGTTAAATCAGCTATAAGACCCAAGGAAGGCGAAATCAATTGGTATTGTCCTGAATGTGAAAATGAGGGTGTGATTAGCCATTGGCAGAGGACGAAATGGGATAACATGAGGGACACTTTAAAATCTCTTTAAACACAATTTATCGTAATAAAATTGGCTTGTTATTTGGCTTACAAAAGAAAAAGACCTTGTAATCTATTAATTTACAAGGTCTTAATTTTCATATGGTCGGGGTGAGAAGACTCGAACTTCCGACCTCCACGTCCCGAACGTGGCGCGCTAGCCAACTGTGCTACACCCCGGATGAATTAAAGAACTACTTAACATTCCTCTGGCATGCTAATCTCCCGGTAATTTTCAAAATTACACCCCACTTTGACCATCGAAGCTCTAGCAAGGCCATATTTGTCCTCCCCATTCCTGGCGAAGGAAGATAATGATTGCCTCTACTTAAGCAGAAGCAATCAGGCTGACAAAAATAATAAATTCTGTGATATATTTGTACAAATATTAATCCCTGATGATAATCCACTTCCATTTTCACGGCAGGGCAACTGGCGTCACACGAAGTATAGAAAGCATAATTCCGGCCCTCAATAAATACTCTGATGCAGCTGTTTTTGGGTATGGTATTAATTCACTCCCTATCAGCCTGAGAAAGCTGCTGAAAGCCATAAAATCAGATAAAAACAAAACAATAATACACACCCACAGGATCAATGAGATCCTCTTCGCACTACTGCTGCGCTGCCTGGGAGGAAAATTCAAACTGGTCTTCACACGACACGCGGAAAGCAAACCTGCGAATTTTACTTACTTTCTGATGAAGAAGGCTGACAGTGTTGTCACCCTTAGTAAAACTATGTCTGATAACCTGAACTTGCCCAACACTTTGATACCTCATGGCATCAATACCGATTTATTCAGTACAAAGAAAAACAAAACCTTCAGCAAGCTCTCTCAGAAAAATATTATAGGCGTTGTCGGGAGAATACGACCGGCTAAAGGTCAGTTAATTGTAGTGAAAGCAGCGGTTGAATCCCTTAAATCAAAGCCCAGATGGGCTCTGTCATTTATTGGAAGGATTGATAATCTGAAGTATGCAGATATGATCTATTCTTTTGCAAAAGATGAAGGGATATCAAAGCAAATCCGATTCCTCCCCGAAACAAATCATATAGAGGATTTTTATTCTACCTGTGATATTATAGTAATTGCTTCACAATCTGAAGGCTTCTCCCTTGTGTGCCTCGAAGCCATGGCCTGCGGTCTGACAACAATAGCAACCGAAAATGTGGGGATACATTCAGATGTGATACGACATGGGGAAAACGGATTCCTGTTCCCGGCAAACGATATAACAGCCCTGAAAAAAATTCTTGAGAAAATAATCTTAAAAGAAACAAGCTTAAATCCGGAAATGATCCGGCAAACTATAGTCGATAACTGGAGTATTGAAAAATCAGCGGAAAGACTATTTCATCTTTACAGTATTTTATAATATTATTAAAAACTGTTCATTTTTTAATCAGATCGGACAGGATAATTATTTCTCATTTCTCACATTCCCCCTGCTCCTGCCCAGCCCTTCTTATTCCGCCCTTGAATCTTTGCGTCGTTTCTAATACGGATCCACATCCACCCCAATCCTCAAGCCTCCTGCACCCTTCTCCTTCTCCAGCCTGTCAAGCCTTATCCGTATCATCTCCCTGGCTTTTTGCAGAGATTTCTCTTTTTCAATCTTTATAAGAAGTGTTTTTATATACCAAGATTGTATCCGGGATATAAGCGGGTACTCCGGCCCAAGAACCCTTTTGCCGAACGCGTCCTTAAGATCCCTGCCAAGGATTTCAGCAAATGCATTAAGTGCTGCCCTGTCCCTATGCTTCAGATTGATCCGTATCATCCTGACTAAAGGCGGATAGTTGAATGTTTTCCTCTCTTCTATCTGCATTCTGTACATGGTCTTATAGTCGTGCCTCAGCATTAGCCTTATAATTTTATTATCAGGATCAGATGTCTGTATTATAACTTTACCCTGTTTCTGCCTTCTCCCTGCTCTTCCGCTAACCTGCTCCATAAGCTGAAAGCCCCTCTCATGAGCCCTGAAATCAGGAAAATTAAGCAGGTTATCGGCATTCAGAATCCCTACAACAGTAAGATTCTCAAAATCAAGACCCTTCGATATCATCTGAGTACCAATAAGAATATCTATACGGCGTTCCTCGAATGCCTTGATAATCCTGTTGAAAGAAGTCCTTGATCCAGTTGTATCCTGATCCATCCTGCCTACTTTAGCAGAGGGGAATACTATCTTTATCTCATCCTCAATCTTCTGAGTCCCGAACCCTCTTGTTGCAAGACCTGATGAGTTGCAGTTGCCACACACGTGAGGTACATGTATTGAGTATCCGCAATAATGACATACGAGCCTGCCTATGCTCTTATGATATGTCATGTTTACCGCGCACTGTTTACACAATGGGATCCAGCTGCACTCAGAACATTCGATATAGGGTGAAAAACCCCGCCTGTTCTGGAATAATATTACCTGTTCCTCTCTGTCTAAAGCTTCATCAATAGAATTTAAAAGCTCCGGTGTAAAATGTGAAACCATCAGCTTTTTTCGATAGGCTTCCCTGGAATTTGCCAGGATTATCGATGGCAACTTTATGGCCCCATACCTTTCATTAAGCTCTGCTAGTCCGTATTTGCCCGTTTCAGCATTGTAATAACTCTCAATTGATGGTGTAGCAGATCCAAGTATTGTTTTAGCCTTATGGATACCGGCCAGCATGATAGCCGAATCACGTGCCTGGTAACGCGGCGAAGGATCTTGCTGCTTATAGGATGTATCATGCTCTTCATCAACAATAACAAGTCCCAGGTTTCTGAAAGGAAGGAATATCGATGATCTGACTCCCAGCACCAGGCGGTATCCCGAAACCGGATCATTCGCTGCTACTTTCTTCCATATTTCAACCCTTTCCTGATCATTAAAACGAGAATGATATATCCCTGTCAGATTACCAAAATGTTTCTGCAATCTTATTATCAGTTGAGTTGTAAGAGCTATTTCAGGAAGAAGATAGAGGACCTGCTTCCCCTGCTTTATCTGTTCTTCAATAAGATGGATATAAATCTCGGTCTTGCCGCTTGAAGTAACTCCGTGGAGCAATACTACATCCTTTTCCTTAAAAAGCCCCCTGATTTTATTATATGCTATAGTCTGTGTCTTACTTAGAACCCTTATCTGTTCCGGGTTATTATTTGTATGCTGTAGTCTTCCAACTTCAATTGACAGTTGCTTAAGGATCCCTTTCTTTACAAGGCTATTAATATGGGCATTGGCAGAACCGGATCTTTTTAATAAATATGATTTTCTCAAAGGCTTTATCTCTGAGTTATCCGTATAACCAGTCAGATAAAGATATGCTGTAAGTATATCAGATTGCCGGGGCGCTTTTCTTAGTGAATCAAATATCTCATTCAGTTCAGCATCTGAAAACCTGTGATTAAGTTCTACAAAAGTTTCTTTTTTGGGCTTGTATTTTTCAATAACCGGAGCATCCTTTTCTCCTTCGGGGAAAAGAGCTGCCGGAACAGCTGCTTTCATAACTTCCCCCTCACAACACATGTAATATTCTGCTATCCATTTCCACAGATCCAGCTGCCTGTTATTTATCACAGGATCAGGTCCGAATACTTTAAGAACCGGTTTTATGTCAGCAAAATCCGGGGTATCATTATGCACCTTTGCAACAACGCCTGTGTATACCTTTTTATCTCTTAGCTGTACGAGCACTCTTACTCCTCGCATTATAATTCCCTGCATCTCCACAGGAATGCTATAGGTTAGCCTTGTTTTCAAGGCTAATGGCAAAATAATATCTGCGAAACTGCTTTGCATCAGTAAAAGTAAAATGCAATGTTATAATAAAAACCGGGCCTTTTTATCAGGGTTTATACTGACAAGGATATTTAATTCGTTTTTATGAACGATGCCAGGACAGTCAGAAGATGTTCTTTACGAATCGGTTTAACAAGACAGGCATCACAGCCTGCTTCAAGGACAATGTCTTTATCATCTTCAAAAACGAAAGCTGTTTGTGCAATTATCGGGAGGGTTTTCCTTATTGCCCTGATCTTTTTTGTCGCTTCAATACCGTTCATGTCCGGCATTTGCATATCCAGAAGAACAACGTCTATATCAGGTGTGTGTTTAATGATCTCTATCGCTTCCATACCCGATCGCGCGGTAAGGATCTGCAACCCCGTATCAAGGAGGGTCCTGGTCAGGTAAAGAAGTACGTCTTTATTATCATCGACAAGAAGACATTTCTTTGAGCTCCAGTCAATACGGTCAAGTGATTGTTCCTTTATGACACCCTTCAGTCTTGTCTTTGTACTGCCAGCCTGTTTAATGGGGATAGAAAAACTGAATTCGGAACCTACGCCTTTCTCAGATTGTACAAAAATTTTCCCTCCCATCCGCTCAATCACCTCTTTTGCAAGCGTCAGACCTAAACCGAGCCCTTCAAAGGGACGCTGATGACCATCTACTTCCTGTCTGAACTCTTCAAAGATCTTTACAAGATTTTCCTCATTGATACCAATTCCGGTGTCTTTTATTTTGAATACAAGGTTATCACCTTCCTTTAAATAGCTTAAGTCAATCGATCCGTCAAGAGTGAATTTTATGGCATTATCCATGAGATGGCTCAGCACCCTCTTAAGCCATATCTTGTCAGTGAATATCATATCAGAATCTTCGCTGAACTGGTTCCTCACATTGAGAATTATCGATTTTTCGCTTCTGCGTATTATCTGTCTTGATTCTTCGACCACACTATTCACGATTTCATTGACAGAAGCAGCCTCGTAAGTAATCTCTATCTGGGAGCTCTCAAGCCTCGACAAATCTATTATATCACCAATTATCTGCAGAAGTTTTTCACTATTATAGTTTATCTGTTCGATATATTCTTTCTTGACATCCGGCGTTATATCGTCCGCAAGCAAAAGGTTTGAAAAGCCCACCACACTGTTGAGTGGAGTTCTTATCTCATGTGAAATGTTTGACAGGAAACTTGATTTAAGACGGCTGCTTATCTCAGCTTCCAGAATGGCTCTCATAAGTTCCTCATTTATCTTCTTAATCTTAGTGATATCTCTTGATATTGTCATCACACCCAGTAAATTTCCGGCATCATCCCTAACCCGAACGGATTTGGTCGAGAGACTTACATAATGGCCATCCCTGTGCTTTAGTCTTAGCTCACATTCATAAAAGCCGTTTTTTCTTAATCCATCAACTAACCTCGCCCGGTAATCCCTGTCTTCAGGATGGAAAGTTGTATTTGGATCACGAACCGTTGAGTTATACTCTTCCTTATCATAACCAACTATAGAATAAAAAGTTGAATTTGCATACTTAAGATTGAACTCACCGTCGTAAAAAGCAATTCCGTCATCTGCTGAGTAAAAGAGTATCTTGTATAGGATATCCGTTTCAGAATACTGTTTCATAACAAGGTCCTTCTGCTCCTCCAGATCGGAATTTGATTTCATCAGGTCTTTATTGATCTTTTCCAGTTCCTTACTCTTTAAAATAAGTTCCTTGTTAATTTTCCTCATCCTCAGGAAACAGCAAACAGTTATCGCAGAGATTATTACAAGCACCCCTAAAAGGGCAAGAAGAAAAGGAAGTAATCTCTGGGATAATACTGGAATTGAATTCAGTGCCAACAGAGAGTGACTGTTACCTGCTCCAAAAGCCATTAATGGGATAAGGAGACACATGCACATAATAATCCACAGCAGAAATTTGCCGGATTGCCCTACTCTATCGTTCCGGATCTCTCTTTTCATCCTCTCAGATTAACCTTTAATCAGACTATTTCGACATTATGACGTAAGCAAATATAATTATTCAAATTATCTTTTCTTCAGATTTTTTAACAAAATGTATAACTGAATGACAGAATTATGCATAATTATCAGGAAATACCTTACAATCGACTGTAAATATCCTTTTTGTCGCTCGTTTTAAAAACAAATTTTATCTAAAACAGGCATCACAACTTTTAAATGTCTTTCATAAACCCTTCAAAAAACTGAGCATATTTAAGAAGATGTTGTCTTTTAATCCCAGTCTGAATAGTATCTCCCTGCATTGAAAAAATTATAGTCCGTTAACAGGATGATCGGGTATTTCTGTAACACCGTCTTTCTGGATGTCAACATTACAGGTTCTGAGCGATGATTTTCCCTAAAATTCGTGTATATTCATAAGTCAAACCTGGCTTTGCAGATCGGGTAATTGAAATTTTGAATTATTTTGGTAATAAAAAATGCGTAAGCTGAAAAACAGTGAACTCAACAGAAAGAGTGTAGAGGAGTTTAGGGAATCAGTAAAATCACCTTTTATTATTGTTCTCGATAATGTAAGGAGCAACAATAATGTTGGATCAATATTCAGGACCTCTGATGCCTTCCTTACAGAAGGTATTTATCTTTGCGGCATAACTGGCAGGCCTCCTCACAGGGAGATCAACAAGACAGCCCTGGGAGCAACTGAAACTGTAATGTGGAAATATTTCAAAACTACTATTGAAGCTGTATCAGAGCTTAAGGCTCTTGGCTACAAGATTGTTGGTATTGAACAGGCTGAAGGTTCGGTTGACCTGGGATCATTCAGGGTAAAAAAAGGTGTCAGCTACGCTCTTGTCTTTGGTAATGAAGTGAATGGTGTTGATCAGAAGATACTGGATGAGTGTGATTATGTAGTGGAGATCCCGCAATTCGGCACAAAACATTCTTTCAACATTGCTGTCAGTGCAGGTATAGTTTTATGGGAACTGACTAAAACTGTAGATGAATCCCGCTCAACATAAAAAAAACAGGGGCGTCGCAAGCAAGGCCCCTGTTAATATTTCTATAAAAAATTCTTACTGAACGATAGTTCTGAATGCATCATCAGCCCAGAATTTAGCAAATTCAAGGTCAGTTTTTGCATTGGCTTTCCAGACAGAATTAATGCTAACAGCTTCACGCAAACCTGCGAGCATATAATTCCTGTCATCGGTACGTGCTCCGATAACTGCTTTCAGGTATGGAATTCTCCCTTCACATGTTTCAGTGGTTCTGTCAAGAGTGGCTTTAGCCTGTGTTACATTACCTTCCAGAAGTTGTGCAAGAGCAGCATTGAAACATGGCGCAGTACCAAAATAATTCACAGCAGCATCATACTGTCCTTTTGTTATTGCGATAACACCAAGTCCCCATTTTGACTCATCAGTTGCAGTAGCCATTGAGTTGAAATATTCTTCAGCTCTTACGAGTTCGCCTTTTACCAGGTAAGCGAAACCAAAGTTGCTCTTAACAAAATCATTATTATTGATATTCCTGGCTCTCTCAAGTGCTGTAATAGCCTCGTCAACTTTACCCTGAATAAGAAGTATGTAACCAATGTTATTTGCAGCACGGATACACTGTGGATGGGCTTCAAGAGCTATTCTGTATATTGAAAGCTTTTCATTATTATCCTGTACAAGGGTCGCAGCGTAGAGCATCTCTTCAAGGTTCAGAACTTTAGGATCCGCTTTTATCTGAGCAAGGATCTGTTCATCAGAACGTCCTATCTTATCAACATCAATAACCATCTTTGATCTTCTAAGCTTCGGAAGGATGTCTGTCTTCAGAATTTCAAATGCTGAAGACATATTTCTTATCTCTCTTTCACGAACTTCTGGATCGGAATACATGGAGAGTACGCGAAGAATAAGGTCTTTATCCTGCATGTTTGAATTTTCTACCTCTGTTTTGAAACCTTCCCAGTCTTCGGGGGTAGTAACTGAGTTGAAAAATCCATCAGTTTTTGCAGCTTCAATCTTACTAAATTCCTTTTTAATAAAGTTGTCAGCAGATGTTCCCCTGTTTCCTGATAATCTTTCGTTAAAATCAAAACTACCATCTGGTGAAGCATATGAGCTAATATTAGCTGCTTTGAACTGCCTGTCAGGATCTGCTTCTACAGCCTGTATATAATTCTTAAGCTGGACAATATCGTCAGCCCTAAGTTCTGAAGAACGAATATCTGATCTGTTAATAACATAGTTTATATCAGCCATCTGTGATTCAGGAGTTATCCTTGAAAAATTATCCTCCATCATAGTGGCTCTTGCATGCTTATGTACAAGTGTTGATGTTGCAATAACTCCATCAGCTAATTTTACCGGTTCAAAATCAAGGCTTTTTGCACCTCTTACTGCATTGATCCTTAGCATAAGCTCTGACACCTTCATATCTTCCTTATAAGGAACAGCAGCTGTGTAATTGAAATTCCCGCCAGCATAAGTTATAACCTGATTATTAGCCTGAACCTTCTCACCCTGAAGAATCTGTACCCTGTCAAAAGCAGTCTCTCCATTGGCATAGGTCAATACAGGTGTAGCTGTCAGTGTAGCTTTCTTGTCAAAATATTTTTCCGGGAATACTCCCTTTATTGTAACATTAACAAGGCCTGCATGGGTTTCAAGTACTTGCGGGGTAACCTCATATTGTATCAAGCCTGCGTTCTTCTTCATCTTATTCAAACCACTGCAACCGGTCATAATAACCGCTGCCAGAATAAGGATAAAATAGCTTTTGATTTTTTTCATAGTAATAAAAAGTTATTTGTTTAGATCTTCTTAAATGAAATTAATTGAACAATATACAAAATTATCTGCAAATTTAAAAAAATAGTTGGGAGTAACAGACAAATCTAAAAAAAAATTACAAGATCAGGGTATTGATCCCGACAGGATAATCATGATTGAATATGGCATCCGTTATCATACTATAATGCTTTTCGTGTTCAACAAAATCTATCCCGTTGATATCTATTACAAGATAACGGTTTTCCCGGTTCTGCCTGAAAAACCTGAAATAACTGTCCTGTATCTTCTGAAGATATTCTTCCGTAATTGTTTTCTCATATACACGACCCCGCTTTTCAATATTGCCCAGCAGTTTTTCTGTTGTCAGGTGCAGATAGACATAAATATCGGGTTTGGGCAGCGAACCGTATATTATATAAAAGATCTGGCGGTAAAGATTATACTCATCACCTTTCAGGGTTGAAGATGCAAAAACAAGCGACTTCATGAAATAATAATCAGCAACAGTGAAAGATTTAAAAAGGTCCCGGGATACAAGTTCTTCTTTCAGCTGCTTATATCGACTGGCCAGGAATGAGAGTTCAAGTGGAAAGGAATATTTCTCTGGATCGGCATAAAACTTAGGCAGGAAAGGGTTATCAGCAAATTTCTCAAGAATAAGCCGCGCATTGAATTGTTCAGATATCCGGGTAGCCAGTGTTGTCTTCCCGGCTCCGATATTTCCTTCAATAACTACATAATTATATCTGGTCTTCATTCCTGCGGAGAATTTCGGTTCATCAACCAAATTTAATTAAAATATGGGATCAAAACCTGTGGGGCCGCCCTGGAACAAACGTTAATTCTGCGCCTGAGTCGTTTTATTTCCCTGCTCCGGTCTGGGAGGACGGGGCAGGAGAACCTTTCTGGAAAGCTTCAGTTTACCACTTTTCGGATCTATGTCGATAAGTTTAACCTCTATCTCATCACCTTCCTTAAGAACTTCATCTACTGATTTTATCTTTTTCCAGTCTATCTCTGAAATATGCAACAGGCCATCTTTATTCGGCAATATCTCAACGAAGGCTCCAAACTGAACAATTGTCTTAACCTTACCTTTGTAAACCTGACCTACTTCGGGTACGGCAACAATCTTCTTGATCCAGTCAACAGCTGCTGAGATAACTTCCTTATTTTCACCAAAAACATTTACATCGCCACGCCCATTGATCTCCTCAACAACTATCGTGGCTCCTGTAACACGCTGTATCTCCTGAATGACTTTTCCTCCAGGGCCGATAAGGGCTCCGATCATATCCTTCGGAATAGAGAACATCTCTATCCTTGGAGCATGCGGTTTCAGCTCAGGCCTTGGTTCAGAAATAGTCTTCAACATTATATCAAGTATATGCATCCGGCCAATTCTTGCCTGCTCAAGGGCTTTCGTAAGTATCTCATAGGACAAACCTTCTACTTTGATATCCATCTGAGTGGCAGTAATACCATCCCTGGTTCCGGCAACCTTAAAATCCATATCTCCAAGATGATCTTCATCTCCGAGTATGTCAGACAATATAGCATACTTGTTTGTTTTTGGATCGGTAATAAGCCCCATTGCAATACCTGAGACCGGCTTCCGGATCTTGATCCCTGCGTCCATCAGAGCAAGAGTTCCTGCACAAACGGTTGCCATTGAGGATGAGCCATTTGATTCAAGAATATCTGAAACAACCCTGACAGCATACGGATTTTCCTCATCCGGCGGCATCATGTTTTTCAGAGCTCTGTGTGCAAGGTTGCCATGACCTATTTCCCTGCGACTGACACCACGTACCGGTTTAGCTTCACCTGTGGAAAAAGGCGGGAAATTATAATGAAGGGTGAATTTCTCTGTTCCCTGGTTCAGAACATCATCAATTATCTTCTCATCAAGCTTTGTCCCGAGTGTCACAGTTGTCAACGACTGTGTCTCACCTCTTGTAAAGAGAGCCGAACCATGTGTTGCAGGCAAAGGATCAATTTCACATTCTATCGGCCTTATCTCATCTGTTTTCCTGCCATCGAGACGGATCTCATCGTCAAGTACAAGACGTCTTGCAGCTTCCTTAACAACATCATGAAAATATTTCTTTACGAGAGCTTCATTTATCTCATCTTCTTCTGAATACTGAGCAAGGAATTCCGTTACAATAGCTTCAAAAGCGTTTTCCCTGGCATGTTTGTTAGCAGTGGATGATTTAGCTGCGTTATAACATTTTTCATAAGTTTCATCCCAGATCTTCTTTTTAAGATCTTCATCCTTTATCTCACGATCATATTCGCGTTTTGTATTCTTATCCAATTCCTCTGCGAATTCCATCTGGGCTTTGCAATGTATTTTGATAGCTTCATGAGCCACCTTTATTGCCTCAAGCATGTCGGCTTCAGAAACCTCCTTCATCTCACCCTCAACCATCAGTATGTTATCGTAAGTAGCACCCACAATCAGATCAAGGTCTGCATTTTCCATCTGGGATGCAGCAGGGTTTATTACAAATTTATTATCAATACGGGCTACTCTGACTTCCGAGATAGGTCCATTAAATGGGATATCAGACACAGTAAGAGCTGCAGATGCTGCAAGTCCTGCAAGAGCATCAGGGATTATATCCATATCAGCCGATATCAGGTTTATTGTAACAAAAGTCTCTGCATGAAAATCATCTGGGAAAAGCGGACGCAAAGCTCTGTCAACAAGCCTCGAAACAAGTATTTCATAATCAGATGGTCTGGCTTCCCTTTTGAGAAAACCTCCCGGGATCCTGCCTGAAGAGGCGTATTTTTCCTTATATTCAACAGACAAAGGCATGAAATCCGTATCTTCCTTAGCCTCTTTAGCAGAAACAACTGTTGCAAGCAACATTGTTTTTCCCATTTTTAGCAGAACAGCTCCGTCAGCCTGCCTGGCCAGCTTACCAGTTTGAAGTATTATTTGCCTCCCGTCACCGAGATCAATAACTTTCTCTTTTACCTTGAACATTATTATTAAAATTTTGTGATTGCTGAAATTACCATAGTGCAAAAATAATATGAAAAAAGGCAACTATGCATTGCCTTTCTTATATCTTTTACCTGCGTAATTTCAAAGCTTTTATGATTTCCCTGTACCGGGCTATGTCCTTAACTTTCAAATAATCAAGAAGCTTGCGACGTTTGCCGACAAGTTTTATAAGAGCCTGCTGAGTGCCGTAATCTTTTTTATTCTCTTTGAGATGCTCAGTAAGATGATTTATCCTATATGAAAAAAGCGCTATCTGGCCTTCTGCAGAACCTGTGTCAATCTCTGAAGATCCGAACGTTTTGAATAATTCCTGTTTTTTTTCTGTTGTTAAATACATGTCTTTGACCAAAATGTTGTTTATCCAAAGGGAGATCGAATCTCCAATTTTGGAACGCAAAAATAAGGCTTTTTTATGTAAATAATCAAACAATTTGGAATTTTTTTAAAAAATATTCTTTCACATTCACCAAAGCTATAACGATACCGGCATTTTTATTATTCTGCCTCGTTATATAATTAGACGAAAGAATAAGGCATAAAGTTGCGTTAGAGACAACAAAAACCGACTTATTAGTCAATACTTTTTAACAGATTGTCAAAATGGACATCGAAATCGCGGTTCCAGGATTACCTGTTCAGGGTTTTCCAAAGCTCGTCCGGCACTGATGAGTTTGCTTCCTATGCGACATTCAAGACACCTCCTTTTCCTGCAATAGTTGTTCCTGAGCTGGATCAGTCCCTGGGTTGTGAAAGCCGAATCTGCTTCTATACCCGCCTCTTTCCAGTCATCAACAACAGCATTTGATTCAGGTTTTATTTCTTCGAGAAATGATATGGCTTTTTCGCAAAGATAATGCGAATCATACATCCGTCCATAAAAGAAAATCACTGGTATCACTGCATTGATAAGGAAAATGTCAGTTGCCTGGAGACCTGCAACCTTGACATAGTTTCTACTTCTTTTACCGAATACAAAATGATCATTCCAGTATTCCGAGGCATTAACATTGAAAAGATTTCTCAGCATGGCAAGGCTTTCCGACTCAAGGGCTTTCGAAAACAGCCCATCCGTTCCTGTAAGCATCCCGGCCAGTTGAGAGATCCTGAGTGTGGGGAAATTAGCAGGCCTGAGCTTTGCAAACTTCCACAACCAGCCATGTACAGGCTGAATTGAATATTTCACAGAAAGGATCCTGAACTCACGTATCAGTTCCAGATAATATACATCATTAACAGCATCCCTGAACATAGCCTCATCAAGCAGACCTGCTGCACCGAATAGTAAAGCCTCAAGCTGCAACCTGTTATCCGAATGCTTACGCATTATCCTGAGCGGAAGTGTTTTTGCAAGCATTTCAAATGGTTCGCCATTGACTCTGAACCCGAAATACCGGGTCAGGAGCCTGTAAAAGGTTTCCTCCCAGTCATTTCCCGTCTCGGAAAAAATACTCCCAACATGAAGAGTTTTATCAATCAGCCTTTCAATTACAAGGGCCCCTATCCAGTGCCGCAGGTAAAAGGGATCTGTTTCTTTTATATGATCCTGGCAGGCTATTATGCAGGGATTGTTTACAAGATCCTGGTATTTCTCATAAAGTGCCGAATCCCAGGTCAACCCGACAGTTAGAAGTTCCTGCCCTTTTGAATTAAAGACCTTCTTATCATTATCAGCAACTACATGAAGTATGACATTGTCAAATGCCGGATCATTATTATGACCATGTGCGTTGAAATGAGATGCCCTAATATGTATCTCGACATTACCCGCCCATTCAGTTCCTGAGATATTAAGGCGGGCATTGAAAAAATCGGGACCCGAATCGCGGTTGTATTCTCCCGGACTGATTACGGTTATCCTGTTACCATCCTGGTCAAGGAGCATGTCAGTATCATACAAACAATACTTCCACAGATAGTGAAGGAATTCTTCTTTCATAAAAGCACGAGCTTAGTAAGCAGCCTAAAGAATAAAGATATGAAGAATCCGGATCAAATGCAAATTCTTAGCTTAGTCCCGGGGCTTGATGGCATAGAATACTGAAGTCCTTGAATTTCAGACTTCCAACCCGGAGTCCCTCCCGAACCGATATAAGTGTAAATATGTTCTAAATAAGGTTTCTGTCTTTCAAAAAGCCTTCCATCTCCTGTTGGATTTCCTTTGCCTTTGCAGCAGCTGCATTATCAAAATTTTCGGAATTATCTGCAAAGATTATGCCTCGTGACGAGTTAACAAGCAATCCGCATTTATTTGTCATTCCATATTTTACCACCCCTTCAAGGCTTCCACCCTGAGCCCCGATACCCGGTACCAGAAGGAAATGCTCTGGCACTATCTTTCGTATTTCATTGATCATCTCAGGCCTTGTCGCACCTACTACATACATCATATTGTCAATGGTACCCCATTTTCTTGATACGGAAAGGACTCTTTCAAAGAGTTTTATCCCATCCTCATTGTGATACTGAAAATCATCAGCTCCTTTATTTGAAGTAAGTGCAAGCAATATAACCCATTTACCCTCATAGGAAAGAAAAGGAGTAACCGAATCCTCACCCATATAGGGGGCCACCGTTACTGCATCGAAAGGCATATTCCCAAGAAAAGCCTTGGCATACATCTTTGAGGTATTACCAATATCTCCCCTCTTGGCATCAGCAATAATGAAAATGTCAGGGTAGTTTTCCCTTATATATTTTACTGTAGATTCAAGGGTTATAAGCCCCTTGCTCCCCTCAGACTCATAAAACGCAAGGTTGGGTTTATATGCAACAGCATATTGATTTGTTGCATCAACTATCCTTTTATTAAACTCCAGAACAGGATCGACAGCATTTTTTAGTATTGCCGGTATTCTTTTAAACTCCGAATCAAGCCCGATACAGAGAAAAGAATGTTTCTTCACTATTCTTTCAAATAATTGTAAATGATTCATATTGAAGAAGTTTAAACATCATGTTCTTTGAGTCTTTCCGCATTTTCAGCCATCTGCAATTCATCGATTAACTCCTGAATATTCCCATCCAGAACCGACGAAAGATTATACATCGTAAGATTTATCCTGTGATCTGTCATCCTTCCCTGCGGATAATTATATGTTCTGATCTTGACAGACCGGTCACCTGTTGATACCATTGTTTTCCTCTTGCGGGAAACATCATCCAGATATTTCTGATATTCAAGATTATAAAGGCGAGTCCTCAATTCATTGAGTGCCTTCTCATAATTCTTGATCTGAGACTTCTCATCCTGGCAAGTTACAACAATGCCCGTCGGGATATGAGTAAGTCTTATTGCTGAATAGGTCGTATTTACTGACTGCCCTCCGGGGCCTGATGAACAGTATGTATCTTTGCGGATATCTTCATTCCTGATTACAACATCAAACTCATCTGCTTCCGGAAGAACTACAACAGTTGCTGCTGAGGTATGGATGCGTCCCTGGGTTTCTGTCTGCGGAACCCGCTGAACTCTATGCACTCCTGACTCATACTTCATTATGCCATAAACCCCGTCGCCCTTCACTCTCATAACAATTTCCTTGTATCCGCCGGCTGTGCCCTCTGAATATCGGTTAACTTCAGCTTTCCAGCCCTTTTGTTCAAAAAATTTAGAATACATTCTGAAAAGATCTCCGGCAAAAATACTTGCTTCATCACCTCCCGTTCCGGCCCTTATCTCCACAACAGCATTCTTGTCATCTTCCGGATCTGCAGGTATCAGAAGTAACTTGATCTCCTCCTCCATTTC
>Ga0255343_1003780_pt1 | contig 15655 bp, 20 predicted proteins | sample wastewater_treat_4_FD_192413 | JGI IMG/M metagenome (GOLD analysis project Ga0255343, IMG submission 192413) | Wastewater microbial communities from Lulu Island WWTP, Vancouver, Canada - plant16 | ecosystem: Engineered > WWTP > Wastewater > Unclassified | place: Canada: Vancouver, British... | reverse complement strand
CGTCAAGGCAGTCGCCGGCTTCGATGGGTATCACGGTGCCGGCTACGGCGCGATGAGCGTGGACCGCGCTCTCGAGGTCCGCGAACGAGACCGTTTCCGCTTCCGGGACGCCCTCCTTGACTCGACGATGCTCGAGCACGGGATAGGGACGGTCTTCTCGGAGGACGCGCACCTCTCGTGCGTGCCGGGCATCGCCGTGGTGGATCCGTTCTCGAGCGAGCGCCCGGGGGGCCTGGATACGATCAGGGACGGGCGGAGGGCAGCTGGACCGGCAGGGCAGGCGATATGCCTGCCTGCAAGGTCGTCCGACCACGGGGGAGAATACGCCGTTCAGGGCCGGCACACCGGTCCATGAGCGATACGCGGATCAGCTGGCGTCGCGATCGAGGGACGGCGGGTCGGCCGGACCGGCAGCCGATCCGTGCCCCGGCATCCCGCCGGTGTACCCGAGCGCGGCGGCGCGGGCGTGCGCGACGCGGCAGAAGTAGTCGACCCGGCGGTCCATGGCGCCGCACTCGAGGTGGGCGTGGGCCGGGCACCAGAGGCAGAGGTTGATGATGGGGCACGTCCGGCAGGTCTCGAGGAATGCGGGGTCGCGGGAGCGCATGTCACGGACGCGGGGGACGAGCTGCTCCCAGGCCTCTTTCAGCGTGCCGTTCCGGAGGTCGTAGGTGGTCCCGGGCGCCCAGAGCGAGGAGCAGAGCCGGAAGGTGCCGTCGTAGCCGACCGAGAAGGAGCCGTTGCCGGCGCCGCAGTGGAAGAGGTGGTCGCATGCGGGGCCGCAGTCGCCTTCGAAGATCAGGTCACCGCAGCCCTTCTCCAGCGCGCCGAACCGCTCGGCGTCGGCCCGCTCGACCGCGACGATCTCCTCGGGCGAGAGGCGCTCGGCCCGGATCTCGGCGTTCCGCGTCTTGTCGCCGTCGAACCGGCAGTGGAGCAGCGGGTCGAAGCGGTAGTAGTCCTTGGTGTGCGCGCGACAGAACTTCGACATCGCAGGGAGCTCGTGGACGTTCGACCGCAGGGCCATGGCCTTGAGCCGGACGCGGACGCCGCCGTCCTCGAGGAGGGAGACGCCTCGTCGGAAGGCCTCCCACGAGCCGGGCCGGCGGGTGACGCGCTCGTACGTCTCCTTCGTCGCGCCGTAGACCGAGACCTCGAGGTCGCGCGGGGGGTACTTCCGGAAGAGCTCGACGTGCTCGGGTTTGATTAATGTCGCATTGGTGAAGACGGAGACGAGGAGGCCTTTCCGCTTTAGGAGCAGGTAGACCTCGGCGAAGTCCACGCGGAGGAGGGGCTCGCCGCCGGAGATCAGGACCCAGAGCGCGCCGAGTTCGATCGCCTCATCGGCGATCCGGGCGATCTCGTCGAGAGTGAGCTCCTTCTCCTTCGCCGCACGGTGGTCGGCGGGGAGGTTGATGTAGCAGTGGGCGCAGTCGTTGTTGCAGCGGGCGGTCACCTCGAGGTCGAAGGAGAAGACCTTTCGTGCGTCCTCCATCTTATTCCAGAGAGAGAAATCCTGTATTTCCGTAGAATCGCCGACATATTTCGTCATGATTTCCTCACCACGATGGACCTGAGAACTCTGGCCATGTGTATGCCACGGAGGAGCCATCGCCGCCGCGACAGCGCTGCGATGAAGACCCGCTCGGGGCCGAGGCCGAACCGGACATCCTTCCCCGCACGTTCAACCCGCGCCACTCTCCCGATGATGGCACTGTAAGGAAGCGCATCGTCCTCTTCAGGATTATTGTCTCCCTGGATGTGGCAGCAACCCTTCTGGACCGATACAATCCGGTGCACAACCATTCGTTCGCTCTGCGGCCTGACGAACGCGACGACATCACCAAGAGCGCAGGCGGCGCCATCGAATGGTTTGAGAGTCACCACATCGCCGTCCTGGATGAACGGGCTCATGCTCCATCCCGGCGCTCGAAATCGAAAGGAATGTCCCCGGGCGAGGACCTCTCGAGCAACCACGGCCAGGGACGTGCCTGTGAGCGAATGAACGCCGCCTGCCTGCGCATACGGTGTCTCCCACCTCCCCTTCGAGGACATGCCCCCTATCTCACTCCTGCATCCGGTGCACCATCGTGATGCGCCGTTTGCCCGTCGTCCTCGCCTCTTCCTCGAGCAGCTCCTCCAGTCCCACGACAGCTGCCCGCTCGAACCCTAGCTTGCGGTAGAGAGCGATGGCCGGGCCGTTGGCCTCGCCGACGACGAGCCAGAGTTCCCGTGCCCCCTCGCGGCGGGCACACCCGACCACGTGACGGGCCAGGGCCTCCCCGATGCCAAGGCCCCGGCACCACGGGTCCAGGACATTAAGGCTGAAGAGCCAGTGCCCGATGTACGGAGCATGCTCAGGAGGGTGGCGGACGAGTTCGACAAACCCGGTCACCCTTCTGCTCCGCATCGCAACGAACCTGGTTACCAGATTGCTCGAGGGAGCGGGTTCGTATGGGATTCCAGGGCTCAACCTTGAATGGACGTAGGCAAGATCGGCGGGAGAAGCCATGGTGATGCTGATCTCACCGGCAACCCTCTTGCCGACTGCTCGATAGATGCCCTGGGACTGCGCGGAGCGGAGGGCGGAGCCCACTCCCCTCCTCACTGCCCCCGACACCGTGGTTATCCCCGACAGACCAGGATCTTACGCCGTGCCAGTTCGGCGGCGAACCCGAGTACATCATCCCTGATCTTCTCAAGCGGGCCATCGAACTCCTCGGCGATATCCCCGGCGATTTCGGCCAAGGTTCGTCGCCCATCAAGTCGCTGCCAGATCGCCCTTCCGGTATCGTTGAGGGTGTAGAGTTCGTCCTCGAGGTCACCGATGCCGGAGGCGATCGGGACGATGAGGAGTTCCCCCTCGATCTCTCGGGAGACGACATCATCGGAGTATGCGCAGACGGATTCGAGCGTGATCGATTCGATGGGATTCATATGACATAACCTATCCTGAAGTTGTAAAACGAGAAGGGGTACAGTCCACTGGCCGGATTATCGAGCGTGCCATGGGAGTGGTACCCACACCTCCGGTTATTCCGAAGTGAATCTGTCGATCCGGATCTATCCTATGATTCGTATTGTGTAGCGCAGGCGTCGTTTCCGTTTATCTGGCAGCGACCATTCTTCCCCACACCAGATACTGATGCACTCTTGCATCCCGTTAACACGGCTTCTTCCGGCCTGCTCCGAACCAGCACGATCAGCTCGGGCTTCTCCCAAGTCGCTCCACTCAGATCACTCATATTAAGAAATCACCTTTACTATATATAAAATGTTGTCGCTCTCGTTGCGGTCCCCCCGGTTATGGGAAATGGTTAACGGCTGAAAAAGATCTTACGAAGCATGATATTGACATTTCACGATGAATGTTTGGCCCCGTATAAATATTGTCTCCCCGATATCATAAAAAAACGTCAAAACTTGAAAAAGGAGGATCATGCTTCGAACAAGCTCGGATCCGCAGACAAAAATTTCGCTATCCGCTCCTTCCCGTCCGTGATCTCCCATGTCCGTTCATGTTCGCCGATAATGCCGAGGTGCCGAGCGCGCGCATGTCCGATTTTGCAGAGATACTCAACCGGCGTATCCAAGGTGCCATGCTCCATCCATGATTTTGCTGGGCATTGATCGCAAAGCCCCTTGATAAAGCAAGAAGCGCACTGTCGGAGATATTCCTGGTTCTCTCCTCGCGCTTCACGGAATTTTGGAAAGTATTCGGTCATTACCTGTTTGATGGAGGCATCCCGGAGGTTCACGACGGTATCGGGATGTCGGAGCAGGAAACACATCTGTGCAAATCCGTAACTATCAATACAAAGCTCCCGACCGGCTCCGCAGGTGAACAGCTGGTCGGTGGCGGGACACAGGAACGAGCCGCAAAACTGCCTCATCTCCTTCAGATACCCCGGATGCTGGAAATCATGCGCAACGACCTCTTCGGGGTCCAGGCGCAATTCGCATATGCGCCGATTCTTCTCAGCGTCGTCACGACGGGCACGACAATCTAATTGTGTCGTGATGCTCGGCTGGCCATCCATTCCAGGAATATCAGAGGTCCAAACCATGAACTCGGCCAATTCCTCCCGAAAAATCGGGAGGAGCACGCTCTTGACAATGAAAGGAATCCTATACTCGAACAATAGCTCTATGCCCCGTCGAAATTCTTCGTATGCGCCTCGTACTCCAGTGACGGAATCATATGAATTGGGACGCATCCCATACACAGAGACCTCAATCGGCAGCCCAGGCGGGACCCTGGAGAAATGATCAGCGATCTCCGGCGTGATCCGGCGGGCGTTCGTGAAGATGAGTACCCGCATCCCCAATCTGCGAGCAGCCAGATAGATTTCCACGAAGTCATCTCGAAGCAGCGGCTCCCCACCGGTAAACCTGACCGAGAGGCAACCGAGATTCGCTGCCTGTGTGAGAAGATCGATCACGAACTCCGTGTCCATCTCGCGAGCCGCCGCTTCCGGATCATCCTCGGGGAGATTGATATAACAGTGGATACAGCGATTGTTGCATCGTTCCGTCAACTCGATGTCGAGCTCTCGAAGGATTGGAGACTTCCCCCTCAGCGGATCAAAGGTCGCGTCCGAGACCTTCCGAACGAACCCGTTCCCGGTCATAGGTTCTTCAGCGCTCCGACGATATCTCCGCTTTTATTGAACTCCATTCTGTAGCACGGGACCTCGTGCGTCATCGCCTCGACAAGACGCAGAGTCTTCTCCCACCAATCAACTGTCACAAACGGACGGATCACCGTCGCGAGCAATCGATGAGCAATCTCGCGCCGATCCTTGATCGGAGTAATTCGATTCTCGTTGGCCTGTTCCAGGAATAAGATGGCATGCAAGGGCGCAGACCTGGAGGAGACGTCCGGGAGATCTCCATGGCTCCAGGTCCCGTACACCTTCCATCCATCCTCATGATGTCGGACGATGTTGCGATCGTCGCATAGGATTTCCGCATACGGCATGATCATCCGGGCGGTTGTTGTCTTCCCTGCCTCCGAGTGGCCGACAAACAATAATCCCTTGCCGTTCATCACCGCACCGCAGGAATGGAGGAAACACCCTTGCCGATCGGCTAATAAACGTGCGATCAAGATCTGATCTGTCGGAAACATTGTAAGTGCTCCAAGATTACCATGGAGAAAAATTTGATTCTGACGATTGTATATTTCTCCGACAGCATGATCTTCGGAAAATATCGCGTATTGATAAACGACTGATTCCGTATCGTTCAATGGAATCGCCGTGTAGACCCATGAGTGCTCCTTTCGATAGATAGCCCATGGCGGCTTTCTGTAGTATTCTTTCCCTCGCTCTTTGACATCGGTTTTTGGGAGAGAGAAATGGTGATGTATCCGGACCGTATCAGGGCCAGGCCCATCCACCTGAAAACTGGCGAATTTATGATTGAAGGTGCTCTCGTTGAAAGGTAGATCTGAATCGACTTGGATCGTTATACCGCCAATCCTGAAGAATCGACGATGGTTCTTTTCCCAGATCTCGTTATCGGATTCGGCCACTCAAAGAACCCCCAAGTTGCAGTATTTGATCTTATCGATAATTATATTCGAATTATCAGGGTATGGATAACCAATGCCACTGACCTGTATATTCCGAATATAGAATTCGATCTTCCCCTTTTTTTGCATCGGTTCGCCACCCGAGATCGCCCACTCGCGGCAACCCATCGCCCTGGCCTGGTCGACGATGTCAAAGATCTCCTCCTTCGTCAGCTCGCCCTCGCCCTTATCGGTCCAGACCCAGCAGTGCCGGCACCGGTTGTTGCACCGGTAGGTGAGGTCGATGCTCCCTTTCAGCGGGATCCGGGGAAGATCCGCGAGGGTCCGCGTGGAGGTATAGGCGTCGCGCATAGCCCTGATTCAACGTTGGGGATAGGGTCATAAAAAGATGGCAGCAGTGCATCCAATGGCATGTATACCACCTCGAGGGTCACGAACGCCCTTCCTGAACTGATTCGTACGAAGAGAAGCGGATTCAGCGAGTGAAAGAGGGGCGCTTTCCGGAGCCCCTCAACCCATCGACCACGGCGCGCCGGCAGCCCGCTCCCAAGGCCGCCGGCGTTCGCCACCGGGCCCGATCAGGCCAGCGCCGGCACGGTGTCGGCCCAGGCCTCGACGGCCGCGAGGATCGCGTCGTCGGCGTACGACGAGACCGAGACCGTGTCGCGGCCGACCGTCACGGTGAAGAGCTCGCCGTTCGCGGCGTGGCACTTGACCACGGCCGAGAAGGTGTCGTTGTCGGTCTCGTGGACGGCCGTGCCGCCCATGGCCGTCGCGATGGCCGTGTTCGCGAGCACGGTCGCGGTGTTGGCCGTGTACGCGGCCGACGTCGGGCACTTCACGGTGACCTGGCCGACGGTCGCGGCCTCGCCGTCCTCGTAGATGATCCGCGCGGTATAGGCCTCGCGCGTCTTCTCCACAGCCGGCATCGCCTGGCCGCCGTACTCGTACGGCGTGCAGCCGAACGGGTTCGCGTCCACGATGTCGTCCACAACCTCCTCGAACGCCGCCAGCGACGGGATCGGCGTGGCCAGGACCCTGGTCGCCGACTTGGTGACGGACTTCTGAACAAAGTCTCCCATTATTCCTCCTGGTGCTCAGCGCACCATTATTTTATTATTATTAGTAATATTTGAAGGTTTCCCATGATTGTCAGTAATCGAATATCCGTTTGGGTAATATCATCCTGCCAGTGGAGGCCGCGCGCCGACGGTCACCCGACCCCGTCCGGCAGCGGCCGCGGCGGGCACCGCCCGACCGTCACGCCCGAGAGGTCGACCGCGCCGCGCGAGGGCGGGTGGACCTCGACCAGGTCCCCGGGGCGGTCGGTCGCGATGGTAACCCGGTTGTTCCGCATCGCGTACCCCCGGGCCCGGTACCGCGCGAGGTCGGCCGCGTGGCCCGGGGCGTCCACGAACTCGAGCCGCTCGGTGGCCCCGAGCAGCACGGGCCGGCCCGCGCCGGCGAACTCCAGGACCGCCACCTCGACCGCCGCGCCGTTCCCGACCATCTGCAGGGCCCGGCGCGTGGCGCCCCGGGAGACGAACCCCTCGACCCGGGCCTGCGCCCCGCCGTACTCGATGACCAGCCCGTAGCCCGACCCCGTGTCCGAGCAGCGCTCGAGGACGAGCCCGCCGGCTTCCTGGTTCTTGCAGAGAAAGCCGGCCTTGCGGCAGCCCTCCGTGTGGCAGTCCACGAGGGTCGCCGACTGGACGTAGAACCCCGACTGGTAGAGCTCCGCCGGCACGACGCCCGAGCGCTGGCCGCAGGCGACGGCCCGGCACCGCTCGAAGCGGACCTCCCGCGCCCGCTGCCGGTGGCCAGCGCACGAGCCGTCCAGGTGAAAGCCGTCCTGCCAGGCGTCCACGGCCACGCAGTCCCGGACGGTCATCCGCTCGACGTCGCCGGCGTCGGGGATGTCGAAGCCGCAGGACCAGTCCCGCCGGCCGCCGCCCTCGAGCCCCGAGCCGCACGAGAGGGCCTCGCACCGATCGAAGAGGACGTCGGCAAAGCCCCCGCCCTCGCTCGCGCCGGCGAGGTTCATGGAGAAGCCGTGGTGGTAGCTCATGGAGGCCGTGCAGCGCCGGAAGGCCAGGTGCCGGAGGGTCCGGCCCCGCCGGCCCCAGGCCATGAACGCGGCCGTGCAGCCGCCCTTCCGCCCGAAGTCCAGGTAGGTCCGGCCGTCGAGCGAGTGGGCGATCGCGACCTCCTCGGCCGCGAAGCGGTCGGCGTGGACCTCGAGACCGACGTACCCGGCGGCCCCCAGGCACGCCACCGTCGCGCCGGGCGCATCGGCCACGAGCCGGCACGGCTCCCGCGCCGCGACGAGCCGGGTCAGCCCGGGCCCAGCCCCGCGGACCGTCGTGCCGGCCCCGATGCGGAGCCGGCGGCTCCCGTCGGGCGCGCGGCCGGCGTTCAGGTCGTACGTGCCCGCGCAGAGGACGACCGTCCGCTCGGGCGCGGCGAGGGCGACGGCGAGCACCGCCGCGTCGTTCCGCCCCGTGCAGGCCCGGTCCGCGCGCGCCCGGTCCGCGGGGCTCGAGTCGGCCGCGGCGACGACGGTCATGGCGGCCCCTCGCCCGCGCAGGCCAGCTCCCCGAGGGCCTCGAGGTCGGCGACGAACCGGCCCACGGCCCCGGCGAGCTCGTGCGCCTCCTCGTCCGTGATCTCGCCGTCGGCGGCGAGGCGGTGGTACACGGCGACCTCGGCCAGGAACGACCGGACCACCGCGAGCACGGCCCCGGCGCGCCGGCCGTAGAGCCAGGCCCCCAGCCGGAACGCTACGACCAGCCCCGCGGCGACTCCGGCCGCCGGCGCCCAGGAGTCGACCCGGACCGTGACCTCCCCCGAGGCCGTCCCGATGATCCCCGCGATGACGCCCGCGATCGAGGTCCATGCCAGCGGGCCGGGCGGGAGCGGCAGGGGGACGACGGGGATCATCGCGCCTCCCCCGTCTCCACCGCGGCGGCGACCCGCCGGCGGAGCCCGGCGACCACCTCGGCAGGGTCGGCGGCACCCCCGCAGCGGCGGGCGACCAGGGCCACCAGCTCGTCGAGGGCGTCGGCGCTGTCGCCGTGGGGGTCGTTCTCGGGCAGCATCCGCCGGTACCGCTCCCCCGGGCCGTCGCCGAGGAGGGCGTCGAGCACGCTCGCGATGCACCCGGCACGCGCGGCCCGGTCGGCCTCCTCCCGCGACCGCCGGTCCCGGGCCGCGACGACCCGGGCGCGTTCGAGGTCCAGCTCCTGCCGCAGTCCCGGGACGAGCCGGTCGTCTGCGAGCTCGACCGAGAGGGAGGCGATCTCCCCCTCGAGCGCCTCGGTCGTCTGCTCGAGACGCCTGAGCCTGGTGGCGCGGCGCACGCCCCCCTCCAGGCAGGGCTCGAGGTCGTACTTGCGCGCGAGGGAGTTGTTGAGGAAGAGGCTGAAGTTCTCCCCGTGCCGCTCGGCCTCGGCGTGGATGTCCGGCCGGAGGTAGACCGAGAGGCGTCGCCAGAGCCTTTTCGGCGCGTGGTTCCAGGCCGCGTCGGCAGCCATCAGGACCACCCCCCCGGACAGCCGTGGATCCGTGTCGATAGCGCCAGTAGCTCTCGAGCTCGTAGCTCTCCTGACACGGATCCAGGGTCCAGTACGTACTCAGGTACGGAAAAGAGAAAGAGAAAGAGAGAAGATAGTCTCATCTCACCCCTCCAGCACGGCCTGCTCGACCGCGATCCCGTCCTCGTCGACGCGCAGGAGGCCGCAGCGGAGCCTCTCTCGCCGGCAGTACCGCGCGAACCGGTCCCGCTCGCCCGGGCTGGCGACGAGCTGAAGGTCCCGGCCGCTCGCAAGGTCGACGAACTTCCACCTCACGGCTCCCGCCTCCAGAGGAGCGAGCCCGGCGGGATCGCCGAGAGGAGCATCGGCGGGACCGAGCGGTCGTCCGCGACGCAGACGAGGCCGCGGGGGCCCGGCTCGAGGGCCACCAGCCGCTCGAAGGCGCCGTCGGGGGTGCAGGCCCAGTAGGTCCCGGGCTCGTGCGGGCGCTCGTCCGAGAAGCCGTCGGCGTCGATCACGCCCACCACCCCGCGGCCTCGAGGAGGTCGGCCGCGTTCCGCCCGTCGACCTCGGCCACGAGCAGGGCGTACCGGTCCCCGGCACGGTTGCGGAGGCGGAGCGCGGCCCAGCGCGTGACGGCCGCGAGGACCGAGCGCCAGGGCTCCCCGGCGGTGCCGGCCTCCTCGACCGCCCGCCGCCAGCAGGCCGGGCAGGGGCAGGCGCTCATGCGCCCTCCCCCGGCCCGCACACGGGCCGGCACATCGCCGTGACGTCCTGCAGTCCCCCGGCCAGGACCGGGACAGGGCCGTCGTCCCGCTCGTAGTGGGCGCGGAGGTGGAGGCGCGGGACCAGGAACGTCGCCCTCCTCGTCGGGAGGCCTCCCCGCCGCGCGGGGACCCGGCCGTGCCAGAACGCCCCGACGAGCAGGCGGAGGCTCCGCGAGGGGGCGACCACGCCAACGGGGACGCCGTCGACCCGCAGGGCCGCGGGCGCGCGGCCGGCGAGGAGGTCGGCGACCTCCCCGGCCTCGACCGAGTAGCAGCCGCGCCGCGGGCCGGCCACGAGCCGGAAGGCGATGCCGTCGCCGTCGCGGACGGCGTACCCGACCGCGATCATGCCCCCTCCCCGGCCCGCGCCAGGCACTTTCTGCACCGGCGGTAGGGCGCGAGTTCCGCGGGCGGCGGGGGCAGCTCCTCGCAGGTCCCGCCGGGGCCGAGGCGCGAGCCACAGAGCGGCACGTCGAGGCAGGAGTCCACGGCGTAGGCGTGGGCCACGGCCCGGCTCTTCCGCCGCCGGCGCCAGGCGACGCGCGGAGCGGCCGCGGTGGCCGGCGGCGCGACGGCGACGTCCGGCGGCGCGGTCGCGGCCTGCACCAGGACCAGAACGTCAGCCTCATGTGGGATGAGGACGCAGATATCCGTGGCAGTCGTTCCCCTCTCGAACGTGATGGTTGTGGGCGGGGCGCTGCCGTTCATTCTGTCTCCTCCTCGATCTGCCAGAGCCGTCGCCGTACGGCGGGGACGGCGTTCTGCTCGCGGGCGACCCGCCGTACGCCGGCGCGGCGCGCCGGGACCGGGATCCTGCAATTGCACTTCATTATTCATCTCCTCCGATTCGCAGGGCCGGGAGCTCCGGCACGACCGGTTCCCGGGACTGCAGTGTCCGCCGTTGCGGCGCGCAACGGCCGATTAACGGCCGCTGGAGCACCTCCTGGCGGACGCGTGGTTCTGGATCGAATCTGTTGGTCATGGTGACCACACGACTAATAGGCGCTGTCGTGCTGATCTATCTTTCGGTGAAATAAGCGACACTTTTAATAAGTAGTGCAAAGATACTGCACTACCATGCCTCCAGGCCAGATCACCTTTCGAACGGACCCGCGCATCAAGGACCGCATCCTCGAGCTTGTGGACGCGGGGGAGTACAGGAACCTGAGCGAGTTCCTCAACCACGCGATCCTGGTGACGTTCCAGCTCGAGCGGATCGAGGTCGAGGGCCACCCAGTCGGCCCGGACCCGGTTTCCGCCTTCTTCGACTCGGTCAAGGGGCGGGAGATCCTCCGCGAGGTGATCTTCGCGGCGCGCGAGCCCTAACGGGGCGGCCGGTGCGGGGACCGACCGGCATGGCCGGCCGGGCCTCGCGGGCGCCCGTAATCCCTCCGTTTTTCCACACAGCGTTCCCGTCAGCGGTTGCACGGAGACAGGACGGGCACTTTCACGCCGCGATCGTCCCCCCTCATATATTCTGACGACGAGATCCTAGGTGTCCCGCCCTGGCGGCCGATGGGGCGGGGCCACATCAGAGTGGTAAGCATGAAGAAGCACGAACGTAATCCCTCTACCCATCCCCGGTACCAGCCAGAAGGACTCCGCCCCCCGCGAGGCAGAGGCGGTGGCCGCTGAAGGGGATCTCTTTCGGCCCCTGGACCCTGCCGTCACGGCCCGGGTCCAGCAGGCCCTGCACGACTGGGCGACCAGCCCCGGGGGCCGGCGCACCCTCGGAGAGGTCGTCCGGCTGATCGAACAAGACAAACGCCGGGCCCGGCGATAGCGCTCTTTTCGGGCCCGCCACCGGCTGCACGTGGCGGAGACGGGCTCCCTCGCGGAAGGAGGGTGGGCCCGGCCGGGCCAGGCCCCCGGACGGCGAAGGCCGGCTTCAGTTCCACTTCGTCGCGTCGTACTGCTGCCCGCTGTCGATGGTCGCGCAGGGCTTTCCCCCGGGGGCCGACGCGAGCGGGACGTTTACGAGTACCCTGCCCGTGCCCGCCTTCGACCGGTATACCGCCAGGTCGCGACCCCGTTCACGCCGGCCGCCGCGCCGTCACCGGTACGGCTCGGCCTGCGCGAGGAACATCCGGGCGTACAGGCCGCCGCGGGCCACGAGCTCCGCGTGGCTCCCCGCCTCGACGATCCGGCCGCGCTCGAAGACGTAGATCCGGTCTGCGAGCATCACGGTCGAGAAGCGGTGGCTGACCAGCACCGCTGTCCTCCCCCGGACGAGCGCGCGGAACCGGTCGAAGATCTCGGCCTCGGCCAGGGCGTCGAGGGAGCTCGCGGGCTCGTCGAGGACCACGATCCCGGCGTCGCGAAAGAAGGTCCGGGCGAGCGCGACCTTCTGCCACTCGCCCGTGGAGAGGTCGTGGCCGTCCTCGAACATCTTCCCCAGCAGGGTGGCGTAGGCGTCGGGCAGCCGGCCGATCACGGCGTCCGCGGCCGCGAGCCGCGCGGCCTCCTCGACGCGCGGCGAGTCAGGGGAGGCGCCGGCGTCCCCGAGCCAGATATTCTCGCGCGCGGAGAGGTGGTACCGGACATAGTCCTGCGAGAGCACGGCCGCCTGCCGCCGCCACGCCCCGGGGTCGAGCGCCCGCAGGTCCTCGCCGTCGACGGTGATCCTGCCCGCCGTGGGGTCGTAGAGCCGCGTCAGCAGTTTGATGAAGGTCGATTTGCCCGCGCCGTTCTCGCCCACGAGCGCGACCACCTCGCCGCGCCGGATGGCGAGGTCGACGTTGCGGAGCGCGGGTCGGTCGGCGCCGGGGTACCTGAACGAGACACCCTCGAACCGGAGCTCGCGCGCGAACGGGGCCGGCGGACGCGCCGGTTCGGCCGGCGCCGCGACGGCCGGCTCGAGGTCGAGGAACGCGAAGAGGTTCCTGAGGAAGAGCTGGTCCTCGTAGAGGGCGTTGACCGACGAGAAGATCGACTGGGTGTAGCCGATGCAGAGCTGGAACCCGGCGAAGAAGGCCACGAGCTCGCCGACGGTGATCTCGCCCCGGACGGCCATGAGCGCGATCACCGCGAACGACCCGAAGACGGCGGCGGTGACGAGGCCCTGGGTCAGGACGACCCAGGCCGCCCGGGAGCGCGAGACGGCGAGGGTGGCCTCGCGGAGGGCCAGGCGGAGTGCGCGGTACCGCTCGCGAAAGAGCGGCCCGAGGTCGAAGTGCCGGACCTCGGCGGCGTGCTCGGCGCCGGTGATCATCAGGTGGTAGTACCAGGCCTTCCGCTCGGCCCCGGTCTGGGCGAGGCGGAGCTCGTAGAGCCGGCGGGAAAACCAGATCTGGGCGAGGGCGGCCGGGACCCCCGCGCCGACCAGGACGAGGCCCACGACGGGCGAGAACGAGACGATGAAGGCCCCGATGGCCGTGAGCGAGAGGCCGTTCTGGCCGACCTGGACCAGGTCGTCGACGATCCGGCCGACGCGGTACGGCCCCTCGGCCTGGGCGCGGTGGAGGCTGTCCCAGTAGGCGGGGTCCTCGTAGTAGGCGAGGTCGAGCTCGACCGAGTGGGCGTGGACCTGGTCGGTGACGATATCGGTCAGCTCGAGGGACTGGCGCTCGGCCGTGTAGGTGGCGAGGGCGCGCGCGACGGCGACCAGGACGGCGATGGCGGCGGCGGCGGCCACGAGGACCATGACGGCGGCGATCACCGGCTCCGGGTCCGGGGCCGAGGCGCCGGCCGTGACCGTGTCGATCGTGAGCTTCATCACCCAGAGGGCGGCGAGGGGGAGGAGGCCCTGGAGGACGACGAGCCCGACGTTGACGGCCGTGAGGCCGGGGACGTGCTCGAGGACGAGCCGGACGGCGCGGGCGACGGCCGTCCGGGTCTCGCCGAGCTCACGCCGGAGCGTCTGCCGGGATGGGACGGGCCTCACGGTTCTCCTCCACAACCGTTTCTATCGGCGACGGCATGAAGGGGACGGTCGGAGGCCGGGTCGGCGCGAGCGGGGGCGCACCAGGACGGCCCGGACACGGGGGACGGCCGGGCCCGGTCCCGTCGCCACAGTGCGCCCGCCCGGGGAACCGGCTGGCGGCCGGGCCCGGTCCCGTACGGACGACACCCCGCACGGAGCGGTCACGGGGTCGGGCGGGGGGAGGACGGACAGGAACGGACCAGAGAGCGACAATATCGACACTTTCCCCGGAAATGTGTCGGAAACAGATCGCAAGGTATACCTAATAGAAGGATGAATAAATCTCCACGTTAAACGGATCAGCAGGGCCGTGGTGCGGCTTCGTGGCGATACCGGAGAACGTCGGTGGTAACGATGAAACAATCACATTCATATTCTCTCTGGACGGGGCTCCTCCTGGCCTGCCTCCTCTGTGCCGGCGCGAGCGCGGCGTCGGTCTCATTCGACAAGACCGGGATCGCATCGAACGAGGTGATCACGGCCACGGTCACCGGACTCGAGGACGGGACGCACTACTCGCAGAAGACGACGGTTTACCAGTACCTCCAGCCCGGCATGCCGAGCGCGTTCGGGACCGACGACATCGACTGGCCGTTCGTCCACGAGCAGGACGTCTTCGTGATGATCAACGAAAACACCACGAAGAACCAGGTCTACATCGGCCACTGGTGGCCCGAGGACCGGGGTGGCGGGTACGAGGACGGGCTCTGGACGGGCACCTCCAAGAAGGGCGCCTGGAAAGAGTCGGTCCAGTACGCGGACGAACAGACCGGTAAATATCACACGACCTGGTACAGCGAGCCCGAGAAGGGCGCGACGATCGTGACGAGCACGTACTGGATCAACGGGACGAAGCTCTCCGGGTCCGAGGACTTCGAGCAGGAGCTCGCGTTCTGGACGGTCAACCCGAGCCAGGTCAAGATTGAGTGGTACGACGACAACGACCTGGCCGCCAGCGGGTCTTTCACCCTCGACGCGGTCGAGGGCGGGTACTTCTTCGCCGTGCCCGACACCGTCAAGACCGGCAACAAGGTCAAGTTCACGCTGATCCCGGCGAGCGGCAAGAAGGTCAAGCAGGCCTGGTGGTCCTTCGACGCGGAGAAGCACCTGAAGACCTGGAATTCGCGGAACAAGAACCCGAACTTCTTCTATCCGGCGTGGGCCTCGGGCTTCCAGTCGCCGCTCGTGGAGGTCACGTACCAGGACGGCTCGACCGAGAAGATCGAGCGGACGGACGGGGTGGAGGTCATTCCCGACAGCGTCACCCTGACCCGGTACTTCGACAACCGGCCGAAATAACCGACCCGACCCCCTCCTCTCTTCCCTCTTTTCTCATCTCCCCCGGGCAGTCCCCCTCCCCGATCGCCGGCCTCCGCGACCCGGGCCGAAGCGGGACCAGCACATCTATCTGGTTGTCTCGCCGACACGCGAGGGATGACACGAATGCTGAAGCTCCTGGCGATCGTCACGGTCGTCGCCGCGGCCCTGCTGGCCGCCGGGTGCGCCACTACCGAGAACCAGGCACCCACGACGACGCCCACCCCGGCCGTCACCCCGGCCGGAACGATCACGGTCATCGACGAGGAGATGAACGAGTCCACCGTGGCGGTGAAACTGAACTCGCGGTTCGCCCTCGAGCTGGCCGAGAACCCGTCGACGGGCTACGCCTGGAACCTGACCACCACGGACGGGCTCCGCGTCGTCGCGGACGAGTACCTCCCGCCCGGCACCGCCGTCGTCGGCGCGGCGGGGACGCACCGCTGGGAGATCGAGGCGGTCGCGGTGGGGCTCCAGGCGATCGAGGGCGCGTACCGCCGCGAGAGCACGACCGAGGACGCGGACACGTTCATGGTCGAGATCGCGGTCGAGGCCTGACCCGGCCGGAGAACGCCTCCCC
>Ga0255343_1003762_pt1 | contig 15713 bp, 13 predicted proteins | sample wastewater_treat_4_FD_192413 | JGI IMG/M metagenome (GOLD analysis project Ga0255343, IMG submission 192413) | Wastewater microbial communities from Lulu Island WWTP, Vancouver, Canada - plant16 | ecosystem: Engineered > WWTP > Wastewater > Unclassified | place: Canada: Vancouver, British... | reverse complement strand
CCGTCAGATTGAGATTGTAGCAAACCTTTTATGACCAGATAACAAATCGATATTAGCATACGGTAGGTTTGGTTATTCCGATTGTATCTTTGATGCCAGTTGATTGAACTTACATCTAGAGTTTCGACGTCTACAAAGAATGTTAGCAAACTTCTGAGTTCTTTCTTGCGCGATGCCTTAATGTCGGAACGAATCAGAAGTTCCATTGTTGTTTTTAGAATTCTATTCATGTATGAATTTGTCGTGAATTCATCGAACTGGCAATACATTTGGCGCTTGAGAAAAGTCTGCTCTTTTATGGATTTCGTCAGGTCAATTCGGCCACGCAGCGAAGATATAGACTCATTTTGCTCTAGATAATCCCTGTTGAGGCCCTGCTTGATCTGGCTTGTGATTCCCCTTATTAAAATCGCAGAGCACAGATCAGCGACATTTTCGAAATCTTCCGTTTCGATTTTTCTATATCCTTGCAAATTAAGCGCCTTGAAAGCGTAGGCGAGCATATAGAAAATGTTCTTTATTGGTATCAATTAATCGCTCTCCTTAGATTATCAGACCAAGTTTTTATCTTGTTGGGCTCGTCAAACCAGTATTCTTCAAGAAGCGGAATGATCTCAAACTCGATGATTTCGGACAAAGCGCGATCTGTAGCTTCTTTCAGATTGCAGAAGTAGCTGTGACCTATGCGGAAACCTTCGCCCAATGATTCGTCGGAAGCAATCACTTCGTTTAGTGACTGAATTGTACTAATGAGGCTGTCAAACTTCGAGCTGGCGAGGTCTTTCTGATAATTCTTAAAGCCATCAGTTTCAAAGCCCGGGTTCATCTTGTAAAATGCAAAGCGGCGACAGAGCGCGTAATCGAGCAATGCAAGGCTGCGGTCGGCAGTATTCATCATGCCGATAATATAGATGTTCTTTGGCACTGCAAATTTTTCGTTTGAGTATAGGAGCTGAAGTCCAATGCCTCGCTTGTCATTCTCAATCAGCATAAAGAGCTCACCGAAGATTTTACTTAGATTACCGCGATTTATTTCGTCAATAATAAAGAAGTAGTCGTTTTCAATATCATCCTGAGCCTTTTTGCAGAAATTATAAAATGCACCTGCTTTTCGCTCGAAACCATTCTCCGTCGGGCGGTAGCCCATGATGAAGTCTTCGTAAGAATAGCTCTGATGAAACTGAACCATCATAACACGATCTTTGTTTTTCTCTCCCATCATCGAATAGGCAAGTCTCTGAGCAGCAAAGGTTTTTCCTACACCAGGTGCGCCCTGAAGAATAACATTCTTTTTGTTGCGAACGAGAGATACTAACTTAGCATAGTTCTCGGCATTCATATAAACCTCGTCGAGGAATTGCTCTTCATCGTATGGCGGATATGTAACCTCCGCCTCTTCGGCATCGTCTTCTATTTCACTGTCAAATAATGCGTTTAATTTTTCAACATATGACCTTCGAGAAGCTATTAAGCAAAGAGATGGCTACACTTGTCAGAAATGCGGCAATAGCATCTATGAGGAGCCAAATCTATTGCTCGAAGTAGACCATATTATCCCTATAGCAAAAGGCGGCAAAACAGAAGCTAATAATCTCCAGACTCTCTGCTGGCGTTGCAACCGCGAAAAAGGAAAGAAATAAATTGCAAAAGCACAATACAATCTAGCGCAAACAATAAACCGATCGCCTTATTGAGTGAATAATCCATGAATACTGTTTTATAATTAAAGCATGAACAATGAACAGGCGCATAAGAAAGATTTCTCTGGCATTGCTATCGCTCTATTATTTATATTATTACTTGTAGCTGGCGGAGCTGCTTTCATCTATTCTTCAGTATCGTATCCAAGTATTTTTGTTTTTAATGAATTCGAATCAAAATGCAAGGAACCTTTACATTTTAGCGATGGGATGTCTTTTTCCTGTAAAGAAATTAAGGATGCAAATTTAACAGATGCTTATCTAAACAAAAAAATAGTAAAGCACGGTAGAACTTTATATGAAATAGGTACGCAGTCCGAAGTGAAAGCAGGAAAGGATAATGGATATTATTGCTTGAATGCCGGCGAAACTTGGGATCATATCGGAGAACTCCGATGTGTAGTTTTTAAATATTCATCTCTGGGGCAAAGCGGCAATAACTTTTTCGTAAACGAAAAAAGCGATTATCGTTCTGGCTTTACGTATTATTTACCGGACGGCCAGTATTCTAGTTGGGAAAATTTTTCGATGCGGTATGACATCAGGAATCCAGAGCATAAACTTATGATTTGCGGTGTAATTACTCAATATGAAGGGCGCCCTCAGATAGTTAGAAGTAAAAACGATCTTCGTTTTGAGGGGATAGGCGGCGATGATGGCATAAAAGAGGATTATATTGTTGATGGCGAGCCGCTTTATGCATGGACCTGCTCCTACATAAATCGCTCCGATTGGGGAAATGGTGGAGGCATCGGTGGGCATTATAGACCGGAACGTTTCGGTAGCGAATACCACCCATATGCTTTTTATCCAGACAATCTCTAGTCTGTCTAATTGTATTAGTTTACTTGAATTTAGTATGCTAAATATTAATGCAGATAGTAGTTCTAATATCTCGCGAGCGTTTCAGTTCAACATAATCCATAGCAGTAATCTGGTTCTTGGATTCCTTGCGCTTAGTTAGATTCTTATATTTATTGATCCAGGAATAGATTGAAGATAAAGGAATCTGGCGTTTCCTACTAATATCCTTTGGTCTAGCTCCAGATTCTATTTCTTTAACTATACCGCGCTTCTCTCGCTCGCTTATTATCTTATATTTGCCGCTCATATCTTTATGATAAGTGGCAAAACCGTATTTTGAGTATATTGAGTAATAATGAGTAAACTGAGTTAAAGTGAGTATAACGAGTAGAGCAAGAAATCTATCTCCATTCTGACGTCTCATTACAGATCATTAAAGCCTGTATTTCGAGAAAAGCACCGAAATATAGGCTTTTTTACCTATCCGCAACAGTTCAAACCGAAATTTTGAAGCTCCGTGTGCACCAAAAACAGGTGTAATGCACACGAATTCACACGAAATTCACACGAAGAAAAGGCGATATAATGTTATAATAAACCGGTACAGCTTGCCCCGCGATGGGGCAGCTATACCATTCTTGTTAATTATTCTGATAGAGCTTGTAGAAGTAAGAACGCGATATGCCAAGTTCCCGTATTGCTTCTACAAGCTTTTTGTTTCCGCAGCGGACATCAGCCATTATCTGTTGCAAGTTTTCTGGAAGAGATTTAGGTGGACGTCCGAAGTGGACATTTCTTTTTTTAGCAGCATCTATCCCTTCGTGCTGACGAGTGCGTATCTTGTTTCACTCGTTCTCAGCGATAGCTCCGAGCACTTCGATAAGGATAGCGTTTATCATTTCGAGTACCCATGCCTGATCCAGTAAGAAGTCCGTAAGTGTTGTAGGTATACTCATAATGCAGAGCCTTGCAAATCCCGACAAGTATGTTGTTACCCCACAGGGCAAGAACAACGGCGACGTTGACTGGTCCGTAAAGGGACTTACCTCCGCTGACGCTCTCACCATACAAGAGTTCCTGCTGCATAAGATCACGACACTCGATCCGACAAATAAACAACCAAAATCAGGATCAGATCCTACGATTCCTGATCAAGAAACAAGGTGCCCTTCTTTATGAAAAGTCGGGCACCTTGTTTTGATTTTAGTCATTTTATACCGATCGGCAGTATCAGGTATCCCTGCATCGAAGCACCCAACTTTACCGAATGCTTTTCATAAATTCTTCCATTGATATCACTTCTTCCTTTTCGGTCGAAGCATAGGCGTAGTAAGAAAGAATACCCGACGCATCCACAGCGTCTATTCTGCCATTTCGGTCAACGTCAGCAGCTGTCTTCTGAGCGTCACTGTATCCGCCGTCCTTATTTGTGGAAATGGCTGCATAATATGCAAGGACAGACGAAGCATCCACTGCATTTATAAAGCCATCATTGTTAACGTCTCCAAGCTTATCCCCCCCTCCGTTACCGCAGATCCGACCGCAGTGGTGACAGTAGTGGTAGTGGTAACGGTAGTTGTTGTGGTAGTTTTTTCTCTCCGATTATCTTTATGTAACCGTTGTAGATACCCTTTGTAAAAGCATAGGTCATCTGCAGTCTTCCTGCATCGTCATGCTTGCTTTTTATGAAAGTGTCGGCTACTATGCCGTCATCCGTATACGCCATGCCTATGGGATACATCTCTCCCTGCTCCGCATCCTCGGGAACTATAAAATCAATGGTGAACAAGCAGCTTTGGCTCAGCAGAGTATCTTCGCCATATGCATAAAAGGCAAGCTGTCCGTCCTCCACCTTTGCCGAACCCGTGGTAAATCCGCTTAATCCCTTTCCCGGGGTTATCACCTCGCCTTTGGAGTTTTCCTTGACAGTCAGTCTGGTATCGTAAAATATATGGAACTTTACATAGCTTACAGGCTCCGTAGCACCTGTGATACTGCAATATACCCTCTGCACCTTGCCCGGAGCGTATTCGGGCTCAAGTCCTATCTTGTCAAAATAAATCATCAGACCGCCTTCATAGTCCCTTGGGTCGAACGTCGGCACATTCCACTCCTCAGGCTGTACCCAGCGTGTTCTGTCATATGGTACCTCCCTGTCATCCTGCTTGTCAAATGGGTTTTCTGAACCTTCGGCTGACACAGCGGCGGTTTTCTCCAATGTTGTGAGCGTGACAGCATATGTATTTGTGATGCTGTCGGAGAAGCAATTATAAATTGATAATACCAGTGCAAGACTTGTTATGGCTGATATAAAGCGGTTTAAGAGTTTATTTTCCATATCGGACCTCCTGTTGCAGTGCAGAACCATCTCTGCACCGGCTGTAACGTGATCGGGCATTCATGTTTTTATCAATTATACCAAATCAGATATCAGTATGTCAAGTAAAAAGCGGCACCTGTTAAGGGCGACACTCATATAGAAGATTTACAGTAGATTATTGAGGAGGACCCTTTTGAAAAAGGGTCCTCCTCAAACTCCTCCCCTAAAACTTTCGGTTTTATTTTCCCTCAGATAGGGCGCACCCTGTATAACTACAGGGCTTTTTTGGTTTTGCGCGCCCTATCTGAGGGAAAATCAGCTAAAAGTCTTTGGAAAAGGGGTTCGGGGGAAGAACCTTTCCTCAGAAAGGTTTTCCCCCGATAATTTGCTATAACATTCTATACGAGCACCGCCCTAATGATGCCGCTTTTTTACTATTCAATCTGATATACCTGTCATTCAGCCGCGGATTTTTTCCGCTTACTCAATTCCGAGGAGCCTGTTCTGTATGGACAGAGCATCTCCGGAAGTAACACCGTCGCCGTTTATATCACCGTTGAACCTGCCCTGCTCCGTAAGCTGATACTTATCGGGATTTGCAAGTGACTGCATGATGAATATGGCGTCTGCAAGGTCCATTCCCCCGTCGCAGTTGGAGTCTCCCTGCACCGCTGGTCTTCTGTAGAACTGCCTTATCTCGGTGCGGAGCTCATCTGTCACGTCCTCCTTGGTGTAGATGTTATGGGTGCAGTTTATTGTGTCAACATTTAAGAATGCAAGCTCTGTTGTCGCACACAATGCCGAATATCCGATACCCTTTTCGCTCATATCCTTCAATGCCTCATAAAGCTGACCGTGTGTCCATGATTCGCTGCCGATAGCCAAGTAATAATCATAGTCATCAAAAACTTCATACGGTCTCTGTTCCAGTCCCAGCTCGGGATAATCGCTTACGATCTCCTCGGGAGACCTGTCTGAGCGGATATAAAAACCGTCCACACTCAGATAATTTCTGTCCTCATATGCCTCGAAGTTCTCGTCTATGGACAGAACGCAGTCATATCCTTTGAGGACATCGCAGACAGCTTCATAATAGTCGCTGCGGAGCCATTTCAGAGTGTAGGTCACCCCGTTGGCATTCTTTTTAATAATGGGCTTCTGCTTTTCAGGGGACTCCTTTATCTGCTCCCTTGCAGCGCTGATTATTTCATCAACAGGAAGCTCGCTGCCCTTGGCAACAGTTATCTCTGTCCCCCGCGAGTTCTTTTCTATGATATGGAACTTTCCGCTGCTGTCAAGAGTTAAAGTACATCCGCCGCCATAGCGATATAAGTCCGAGAGGAATACAAAGTCCTCTCCCGAGAGCTCGGTATATACCTCATCGACTGTCTTGCCTGCATAGTAATCTACGCCCGTTTCGGCATTTGCGGCTATACCCGCAGTCTGTGCTGCGGCAAGAGCTGCGGATAATATAATAGCTGTCAGTTTTTTCATAGTAATACCTCCTTTTTTGCGGCTGTATGTTTTTGCCTTTCACTACTTAGTAACACTTTCGATGAATTTGTCTCACCGGTTTCAAAATAATCCTGTTGACAGGAAAAAATATATATTTTATAATCAAGGTGAGACAAAATGCGGAAAAATGTTACTAATCAGTAGAGGAACTATACCATATCGCATGAAAGGAGTTGTCTATGGACAGCGGTGCAAACAGCTACCGCCGTTTCCTTGAGGGTGACAGAAATTCTTTTACCGAGCTGGTCGCTGAATACTGGGATGGTCTCACGCTTTACCTCACAGGCTTTGCGGAGAGCTTCTCCGAAGCAGAGGAGCTTGCCGAGGAGACCTTCCTTAAACTATATACCGATAAGCCGAAGTTTTCGGGGAAAAGCACCTTCAAGACATGGCTTTTCTCCGTGGGACGCTATACCGCTTATAACTATATACGAAAGCGGCGGAAGATACAGCAGGCTCCCATAGATGAGTTTTACCATATCTCCGACAGGGAGGATATAGAAAAGAACCACATACAAAGCGATGACCGCAGGCTGCTCCACAGGACGATGGAGAAGCTGACGCCTGATTACAGACAGGTGCTGTATCTGGTCTATTTTGAGAATTTCAGCAACACCGAAACGGCTGTTATAATGAAGAAAAGTGAACGGCAGGTCAGAAACCTGCTTTACCGCGCAAAGGGTGCGTTGAAAAAACTACTTGAAAAGGAGGGCTTTGAGTATGAGGAGCTATGAAGATATTGCCAACAGGATAATGAAGCGCGGCGACGAGATAATTGAGCAGAGAAAGCTCAGAGCCGCAAAAATAAAGCATACTTCCTATGCGGTGTCGGGTATGTGCGCCGCTGTCATCGCAGGTGTGGGACTGTGGAAGCTGTCCTCGGCTAAAGACCTCGGAAACGACAAATTCACAGACAGCAGCATGATAGAGAACTCCACCGAGCCGACTGCTTCGGAGGCTGTAACCGTAACAAAACCAACGTCTGTTACGGCTGCTGCCGTAACTTCTGCGGCAAGGACTACAAACACTGCTCTCACAGCAACTCAGACCACTTCAGCCGCTTCGGCAGCAGCTTCCGAGCCATCAATCACCACGGCTGCAAACACCACAAAAGCCGTCCGTCAGACCACTGCTATTACCACTTTATTGACAGAAGCTCCGACAACGTCCGCTTCCACCACTTCAGCCATAATTACATCGCCCGAGATCATCACAGGGCCCCCCTCTCCCACTTCTACATTTGACCCGAATGTATTTCGCGAGATATTCGTACAAAGCTTTCAGGAGCTTGCAGGTCCTGCACCTGCGGGCACATATTACAAATTAAGCAGCTATGATGCCACAGACCGTCTGAAAGGCAGCTATATCCGTCCTGCTCACATCGAAAAGGAGTACACGGAAAACGGCAGGACAGTGATCGCTGCTGCGGATATAGATATTTACAGCATAAGAGGGCTGTCCAATGCAAACGCCATGATAGCCGCGAAATTCCCCGACAAGATCGGCAGCTATATCTATGTCAGCAAGGACTACTCCCCCACGGACCTCGGCGGTCTCATAAACGAAATGGGACTCAGTGCGGATGGACTCACAGGGGAAGCGTATATAGGCTCGCAGCTCCGTAAAGATATTGACAAGAGCAGTATATGGGCACTTCTCGCCGAGAACACTTCCCTGCCCAACGTATATAGCGGCACAGCGGAAACCGACTCCGCTGTGAAGCTGATATACAGAAAGGACTATGTCAGCGGCTCATTATCAGTCACAGAAAACGGAAACCTCATATGTGAGCTATGTGGAATACGCTCCTGCTATGACATAGGCAAGGACAGAGCGGAAGCTGTTATCTCTGCCCTTTCCGAGAAGCAGCAGTAAATCGGATAGTAAAAGCTAAAGCCTCCCGAGGGAGGCTTTATTATTATGAAAGATTTCAATTTATCCTTTTATCTGTCACCATCAAATGCTGCAACCACCACCTGCCGCTGCGTTCCGTCGTCAGTGCAGGTTATTATCGTCAGCCTGTTGTCACCGGGATCATCAAGTACTCCTGTTTCATTCGGCTGAACAATGAAGCTTTCTGTCACGGTATATGCATATGCTTTTTTTGACTTATCATACAATACGATCTTCATACCGTTTCTGACTTTTTTGAGATCATTGAAGTATTCCTTGTAGATGGTACTGCTGTGACCTGCAATGCAATAATTCCCTTTGCCGAAATCTCCTGTTCCGATAAAATGTCCTGCTGCCTTTGAAAGCGTTGAATTATCCGTGCCCTCAAGAATGGGAGCCTTGATGTGCAGCTCCGCTATCTCCACAACAGGGTTTTCACGCATCAGCTTTTGCTTCTGATATTCTCTGTACAGCTTTCTGATCCCGAAAAAGCCGATAATACCGACACCGATAAGCATTGCAATGAGCCCTGCTGTAAACAGTGCCCATTGCTTTTTTGTTTTGCCAGCGGTATCAGTCTGCGGCTTACTGCTCATCTTCACGACGGCGTATCACGCCTGAAGCCCTGATCGCAAACGCGCCCATAATAACAGACATGATCGCTCCGAGAAGAATAAACAGGTTTGTCATTGAATTATTGCCTGTCTGCGGAAGATCAACGGCTTCACCGTCGGAATCGCTTCCTTTTCCTGTCTTGGGATCAATGGTGTATTTGTCAAGGACCTTTCCCGATTTGTCAGAGATGGTTATGACGCGTCCGCCGTTTTCATCACTGCTGATGACAGCATTTGTATACTTGACGCCGTTCTTCTTCTGATAGTCCTTTTCTGCCAATTCGCAAAGCTCCTCATCGGAAGCGATATCAGGCTTTTCTTCAATGATCTCCTCACCGAATCCGGGTGAGCTTTCACCCATTACCCAGCTGTTGAGGTCTGAACCGTCATTGGTGTAGAAAAGCTGATGTGAAAGACCTTCCTTGTTGTTTTCGGTCATATCTTCAAGGTATGCGCTTACCTCACCGAGAACTGCGGTCATGTTCTTTTTATTGGCGTTAAGTGTATCTGCAAATTCCTTTGAAGCCATCTCCTCTGCTGTCATGGAAGCTACCTTTATCTCGCCGCCTACAAGAGTTCCCGAAGCCTTTTTCTCGGATATCTCCTTGCCTGCCGCCTTATAGTCTGCACTGCTGTTGAAGAAGCAGCAGTGATCAGCCGCGATACCTGCACTGCGTCCGTTGATGCCGCCGATATCCACTGTTGTGATAAGAGACTCAACATTTCCGCGGGTATAGCAGTTTATGTTAGTACCGCCCGACATTCCTGTCAGACCGCCCACCATAGCCTTGTTGTTGCTCTCGGCATTGACACTGATATTTCCGAGGGTATAGCAGTTCACCTGTGCGGAACGGTTTGTCATTCCTGCAAGACCGCCTGCGTATACGGAGGATGTACCTGTTGCAGCATTTATCTCGACATTTGTATAGCAGTCGGTAACAGTACCGCGAAGTGTGCTTCCCACAAGTCCGCCGACTCTTGCGAATGATTCCTTTGTTTTTGCGTTTATGCTTCCCTCGGCGGAGCAGTTGTCGATAACGAATCCGTTCTGCGCCCATGCAATAAGTCCGCCCACATTAGCCTCATAGCGAGACTCAACATTGATGGAGATATCTCTGAGCTTTATATTTCTGATATTGACAAGCCTTGCGCTTCCATCGGGAGTGAGATTGGTTTCATGCTCACCTGCTGCCAGACCGAATAATCCCGAAAGATAAATATCGGCAGGAGCCTCCTTGCTTCCGATAGTAAGTCCGGATATGGTGTGATCTCTTCCGTCGAAGTTTCCGCGGAAAGGATATACCGCGAAGTTCTTCTTCTGACCGTTTATCTCCGCCTGAATAGCGTGACCGATCGGGAGCCAGTCACCGCCTTCAAGAGTGATATCGCTGTCAAGAGCGAACCAGATATTCTCCCAGTCCACTTCCTCATTCATAGCCTCTGCCACATAGCGGAGCTGAGCCTCTGTCTTTATAAGGTAAGGCTCCTGCTCAGTGCCCTTGCCGCCTGCAAATACAGATACATCGGCAGCATCATATGAAGTCTTGTCATTGTATGTGGATTTGTCCTTGGCTGTCTGAAGTGCAGCTTCATAAGCTTCGCCCTCTGCGGAACCATCGGAGGAAACTATCTTTGTTACCTCTCCGTCCTTGACCGTGATGGTAACTGTTACCTTTTTATCGTCATCGCGTCCGTACCATGTGCCGTCATTGAGCTTGAGCTCCGGCTTTTTCACGATCTCTGCCTCGGGCTGAACGTAAGCAGCCTCTGCATATTCGTCGGCAAACGTTACCTCATTATCGTATTTCCATGCTTTCAGCGAATTATTGGTGATACCGAACTGTGTCAGCTCCACAGGGAAAGCTGCGAAATTGCCGTTCAGCTTATCTGCAAGTCCGCTGATATCCTTTGAAGAAAATGCTCCGTTATTGAAAACAACGCCGCCTGTGTATACCAGACCGTCTTCACTTACGCCTGAGGAAACTCTCGTTCCCACATCGGCAACAGGGTCAACAACAGTATCGCCGATCTTCATTACAGCTTCGGAGTTGTAATAGCAGTCATAGGTATGACCGATACCTGTGATCCAGCCTGATAAAGCACCTGTATATGTGGAATAATCATTGGTCTCGTGACCGCCGCTGCCGTAGCAGTTTACCAGATAGCCTGCATTTACTGCCACAAGAGAGCTTACGGTCGCCATGCCCTCGTCCTCGCGGTTTCCGCTGCCGTAAACATTTCCGAGGGTGTAGCAGTTTGCCACAAGTCCCCTGTTCACAAGTGCGGCGATTCCGCCTGTTTCACCGAATGCGGCACCTGTTTTTACGGTGCAGGAAATGTCGGCATCTGTCTTGCAGTTTATGATAGCTCCCTTGTAAACATATGCAGCTATGCCGCCTGCAAAGTTGTTGCCCTTATCTGCGGTCAGTGTCAGTTTGCCCTCAACATCGCAGCTGTCAACAATAGCACCCTTGTAGCCGCTGCCGTCGGAGTCCATTACCGCTGCGATACCGCCGACATACGCACTTGCTTCATAGGAAACATTGATAAGCACATCTGTCAGCTTGACGTTCTTAACAACAGCATCAGTGCCGAGAGCACTGAAAAATCCGATGTAATTCTCTCCCTTGGCAAGCTGCTTGGCTGTATCGGCGCTGCCAATGGTCATACCCTTGACGGTGTGCCCCTTACCGTCAAAGCTTCCGTTGAATACAACGCTGCTGTCGCCTATGGGAGTCCACTCACTGTCGGAAACATCTATATCATCTGCAAGCTCGATGTATGTTCCCGAGTAGTCGATATGCTCGGACAGCGAGCCTGCAAATCCGCGGAGCTGATCTGCCGTTCTGAGAATATAGGGTGACTCCTTAGTACCCTCTCCCGAGTCAAATACAGATGCATCTATCACATCGTTGATGAATACCTCATCGGAAAGAGTGATCTCTCCCTCGTCGGAGAGCTTCCAAAGCATGAACTCGGTGTCAGTATCACCAAGCTTCCTTGAGATATCATAGAGGTTTTCGTTGAGTACTTCTGCAAATTCACTGCTGTTCATGTTATCTGCCTTTTCAGCAGCAAAGGTGCCCTCAGCGTTCATGGAGCCTGCTCCGTGTGATACAGCCTCAATGGCTGAAGCCGAACCTGATTCGTCCATATAGCGCAGCTCTGCTCCGGAAGCATAGTAATCATACTTTCCCGAAGCAGCAGGCATAAGAGCTCCGTTGATGATGCCTGCACAGTTTGCAGCGTCAGCCTGCGCAATGGTACCCACAGTAACATTTCCCGAGGAAATGCAGTTGTACTGCTCAGATGTCATCATGCCCACAACTCCGCCTGCATAGAGGGAGAAGCCGCTTTTTGTCAGTACGGTTATATCACCCTTGTCAGCGCAGTTCAGCACATATGTATCGTTGCCTGCCATTGAAACGATACCGCCGCCGTATGCGATCTTTGAGCCTGCTGACGAATAAACCGCAGTATCCGAAATGCAGTTCGATATGATCGCATTGCCCGAAGCTCTGCCCACTACGCCGCCTGTCATTACCATTGCCGCATCAGTCTCAGCAGATACCGAGCCGCTGACAGAGCAGTTATCTACTACGGCACGTCCCTCAGCCTTTGAGACTGCATTGCTGGTGATATCTCCTGTTATACCGCCTGCTCTTACAACCTTTTCGCCTGCGACCTTGATGTTGACATCTTCCAGCTTTACGCCCGAGACCCTGGCAGTGCTGAGAAGTGTGGAAAAGAGTCCCACATTGCTCTCATCGGCATATGCCGAACTCTCATCTGTTACAATGGTAAGTCCCTTTACAATGTGACCGCGTCCGTTGAAGTCGCCTGCGAATATCTTATCGAGATTTTTAGCCGCAGCTCCCTCAGCACCTATGGGGTTCCAGTTTTCTGTATCGGATAAGTCTATATCAGCATCGAGGGCAATATATTTGCCGAGGTAGTTCTCTCCCTCATCAACGCTCTGAGCAAATCCAATAAGCTGAGAAGCTGTATTGATAATAAAGGGATCATCGGCACTTCCGCTTCCGCCCTCAAAGCAATCGGGAGCAGTACTCTTTGCAATGGCATTTTCCACTGCTTTTTTGATGCCCTCACTGCTGTAAGTAGCACCGCTTACGGAATCAACGCCCTCAGTGCCGTTAGCGGAGATTATCTCGGGTATCAGCTTTTCTGCTTCCTTCCAATATGCCGGAGTTTCGTTCTGTGCCGTAACATCCACAGCCGAGACCGAGCCCTCGGAAACCGTTACCGATACTGTGATATCGCCGTTAAATCCCTTAGCTGTACCCGTATAGATACCGTCCTTATAGACGTTATCCGCATAGGCAGCAGCAAAATGAAGAGAATTTGTCACCAATGCCGCAGACAGTGCAGCACAGAGAACTCTCTTCTTGCTTAGTCTGTTTTTCTTCATTTTTATGACCTCACTTTACGTTAAAGAATGGGTTTATGTTCTTGATGTTAGCATTTACTAACGTATAGATTATAGCACATTGTTATGTTTATGTCAATAGTCTTGCAAATAAAAAGCTCCTCCCTTTTCCTTGGGAGGAGCTCGTTATTATATCTCTTTTGTTCTGTTTATCTTTTGTTATTCATTGCTGCCCGAGCATTTCGGCTTTGCAGCCCCTCATCAGTTCTGAGAATAAGTGTATTCGGTTTTATCTATTCTCCAGTCCTGAGCATTTTCATCAAATACTATGCTGAATGTTACCTCGCCGCGTACATCTCCGTTCATAGCATTGGGGCGATTTCTGAACTTTCTTTTAAGTGTGAATGACTTATCGGTAACATTTGTTATGTCCATCTGATCATCTGTCCAGTGATCGGTATTATCAAATGATGTATACAGGGGCCTTTGGTATAATTCGCCGTTATACTCGATATATACGCAATTACGATCCATTGTCATATCGGAACCTTCTGTGAACGAGGGACCGAATAATTCAAAGTCATCGGGATACTGATTATAAGGATCATAGAAAGGATCAAAATCAGCAGTATAGTAAGAATAGTAATACTCCTTTAATTCCTCCATATTCCTGTCTGCAAGCTCCTTGAACATACACTTGACGTACTCTATATTCATCGGATCTCCTGATGTATTATCGGGCGTTTCAAACTTAACGTGTACTGTATGTTCATAATCGGCAGTCTGAAGCACCGAACGACCGAACAGGTATGCATAATCCCAGTAATTATCTGTAAGCTTATGTGCAGCCTCATCGGGAACAAAGGTCTCATTCTCAGTCTGAGCGGCAGTTGTCTCAGCAGCCGCAGCAGCTGTAGTTATTGCTGTTGTTGTTATTGTTGTGTTTTCTGTCGCAGTACCTGCAACAGCTTTCATTGTGGCAGTAGTTGTTTTTGTTTCACCAGATGCAGCTTCGGTGGTAACTGTTTCCGATGTATAAGTGGTCACCTCCGTTATAATGGATGAACTCGGGCTCGGAGCTGTTGACTTCATGTTGTGGAGCAGATAGCTTCCTCCGCCGATACCGCCTGCTATAAGCACAAATGCTGCTGCCATGCCTGCGATTTTTATCCATCCGGGGCGATTGTAGATCTCAACGCCGCGTACACTGTTTTCGTTCTCGGTATTATCAATATTTGTATTATTCATTTTCTCTTTAGTCATTTTAAACATCCTCTCTTTAGCTGAATCTGACAGGGATGGATATTCTTTTGCAACTCTGTCTGCTGTTTCCAGATCAATATTTATATCGTTGAGCAGCTCATCATTTTTCTTCATATACATCTCTCCTTAATAATTGATACCGACTTCGCAAAGCATTTTTTTAAGCTTTTCTCTTGCCCTTATGCTTCGCTTCTGTACTGCTGAGGCAGTCATGGAAATTGCTTTCCCTATTTCAGCTACCGTCATATTGTAATAATACTGCCTTGTTATTATCGTTGTATCAGGTTCACCTAATTCCTTTATTTTGCTAAGAAGAATTTGATTTCGTTCTGACATTTCTGAAGATTCGATTATGTTTTCTCCGGAAGAAAGTTCACGAACGCCCTCGTCGTCTGTTGATACGGTAGTATCAGCTTTTTTGCTCAGCCTCCTGAACATATCTATCGCCTTGCGCTTGGCGATTACTCCTATGAAGCCCTTCAGGTCACCCTGACGCTCTCCAAGGGAGTCTATTTTTCTGAACACCTCTACGAAAGTATCGCTTACGCATTCCTCTATGTCTTCCGAGCGGCCGCAGGACTTTAGTCTGGCAGCTGCAATAACGTAGACATAATTGCAGTATTCATCGAAAATTGATCTCATGCATTCATCCGGAGAGTCTTTCATTTGTTTTTTCAACTCCTGGTCAGTCATATCAATTCCTCCTTGTGTTTTATCAGCAATTGCTTTCATAATATACACTCGACCATAAATTACGGGGTAGGACATTTTTTCAAAAAAAATTTTCGGAAATTATGTTTTTTCTGTTTCGGGATCAAGCTTTCCTTATTAATATAGAAAACACTTCAATTAACAGTATAACATATAGGCAAATCAGCTTCAAGTACCAAATTAAGATTACAAGGCGGTAAGATGGGATAGATCTGCAACGTTCATTCCGAAGCCTTTGTGTAGTAAAATATAATACTCTATTAATATAAAACTGTTGATATCTATGCTCGTTTTAGATATAATACAATTAACAGCCGCATTGAAATTTGTATATATTTTTATATGCGGCTGTTTGTTAATTTTAGCTGAAAAGCGAAGGGAGTGTTTATATGAAGCAATCATTTGCAGGGCGTTTTACGTCAATTATGCTTAGCTGCGTTTTCTCCGTTACGACTCTGACGGCTGTCATGCCGCCTTTTGTCCACGCAGAGGAGGATTACCTCTAC
>Ga0255343_1003759_pt1 | contig 15720 bp, 10 predicted proteins | sample wastewater_treat_4_FD_192413 | JGI IMG/M metagenome (GOLD analysis project Ga0255343, IMG submission 192413) | Wastewater microbial communities from Lulu Island WWTP, Vancouver, Canada - plant16 | ecosystem: Engineered > WWTP > Wastewater > Unclassified | place: Canada: Vancouver, British... | reverse complement strand
AGCATCTTTGAGGGCGAAACCACGATTGAAGAAGTCGTAAAATACACTTAAACGAACAGGAGCGATCATGCCGAAATTCAGCTATGTGGCCATGGATGCCCACGGGAAGGAAACCCGGGGGACACTTGAAGTCGCCAGCCAGAACGAGGCCATCGGGCGCATCAAGGAGATGAACTTGTTCCCCACCAAGATCGTCGAGGTGGACAAGGTCAGCGAGAAGCCGGGCAAAAAGGGCAAAAGCAGCAAGCCCGCCGTGCGCGCCGCCAAGGGCGGCAAGAAGAAGAGCGCGCTCGACATCAACATCAACATCAAAATCCCCGGCTTGGGCGGCCGGGTGCCCACCAAGATTTTGACCACCTTCACGCGGCAGTTGGCCACATTGGTGGACGCCGGGCTGCCGCTGCTGCGCGGCTTGCGGGTCTTGGAAAAACAGGAAAAGAACGCCACCTTGAAGCGCATTCTCGGCGAGCTGGCGTTGTCCGTCGAAAGCGGCAGCACGTTTTCCGAAGGCCTGGCCCAGCATCCCAAGGTGTTCAACCGCCTGTTCGTGAACATGGTCAAAGCCGGGGAAATGGGCGGGGTGCTCGAAGTGGTGCTCAACCGGCTGGCGCAGTTCATGGAGAAGGCGCAGAAAATCAAGGGCAAGGTCATCGCCGCCCTGTTCTACCCGGTCGCGGTCATCATTGTGGCGGTCGCCATCGTGGCCGTCCTCATGGTCTGGGTCATTCCCAAGTTCGAGGAGGTGTTCCAAGGCTTGCTGGAAGGCGAAGCGCTGCCCGCTTTCACCCGCCTGGTGCTGGGCATCAGCCGGTCCATCAAGGAAAACATTCCGGTGACGCTGATTTGCATCGCCGCCTTCGTGACCCTGTTCATCCTGTTCCTGAAAACCAAGTTTGGCCGGCGGGTGTTTGACAAATTCAAGCTCAAGATGCCGGCCCTGGGCCCGGTCATCTCCAAGCTGGCCATCGCGCGGTTTACCCGCACGCTCGGCACTCTCGTCAGCAGCGGCGTGCCCATCCTCCAGGCCCTCACCATCGTCAAGGAAACCTCCGGCAACGTGATCGTGGCCAACGCCATCAGCGCCGTGCATGAAAGTGTCAAGGAAGGCGAAACCATCACCGCGCCCCTGGAAAACTCCGGCGTGTTCCCGCCCATGGTAATCAGCATGGTGGACGTCGGCGAACAAACCGGCGCATTACCCGAAATGTTGCTCAAAATCGCCGATACCTACGACGATGAGGTGGACAACGCCGTCGCCGCCATGACTTCGCTGCTCGAACCCATCATGCTCGTTTGTCTGGGCGGCATCGTCGGCAGCATCGTCATCGCCATGGCCATGCCCCTCATCCGCCTGATGGAAGGCGTGGACGCCGGCGGCGGGAAGGACGAATAACCGGCGGTTTCCCAAAAAACCGCTGAAGGCGCTGGCTAAAGCCAGTTCCTGACATTCGAAAATTTTTTCGAAAAACCCGTTGACAGACGTCGGCAGCCCGTGTAAATACAAAGTAAATACATTGCATGGGCGAATACATTACAAATAGCTCGGAATGGAGTTTGATTGGAACAATCCGCCCTTTGAGTTGGACAGCTCTTTGACCCAGCAAGAGATCGAGGAGTCCTTTGAGGACCCTTTTGCGGTGCGGTTGTTGCCGGATTCCCCCCGGTTTGCGGCGCAAGCCCGGTATTTCAACTTGGGCATGACGGCGGGAGGGGTGGGTGTTTTCAGCGTTTACCGCACCAACGGCCGGCAAATCCGGGTGTTGGCAACCCGGGTCTTTGAGCCGGAAGAACGGTTCTTTTATCAACGCAAGATGAATCAAAGCCTGGGCCAGTAACTTGGTGAACGCCCCAACCGGAAAGCATGCAAACCTTTGCGACATGGGAAGAAGTGCCGCTCTTCGACGACGAAGCCGCCGAAGTGGATTTCTGGTTGGAAAACCGGCCCGATCTGCGGCTCATGGAGGCGGCGGTGGCCGGCGCCGCCGATACGGCCGAATCGGTGACCGTCACCTTGCGCATGGATCCGCGGATGCTGGCGCGCATCAAGCGTCTGGCCCGGTCCCGTTTTTTGAATTACCAAAGCATGATCAAACAATGGCTCAGCGAACGCATGGAGCAGGAAATCCGCGAACGTTAGCCCGATGAAATCCGATGAACACGCAACTTGACTCGCAACCGCGCCCGCCGACGGCGTTCACGCTGATTGAACTGCTCGTCGTCATTGCCATCATTGGCGTGCTGGCCGGGTTGATGCTTCCGGTGGGGGGACGCATCAAGCAAACCGCCCAGCGCAACAAAGCCCGGGCCGAACTCGAGCAGATCGCCTTCGCCATCGAAACCTACAAGGAAAAGCTGGGCCATTATCCACCCGACGCGCCAAACAGCCCGAACCGGCCGCGGATCAACCCATTGTTTTTCGAGTTGCTGGGCACCAAGCTGGTGGGCGGCACCTATGAAACGCTGGATGGCAGCGGCCGGATTCCGACTAACAATGTGGCCTCTACCTTCGGCACCGGCGTCAACGGGTTCATCAATTGCACCCGCGCCGCTGATGCCGACGACGCCCCGGCCGCGCAACCCTTCCTGCGCCAACTCAAACCAACCCAGTATGGCGGTATTACGCCCGGCTCGGATATTTGCGTATTGACTTGCTCCATCCGCTGGCCGGACAACCACGCTTTCCAACCCATCCCGGCCCAGAAGGGCTTGAACCCCTGGCGTTATGTGGTCACCAATCCCACCAATAACCCGGGCGCGTTTGATTTGTGGGTGGACATCCTGGTGGGCGGCAAGACCAACCGCATCAGCAACTGGAGCCCGCAACCGCAAATCGTCAACAACGTTTATTAACCGCTTCCGTGCCCATGATGCCCAACCCCCTTTCCCGCTCCGTCACCGGTCCGCGTTCGCTGTCCGTGTCCTGGCACGACAGCGTGTGGCATCCGGCGGTGGCGGTGGGGCGCCGGGCGCTGCGGGCGGCCGCGCCGCGGCGCCCCGGCACGAACCGGAAACCCATTCCCTCGCGCAACGGTGCTTTACCTTTTTCCGGCACGGAAAATTCACCCGGACATCCCATGAAACCTATGAACCTCCGACCGACTCATTCCGCCCGTTCCCAACGGGCCTTCACACTCGTCGAGCTGCTCGTCGTCATCGCCATCATCGGCATCCTCGCAGGGATGTTGTTGCCCGCGCTCGCCAAGGCCAAGCGCATGGCCCAAATCAAGCGCGCCCAGGTGGAGATCACCGCGATTGTGCAGGCGATCAAACAATACGAATCCACCTATAACCAACTGCCCGCCTCGACGGCAGCCGTCAATGCCGCCGCCGCGCTGAATCCCAAGGACGACTACACCTACGGAGGCACCTTCGGCACGGTGACGGTTGAATTTCCCGGCAGCTACAAAACCAACAACGCCGAGGTCATCGCCATTTTGATGGACTTGACGGTCTATCCGAGCGGGGCGCCGACCGTGAATCACGATCACGTCAAGAATCCGCAAAAACACAAGTTTCTGGACGCCCGCATGGTCGGTTCGGTGACGGAACCCGGCGTGGGCCCGGACCACGTGTATCGGGATCCGTGGGGCAACCCCTACGTGATCACCCTGGACCTCAACTACGATGAAAAAACCCGGGATATTTTCTATCGCTCCCCGACGGTGTCGGCGGACCAAGGCAATCGCAATGTGGGGCTGAACGGGCTCGTTCGGACGGCGGTGGGGGGCTTCTATGAATGCAACTCCCCGGTCATGGTCTGGTCCGCCGGACCGGATCGCTCCATTGATCCAAACCCGAGCAACAGTCCAAATGGCAAGGCCAACAAAGGGGTGAACAAGGACAACGTGTTAAGCTGGAAAGATTGATCCGTGAAAGCCGTCCGCTCATCCGCTGCGTTTACGCTCGTTGAATTGCTCGTGGTGATTTCCATCATGGGGATTCTCGCGGCGCTGGTGGTGCCCGCCGTCAAAAGTTTTGGCCGGGCCGAGGCGCAGGCCTCCGCCACCCGCCAGATGCTGGACGGCGTGGCGCGCGCCCGGCAACTGGCCATCAGCCAGCGCACCACCGTGTATCTGGTCTTTGTGCCGGAGAATTTCTGGACGGCCCTGCCGCCGGCGGAACAAACGGCCGCCGCCAAACTCTACGACAAGCAGCTCAACTCCTATGGTTTCCTCACCCTGCGCGGCGTGGGCGATCAGCCGGGTCAACCCGTGGCGCGGTACCTCGGCCCGTGGCGCAGCCTGCCCGAGGGCAACTTCATTGCGGCGTGGAAATTCAATCCCCACAGCACCTTCATGAACCTGCAATCGCCCGGCGATCCCGCCGAGCATACGGTTTACGGATTTGAGACCTCGCGCGCCCTGCCGTTCCCGACGGCGGAATCGCCCACCAACCTGGTCAACCTGCCGTTCATCGCCTTCAATCACTTGGGCCAGTTGGTCTCCGGGCAGGATGAATACATTCCGCTAGCGCGCGGCACGCTCGCCCATGCCTATTCGCCAGCGAAAGAACCGCTGCCCAAACCGCCGTTCGTGGAGGAGCGGCCGCCCGGCAACAGCATCAACAACTTCAATCTCATCCGCATTGACTGGCTTACCGGCCGGGCGCGGGTGGAACGTCAGGAGGTCAAATGAATTTGGGCTTTGCCAACTCAAATCCCCGGACGCGCCGGCCCCGGCGCCCGGTCCGCCCGCCCGCCGCTTTCACGATGGTGGAGATTGCGCTGTGCCTGGCGGTCATCGGGTTCGCCCTGGTCGCCATCATCGGCGTGCTGCCCACCGGTCTGCAGGTGCAGCGCGAGAACCGCGAGGAAACCATTATCAACCAGGACGCCCAGATTTGGTTGAGCGCGTTGCGTGACGGCAGCCGTGGGTATGACGACCTGACCAATTACGTGGAAGCCATCACCAATGTCATCACCCGCTACGATATGCGGGGTCAACTGGTCAGCGGGCCGGATGTGTACGGTTACACCCGCACCAATTGCACGCTCAACGGCTCGGTGGTGACACCGGCGCGGGTGTTGACCAATGGCCATAACATCCTCGGAGTGCTGGCCCTGCCGAAGTACTCCTACGTGCCCAATGTGTTCGCCCCGTCCGGCTATTTCAGCAACCACGTCGCGGCCTATGTCCGCGCGTTGAGCGGGGCGGCGTCCGAAAAATTTCCGCAGGACAATCCGGACGTCAAGGACCTGGCCTTCACCTACCGTATGGTGTGCGAAGTGACGCCGTACCAGAACTGGGATACGAACTGGATCCGGTTTGATCTCGTGAACACCAACGCCCCGGACGGGCGGGAGGAATTCATCGCGCGCTCCAATTACTGGGCGGTGGCCCGGAATCAATACGCAAATCTCCATGAGGTGCGCCTGCTTTTCCGCTGGCCGGTGCGGCCCGGCGGCCGGATCGGCAATGGACGCCAGGTTTTCCGCGCGACCACCAGCGGATTATTGACCAACGACGCCGGCTGGTATTTTTTCACCCCCCGCACCTACGTGCGTTATCAATAAACGAGGCGCGCTCATGAACGACTTCTCCTTCCCCCGCGCATGCCCGGCGAATCCCTTTCGGCCGGCGCGCGGACATTTGGGCCCGCTCCCGGCGGGCGCTCAGTTCACCGCCGGATGGTCTCGCCACGCCTCCTTCCGGCCGCCAAACCTCGCGGGATCCGGAGCCCGTCAGCGTTCCGAGACGGCTTTTTCGCTGGTCGAAATGCTCATCGTCAGCGCGCTTTTGTCGGTCATCATTCTCGGGTTAATGGCGATGTTCGGCCAGACCCAGCGCGCCTTCCGCGTCGGCCTGGCTCAGACTGACGTGCTGGACGCCGGCCGCGCCACCGCCGACATGCTCGCCCGCGAGGTGGAGCAAATCTGTCCATCACACCTACCGGACACGGTCAACTACTACACCGAGATTCCGCCACCGCCGTATGTGCCGCTCTACCAGGATTTACCCGGCGGCGCCGAGCGACGCACCAATGTGCTGATGGAACTTTTCTTTTTGACCCGGGAAAACCAGCGTTGGACGGCCATCGGTTACCGCGTCAGCAACCCCAATGCCGGCGTGGGCACGTTGCACCGCTTCGAGCGCTCGGGGCAAATCGCGGCGAACCTGCCCCGGTTGCTCACGGATTTCCTCACCACCCCGCTGACCAACCTGAGCCGCGTGGCGGACGGCGTGGTGCATTTCCGTGTGCGGGCGTTTGATACCAACGGTGTCTGGATCACCGATGAATTGCCCCACAACGGCAATTTCGAGAAATCCGACGTGCGCTGGTCCACGCTGGTGCCGGGGGAGATCGGGCTCTGCCAGTTAAAGAGCAACGCCGTGCCCGCCGCGGTGGAAATTGAACTGGGCTTTTTGGAGGCGCGCACGTTGGCGCGGGCCAACGCGTTGCCGGCCACGGCCCGACCCGAATTTCTCCAACGCCAGGCCGGACGGGTCCATCTGTTCCGGCAACTCATTCCCATTCACTCCGTGGACGGAAGGGCTTATCAATGACCTGTTCGCAAAAGTTTGTTTCAGCCGCCAAGGGGCATTCCGTGGCCCCGCGCCGCCCCCGGGCCGGCCAGCAAGGCGTAGCTTTGGTGGTCACCATCATCATGGTGACGGTGATCACCTTTCTGACCGTTGCCTTTCTGGTGCTCAGCCAGCGGGAACGCGGCGCCGTGTCCACCACCACCGATCAGACCGTGGCCCGGTTGGCGGCGGAAACCGCCATCGAACGCGCTCAATCGGATCTGTTGGCGCCGGTGCTTGCCTTTACCAACGTGTCCTACTACGGGCTGCGCGTCTCCACGAATTACATCAATGCAGCCGGATTCAACAGCCGCCAGAACCAGGAACAACTGGACCTGGCGCACCTGCATTGGGCCACCAATGTCAGTTACGCCTATTCCGATGGCACGCCGGTGCCGGCGGGTACCTCGGGCTTTGCGCAGGTGGTGGCCAACCTGTTTTATCTGCCCCGGCCGCCGGTGATCATCACCAATCGGCACCAGGCCAACAGCGCCGATTTCCGGTTTTATCTCGACCTGAACCGCAGCGGGCGATACGACACCAACGGCCTGCTTCCGGTGATGAATCCCGCGGGCGGATTTTACAATCTCAATGGCGGGATGATCCCGAACCCCATCGCCGGCAACACCTTGAGCAACTTTTTCGTGGGCGACCCGGAATGGGTGGGCATCACGGAACGGCCCGAGTATCCGCACTCGGCGACCAATCGTTTCACCGCGCGCTATGCGTGGATCGCCATCCCGGCGGGCCAGACCTTGGACCTGAATTACATTCACAACGACGCCAAACAACTCGCCCAGACGCCCGGAAATGATGGCTTCCGCCGCAACCAAGGGGTGGGCTCGTGGGAGATCAATTTGGGCGCCTTCCTGACCGATCTGAACACGAATTTCTGGAGCCCCCTGGGCTACAATTACCGGACCGACAACGCGGCCAATCTGGGCGCGGGCTTTGATGACGCCGCCGCGCTGTTGCGCCACCGGTACCAAGGCAACTTCCATAATCTGGCGTCGGTGCAAAACCTGTTTGGCCCGGCGGCGGCCAACGCCTTCACCCATGACATGTTTGACGGCTACAGCGCGGGGCCGCTGATGATGGATACCGCTCCGCTCACCACCGACGCGGACGTGGGGCGCGTCAACCAGCCGTGGCCCGGCGCGGAATCGCCGGAGCGGTTTTTCACCACTCAGGATTTCTTTGACCCGGCCAAAGCCTCCCTGAATTTCTTCAACCGGCTCCGGCAAGCCGGCACCAACACCAGTTCCTACGACCGGTACACGTTTTACCGTCTGCTGTCCCAACTGGGCACCGACAGCGCGCCCGACGCGCCGGGGGTGATGAACCTGAACTATGACAACCTGGTGCAGCGCAACGCGCGGGGCATTGTCGCCGCGACCAATTTTTATCCCTGGCGGCCGCTCGACTTCTTCACCAACGCCGCTGACCGTTTGTTGCGGGTGAGTTCGGAGGAATGGCGCCGGATCAACCCGGTCGCGTATGGGCAAACCTTCGGCCTGAACCAGGCCTTCGACACACGCAACATTCCCGTGGTGGTGAGCAACCGGATGGTGTACACGCCGGCGGTGCATCGGTTGCTGCAACTGGCGGCCAACATGTATGACGCCTCCACCAACGATTTCTTTCCGTCCGTGTTCCGGCCGCACTTCGTCCGGCGCGGCGATGACGTGTTCGTCACTGGATTTGACGATGTCTCCACCGCCACGGCAGCGGCGTTGACCGAGCCGCTGGACATCGTCACCTTCAGCGGACTGCGGCAGCGCATCAGCACAGACCCGGCCCAGCCGACGCGCACCAATGTTTACGGCGTGCCGTGGATTGTCGGTGCTAAGAAGGGACTGCCGAACTTCAACGAAATGGCCGTGGAAAATGTCTTCCAAGTCACCCGCAAATTATTGGTGCGGCGCATGGGGGTGGGCACTTATGAAACCAACCAGATGTATGTTCTGGGGGTGACCAACCGGGTGGAAGTGGAGCTTTGGAATTCCTATCGCACCAATTTCCTCCGGCCGGTGGACATCTACGTGAGCAATCACATGACGATGGTGCTCACCAATGATCGCATGGTCGCGCCGTTGCGCCACGAATGGCGCTGGGGCACCCTCTATCGCAGTAATTTCTGGCCCGGCGCCGGCCTGCAACTGAACCGGGGCCTTCCGGTGGCGGACTCCTTTGTGACGGCCAGCAATCACTACGCACTGTTGCCCTCCGCCATCCTGCGGGCGAATCCGCCGCGCTATGAACTGAACGTGGGGCAATCCGCCCAGTTTGAGCGGCAGACCACCTTCCCGGTGCCGCAGTTGGGGTTGGCGATCACCAACCGGCTTCATGCCGTCTTGGTGGATCGCGGCACGGGGCGGATCCTGGATTACGTGCATCTCCTCGGCGAACCGATCCTGCGCGATCTGACCGCGGAGATGGGGCGGGCGCCGAATGATTCGCGCGGCATCGCCGGCCAGCTTTGGGACGCGCAACGCGCGAATAACGCCACCGATCTCCGCGTGCCCACCCGCGGGATTCTCAACCAAATCGAGGTTTCCTTGGGGTCCGCTTTTGCACGAGTATCCGAGAAGGAATGGCGCAACTACGGTGAATTCAATCTGGCCGGGGGACAGACGGTGGCCAACGCCATCGCCGGGTTCGTGGCGTTCTTTAATGATCCGTCCGGGAACGGAAATGCCAGCTCGGAGGCGCAAGTGCCCTTTTCGCCCACCCGCCGGATGTTGCTGCGCCAGAGCTGGCAGGCCAACGATCCGTTGGTCCACTACACGCCCGGCGATCTTGCGGTCACCAATCACAGCCGGGATGATTTGTTCGAGCAGGAAACCGGGCGGTGGAACAACATCGGCGCCCTCAATACGCGGTATAGTCCGTGGGGCGGGTTCCCCCTCCAACAGGATGTCTCGACCGCCACAGCGGACCCCGACGCCTTCAATTTGGCGCTCAAGGATCCCCTCGTCCGTTGCGCGGATGATTGGGATTTCCCGACCAACAAGTATCCCAACCTTGGCTGGCTGGGCCGGGTGCACCGGGGCACGCCCTGGCAGACGGTGTATTTGAAGGCGGAAAACATCGTTGCCGCCAACCGCGGGCCGGCGGCCTGGCGGCGATGGGCCGGCAGTCTCAATGATTTTGACACGGACAATCGGGCGCCGTGGAGCGACCGGTTGATCTTTGATTCGTTCACGACGGCCCTGACCGAATCCGCCGCGCGCGGACGGCTTTCGATCAATCAATCCGGACTGGCCGCCTGGTCGGCGGTGCTCAGCGGGGTGGTTTCCATCACCAATACCATGACCGACACCCAGTTGCGGTTGCTGGTTCTCGATCCGAACGCCCGCCCCACTTACCGGCCCTGGGTCATTGATCCGGCGGGCGGGTATCTGCCGTTCAATACGAACACCTGGCCGGCGGTGGTCCGGCTGGTGGATGGCATCAACCGCACGCGGGCCAATCCGATGCTGTTCCCCCAAGGGGTCTTCAATCGCTTGGGCGACATCCTGGCCGTGCCTGAATTGACGGACCAGTCCCCGTTCTTGAACCGGGCCTCGGCTTATCAGCGGAACCAAGGGTTGACCGATGCGGTGTACGAACGCCTGCCGCAACAGATCCTGTCCCTCCTGCGGGGCGGCGAACAACCGCGTTTCGTGGTGTATGGTTTTGGGCAGACATTACGGCCGGCCAGCGGGGCTTCGGTGATCAGCAGCGGTCCGTTCGCCGGGTTGTGTACCAATTATCAAATCACGGCCGAAACCGCCGTGCGCGCCGTGGTGCGCGTGGAAGGCGCGCCGGACCGACCGCATCTGACGGTAGAAGATTACAACCTGCTGCCGCCGGATTAAGCGGACCGCCCCGCAGATGAAAACGCGAGGGCAGGAGAGGGTGAAACCCGGCGCGATGAAGGTCGGTGAGCGCCAAACAGGCCGCGGAGGGAGTTGAACTCCATCCGCCCGGAACGAAATGGAAAATTATGCGTAGGCAACCTTTGATTTGGTTTGTGGTGAGCCTGCTCCTGTTCGCGGGAGCGTTCGTGTGTTGGCAATGGGCCGAGCGCCAGGCGGCGGGCCCGGCCAAAGCCGGCCGGGTCGCCACGCCGGCACCGGTGGAGGCCACGCCCCACTCGCTGGGGCCGACCGCATCGTGGCGATTGTTGAGCGCGGCGACGACGGCCGAACGGGCAGCGACGGAACACGCCACCGCTTCGCTGCGCTTGGAAAATGCCCAACTACCGTTGACGGAATGGCTGCGCCGGCCAACGGCTGTGTTGCTGGAAAACGCCCGCATTGACACCACCCTCGCCCTTCCGGCCATCCCGGAACATCTGCGCGCCGCTCCCGGGCATGGCTCGTTCATCGTCCAAGCGCGGGGCAATCTGGACGACGCATTTCGCGCCCAATTACGGGGGGTGGGGGCGGAGCTGGTCGCCTACATCCCAAACAACGCGTATCTGGTGCGTTTGGCCGATGCCCCCGCGCGGCAGTTGGCCAGTTCGCCCCACGTGCAAGCCGTTCTCCCCTATGAACCGTATTACAAACTCCAATCCCGCTTGCTGGCGCTGGCCGTGCAGCAGGACGAGCTGCCTTTCGGACAACGATTGAACGTGGCGTTGTTTGGCGATGCCCGGGACACCACGCTGGCCGCCCTCCAGGAACAGGGCGTGCGGATTCTGGCCGAGGAACGCTCGCCGTTTGGTCCGGTATTCACCGTGCAACCGCATCGCTCCGGCTTGGTCGCCTTGGCGACGCTGCCCGGAGTGCAGGTGATTGAACCGGCGGCGGATCGCGTGTTGGCGAACGATCTGGGCCGGGCCCGTATTGGAGTCGCGGAGGACACGGTCACCCCGGAAAACTGGCTGGGATTGACCGGCACCAATGTGCTGGTCAACGTGAATGATTCCGGTGTGGACGCCACGCATCCCGACCTGGCCGGGCGCATGTGGGCCTTCTCCGCGACTGAATTGGTGGATACCAACGGACACGGAACGCACGTCATTGGCACCTTGGCGGGTAACGGGGCGCAGTCCACCACCGTGACCAACGCGCAAGGGTCCGAGATGCCGGCGGAGGAACATCAATTCCGGGGCATGGCACCCGGCGCCAACGTGTTTGTGCTGCCGGTGATTCAAGAGGAACGCCCCCGACGGTCCGGCGGCACGGCAGCCTTTCCGGATTCCCGGTTGCACGAACTGGCCGCCCGGACGAATGCATTGATCTCCAACAACAGTTGGAACTACACCACGCCCGGCTACGATCTGGCCGCCGCCCGCTACGATGCCGCGACCCGGGACGCGCTGCCCGGCCAACCAGGATCGCAGCCGTTGCTGTTCGTCTTTGCGGCGGGCAATGCCGGCGACGGCACTCAGGAAGGAGACGGCGGAGAAAGCAATTCCATCCTTTCCCCTGGCACTGCCAAGAACGTCATTACCGTGGGTGCCATTGAACAATGGCGCGAGATCACCAATGAAGTGCGCATCTGCCGGACGGTGGAAGGGGAGGAAGTCTGCACGACGAATGCGCCGTTCCAGCCGGAGAGCGATTCCCAAAGCCAGGTGGCTTGGTTCTCCAGTCGCGGGAATACCGGACTGCGCGCGGAAAAAGAATTCGGGCGCTTCAAACCCGATGTCGTGGCCCCCGGCACGTGGGTCGTATCCGCCCGGTCGCAACAGTGGGACACCAACCAATACTTCAGTCCGACGAATTATCTGACGGACGCCGACGTCAACCAAATCGCCGAACCGGATCAATTAAAGACGTACCGCGTGCGCCTGCGGGAAAACGCCGTGGCGTTGCAGGTGGAGGTGGTGCCCAACGAAGGGTCCCCCGTGCCGTTTCCCCAGTTGCCGGTCCTGCTGCGGCAGGACAGTCCGCCCACCCCCGAGGCTTTTGACGCAACGGGCCTCAACTCCGCTTCCACCGCGGTCACCGGCGACAGCCTCTGGTTTTACGGCGTCCACAATGTCACCACCCAATCAGTTGCCTACGACATCGTGGTGACCATGGTCACGACGAACGACCTGGGTGATGAATACGAAGTGCGCGCCCGGTTGAACGATGAATTGGGCCCGTGGTATCGCTATGAAACCGGCACCAGCATGGCGGCGGCGCATGTCTCCGGCACCCTGGCGCTGATGCAGGAATTCTTCGAGCAACGCCTGTCGTTGACAAACAGTCCGGCGTTGATGAAAGCCTTGCTGATCAACGGCGCCCGGCCGCTCGGTTATCCCTACGATTTTCAGACGCAGAAGTATGAAAACCATCAGGGCTGGGGCCTGGTCAACCTGCCCACCACTTTGCCGGCGGCCCTCACGAATTTCACCTTGGGCGGCCCCGGGCCCGTTTATTTTGTGGACCAGGATCCCGCCAACGCCCTGGCCACCGGCCAACAGCATGTCCGCACCGTTCAGTTGACCGACCTGGCCCGCACGGAACCGTTGCGCATCACGCTGGTCTGGACGGATCCGCCGGGCAACCCCGCCGCGGGCGTGAAGTTGGTGAACGACCTCAACCTGGTGGTCACGAACCTGGACACCGGCGAGGTGTTCTTTGGCAACGACATCCCGGCAGGCGGAATTTACAACCAGCCGTGGTCCACCAACGGACCGCTCCCGTTGGACGCGGTGAACAATGTGGAGAATGTCTATCTGCCGGCGGTGCTGGGCACCAACTACGCCATTGCCGTCATCGCCCACCGGGTCAACGTCAACGCGGTCACCGCGCATCCCGACAACACCGTGCAGGATTATGCCCTGGTGATTGCCAACGGAAACGGCGACGTGGAGGATGGCTTGACGGTGGCCGAGGTCGCCGCCCCCGAAGGATTGGGCCCGAACGTGAGCGCGCCCACCAATACGTTTGAACCCACCACCACCCCGGGGTACACCGGCTCCCTGTTGCTGGGGCAGCACGTGGGCGCCAACACGCCGTTGTTGGGGTTGACCAACGGCATGACCAATCAATGGCAGTTCTATGTGTTGACCAACACGGCCAACTACACCAATGCGGCGTTTGTCACGTTCATGCCCCTCACGCTTTCTTTGCCGCGGCTCGGCGTGAATGAACGCGAGCTGAAGAACGCCACCCGCGAGGAGGCGGACATTGACCTGTACGTTTCGCTGGACGCCGGCCTGACCAACTTGGATCCGGTGGTCATTGCCAGCGCCGACAAATCCCGCACCCGCGGCGGCACCGAGCTGATTGTTTACAGCAACGCCGCGCCGGGCGCCGTCTATTACATCGGCGTCAAAGCGGAAGACCAGATGGCGGCGGAGTTTGGTTTCCTAGGGGTGTTCAGCGAGCTGCCTTTCAGCGAGAATGACAATGGCAACCTGATCCTCCGGGGTTTCCCCACGCCGGTCGTTGTGCCGGACGGCCCGCCGGAAGCGCCCGGGGGCGCGCTGGTGTTTGCCATCGCCGCCGAGCCCATTTCAGTGCGGCGGGTGGTGGTGACGAACACCGTGACGCACCAGCGTTTCGGCGACTTGATCGGCACCTTGAGTCATGGATCGCAATTTGCCGTCTTGAACAACCACCGCGATCCGATGAGTCCGCCGCCCGAAACCTTCACCTACATCTACGAGGACCACGAGGAGGGCGATCCACCCAACGCCCAACGCACGGATGGTCCGGGCAGTCTCCGAAATTTCGTGGGCGAGGAAGGAGCGGGCTTGTGGTTGATGCTGATGGTGGATGACGCCCTGACGCAAACCGGACGCGTGGACGCGCTCACGATCCGGCTGGAGCCGCAAAATCTTGAGGAGGACGGCGTGATGCGGACCATTCCACCGTTCCGGTTCACCTATGACTTCATTGATGTGCCCGCGGCGGCTACCAATCTGATCGTCTGCGTGTACAGCAACACGGGGCCGATGGAAATCTATCTGCGCCGCGGAGAATTCCCCACGCGGACGGAATACGACAAGACCATCACCGTGCCGCCGGGGGGAGGCTGTTTGACCTTGGATCGCTCCGATCTGCCGCCGCTCACGGCCGGACGCTATTACATCGGAGTTTACAATCCCAATCCCACCCCGCAAACCGTGCGGATCGTCGCGCGGTTGGCCTTGGATCCGGCGGCGATTGTTCCCTTGGTTTACGGCGGGACCGGGGAAACGCCCTTGCTGGACGACACAATCACCAACGCCACGCGCGTGGTCACTAATGACGCCCGGATTGCGAGCGTCGAGGTGGGTTTGCGGATTGATCATCCGCGCGTTTCAGATCTGGCCATCACTCTCGTCAGCCCCAAAGGCACGCGCCTGTTGCTGACGGAAAATCGGGGCGGGACCGATCCGTCGGGTTTTGGTTCGACATATTATGTGACCAACGTGATCCCCGTTTCCTACGACGGCGCCAACGAACCGATCACCAACGTGATTGATGTGGCCATGACTGCGGGCACGTTGACGATTGATTACGAGTTCTACAGCCTGCCCGATCAGATGACGGTGTATTACCAAGGGGCCCTGCTCTTTGACTCCGGCATGATCACCGGCCCGGGGCAGGTCACGTTGGATTATGGCCCGGGCACGTCCACGCAGATCGTCATCGTGATGAATGAGTTTGGCAACCCCGAGGCGGGCACGCTGTGGGAATACACCGTGAGTTCGGCCCAGGAGATTTACAACTATCTCACTTTCACCGAGAACACGAATCTGACCACCGCGCCGATCAAGTTTGCGCCGCCGCCTTTCACCGCAGTGACCGCGCCTTTCACCCAGTTGATCAGTGGCTTTGAAGGGGCGGCTCCGGGGGACTACACCTTCCCGGCCACGTTCGAGAACTGGACCGTGCTGAGCACCAATCCCGTGGCCATTCTGGACGACCCGGCGCAGGCGAACACCGGCGCCCGGTATCTGGCGCTGCGGCGGGGGAAAATGCAAGGCACGTTGCCGACCGTTTCGGGGCGGACTTATGTGCTGCAATATGCCTATCGGAAGGATGTGCTCGATGGGTTGATCAGTTGGTGGCCCGGCGATGGCACAGCCAATGATCGTGTCCACAACTACCATGGTCTTATCCAGAGCGGCACTGGTTATGCCCCGGGCAAAGTCAACCAGGCTTTTGCCTTGGATGGCATTGGTGGTGGCCTGGTCGTGTCCAATGCTCCGTTGTTGGATTTCCCCGCCGGCGCGGATTTTTCCATCGAAGCATGGATCCAGCCCCTTCCTTCTGTGACCGATCTC
>Ga0255343_1003736_pt1 | contig 15799 bp, 7 predicted proteins | sample wastewater_treat_4_FD_192413 | JGI IMG/M metagenome (GOLD analysis project Ga0255343, IMG submission 192413) | Wastewater microbial communities from Lulu Island WWTP, Vancouver, Canada - plant16 | ecosystem: Engineered > WWTP > Wastewater > Unclassified | place: Canada: Vancouver, British... | reverse complement strand
GCCAGACAGGTATCCATCACCGGACGGTCGGAGTGGGCGTCGGCATTCTCCCACCAGCCGATATCGCGGTCGATGCCTTTGGCGTCCTTGATGGCGTTCGCCTCGACAAGCTGTGCCTTGACGTAGCATGGCGTCATGGTTTCGGTCCAGTTTCTCCAGTGCTTGCCTCCCTGATGGATTCTGCATTGAGTGGCGTAGTAGAAATAGTACTGCGGCGATGCCATCATGTAGGATCTGCGCTCCTCTTCGGGAGCCGACGCGTAGCTTGAGAAGGTGGGTACCCAAGTATCGATGACATCAAGCGCCTTTTTCACCTCGTTCTCGTTCGACGCGCCCAGAAGTTGCATGCAGAGACAGCCGACGCTGGTGAGACCGCCGGTGCCAGGACCGGTGTAACCGAAGCCACCGAAGGGGTGAGCATTCGCCTTGAAGCCCTTGACGGCGAGCTTCATGGCTCTCTCAAGGCCATTGATCCGGATCTGTGCGAGATGGGCGGCCTTCAACGCCTGAACGCACCAACCCATGAACGAGGTATCGTCACGGAACTCACCGTTGGCCTCCGGACCGGGATGCATCTTATACGTCCAGCCACCCGTGGGATGCTGTCCCTTGATGATCGGCACGAGCGCTTTTTCAGCGGCGGCCTTGACATCCGGGTTGAGGGTCATGCCATAGGCTTCGCACAATGCGTAGGTGGCAATCGGGTGAGCATATTCCCCATCGTCCATGCCGTTGAACTTACCGTCCGTGCGCTGATTTTTGATAAGGAAATCCAGTGCCTTTTGCACGGTCACGCCGAACTCCCGAGAATCTCTAGGGGTTTCGCCGTGGGCTAAGAAGGTCAGGATTGCGAGACCGGTCATGGCGATTTTCTGCTGCGGCCAGGAGCCGTCGGGCTGCTGGTTCTTTTTGAGCCAGCGCAATGCGCGCATGAGGGCTTCTTCCTTCTGGCAGTCGCCGTCGAAGTAAGTAGCCCTCACGCCGCGCGTATCGATGTTGCGGTTGCGGATGTCGCCAAAAAGGTTTGTGATGATAACGGGATTGGGGAGCACCACCACATCAGACGTCTGCGACTGGGAATTCTTCCGGATTTCGATGATACCGTCCTCACTCGCACGACTGGACATGACGGTCAACAACCCAACGGCAAACAGCAGCACTTTGAGATGGGCATCTATTTGTTTCATGTCGACTCCTCCGCGCTATGCGTGGACACACACTTAGTCCCCACTCTTAGTCGAATACGCTTAGTCTCCACACCTAGTCGATTGCGCCAGCGACGTGTAAACGACGAAGTGTTTTGGACTAAGTGTAAACGATTAAGTGTGACAATGAAACCCCGAAACCCTGAAACCCAGCCGCCGCTTTAGCGCGGTTTAAGCCGCGCAAGGTTAGCAACTATGGGACAGGTATTTAGTGCCCAGTTGATCAACTTTCGCCCTTGCCCCGCTCCCGTCTGTGTGACACAATACAGCAAGTTATCGTTGTACTGTGTATTAACCTGACCCAGCGGTCGGCGACGTGTCGGCTATTGGTCAGTGGAAGAAAGGAAGGACCAACACAATGGCAAGAATAATGATTCCGGTTGAAGAGTTTAAACAGCGCGTTGCAAATGCAGCAAAACTTGTTCAGACCAAGGGCCTCGACGTTCTCGTTGTCAACGGTTCCGAAGCTGACTACGCTGACACGCGTTACTTCTCAAATTTCTGGCCTGTTTTCGAGCGCGTCGGCGTCGCGATTGCCGCAAACGGTGAAGCGGCGCTCATGGTCGGCCCCGAATCAGAGGTCTTTGCTAGCGATTTCAGTTGGATGGACCGCATCTGCGTCGTCTATCAGTACCGCGAGAGTGCGAACCCCGCATACCCTGAGCTGAAGAGCGAGTCTTTCAGGGATGTCTTCAAGAGACTCGGTGTGACAGGCGACAACATCAAAATCGGCGTCGCCGCCAAGCTCAACACGAACGTCGTCCAGTACGAAGGCATTCGCGAGTGCTATCCGAATGCCGAGATTGTCTGGGCAGATGACATTATGCTCGCTCTACGCCGCATCAAGTCCGACAACGAAATCGCCTGTATCCGCGAGGCCGCCCGCATCACCGAGCTGGCGACTCACGCCGTGATGAAGGAGCTGCGGCCCGGGAAGACCGAGCTTGAACTCGTCGGCGTCGCGCAGAAGTGCATCTACGAGAACGGCGCTGAGTATGAAGGGCTTCCGATGTACTGCTTCTCCGAGAAGTCGACGCGTCACGCGATTTCCCGCTCGAGCTACAAGAAGATCGAAGAGGGCGATATCGTGCAACTCAACCTCTCCGCGAAGGTGTGCGGCTACTCGCCGTCGATCGGCCTGCCGGTCTGCTGCGGCAAGCTGACGCCTGAAAAGCGCGAGCTGGTGCAGTTCGGCCTCGATGCCCACTACTGGACGGAAGAGCATTTGAAGCCCGGCGTTCCCGCATCTGAAATCGCCAAGGGCTTCATCAAGTTCTACGAGGAGCGCGGCAAGCGCGCCAACTACTTCTACGGCCCGTGCCACGGCACCGGTCTCATCGAGGTCGAGGCGCCTTGGATGGAGACCAGCTCTGACTACGCGCTGGAGCCGAATATGACGTTCCAGATCGATACGTTCGTAACCTCGCCGACGTTCGGACTCCGCTGGGAGAAGCCGGTCGCGATCACGAAGGACGGCTGCGTCAACCTCGCGCCGTCACAGATCGGCACCAACGGCCCGATCGAAGTGTGTAACTGAGGGGACGGCTCTTGCAAAACCCCTCCCTCGTGGCATGGGCGTCCCGCCCATGAAACACGGGCAAGATGCCCGTGCCACATGTGCAAGCAAGGGGTTTTGCAAGAGCTTCTAATGTGAGATAAAATTGAGTTGCGGGCTCCGCCCGCGTTAATGAGGTTAAGAACATGCGTTATGAATTGATGCGTCCGTCACAGATCCGGGAAGCGATTGAAAAGCGCACCCCGGTCGTGCTGCCCTTGGGCGTGCTTGAGTATCACGCCGAACATCTTCCCGTCGGCATGGACACGCTGGCTGTTGAGCGCGCGCTCTATGAGTACGAGAAGATTGCGGAAATTGTCATCCTCCCCAGCTTCTACTGGGGCGCTTCCTCGCGGGCTGTCGCGCCGTGCGAAGGCCGCGGTTCCATCCCTGTCAATTCGCAGGCGTTGGTGCCGATCGCACGGGAGATCTTCCGTGGGTTGCTCGACGTCGGGTTCCGCAACATCCACACGATCATCCACCACCAGTCTGAGGACTTCAATGCCGGCATGCCGACGGACCTCGCGTTCCGTCTCGCATCCCGCCAGGTGATTATGGAGTTTCTCGAAGAGAAGCGGGGCGATGGTTGGTGGGGCGATCCATCGAGTGCGTCGTACTACGAGGATCACGATAATCTGGATGCGAATCCGTTCATCTGGATCCAGAACCATGCGCTCATGGATGCGGAAGTACTTGCAAAATATCCGTTCGACCACGCCGGAGAAGGTGAGACCTCGCTCATGATGTCTCTCTGCCCCGACACCGTCAATATGGATGAGTTTGACAAGTCCGCCTGGTATGCGGAAACCGCTCTCAAGGCATCCAAGGAAACCGGTGACAATGGCGTCAAGATGATCCTCGATCACTTCCGCCGCATCTTAAAGTGAGTGAGGTTTTTGCAAAACCCTCGGCATGCAGATGTGGCACGGGCATCTTGCCCGTGTTTCATGGGCGGGACGCCCATGTCACGAGGGGTTTTGCAAGAGGCTCAGTGAGTACCTGAAAATGAAAATCAACCTTCGTAACACATTCTTTTCCGAGGTGAAGCGCACGCTTGTCGAGAGCGGGGAGTTCAAAGCTGAGACCTTCCGCTACTCGACCGGCGTCGATGCGCTTAAAGTGTCCAACTCGCGCGGATCGTTCACGATCCTGCCCTTCATGGGACAGATGATCTGGCGCTGCGACTTCGACGGACGCGAACTCACCATGAAGTCCATATACGCGGAGCCCAAGGACTGCGTCAAGTGCTTCAACGAGTCGTACGGCTGCTTCATGATGCACTGCGGGCTCACCGCGATGGGCAACCCGACTGCGGAAGACACGCACGTCGGCCACGCGGAATTGCCGATCATCCGCTACAAGGAGGCGTACATCGAGTTCGGCAGTGACGAACTTGGCGAATACGTCGCTGTCGGCGGCAAGGCGTTCCATGACATGTGCTTCACCTACAACTACGAGTTTTCACCGCGCGTTGTTCTCCGCAAGGGAGCGGCGAAGCTCGATATCTTCGTGACGACAAAGAACCTCAAGGATCTGCCGCTGGAGTACTACTACCTCTGCCACATCAACTACCGTCCGGTCAACGGTTCGAAGATCGTCGAATCCCCGCTTGCGAAAAAGCCGATCATCAACCACGAAGTACCGGCGGACTATCACAAGCCGTGGGCAGACGCAACGAACAAGTGGCTGGCCGTGCTGGACAAGGACTACAAGGCGCAGTCCATCGTCGGCGCGAAAGGCGAGTCCTACAAGCCGGAAATCGTGAACTGCTACTTCCACAAGCCCGACAAGGACGGCTGGGCGTTCGTGAAGCAGGTGTATCCGAAAGGCGGCGGCGTGTTCGTGCGTTACCGTCCGGAGGAACTCCCCTACGCGACGCGCTGGATTGCGCGCACGAAGGATGAGGACGCGATGGGCATGTGCCTCCCGGCGACCTGCGAGCACAAGGGACGGCTCTACTGTCAGGCGCACAACCAACAGCGTTACCTCGCTCCCGGCGAGTCAGTTACGTTCCATGTTGAGACGGGTATGATCTGATGCGGGCGAAGCCCGCATCCTAATTCAATCTCACACAAAGGCACAAAGGACACAAAGGTTTTTCCATGGCAACTCATTCTCCTTCGTGCCTTCGTGTGAGAAACAACTTTTTACCACGCATATTGAGCCGGAAAGCACTCATGATGAAAAAAAACTGTGTCGTTCTTGCCGTGGCAGCGTTTGCCGCCATCGGCGCCTTTGCTGATGTCATCATCGAGAACCCCCGCTTCCGCTTTGTCCTCGGCGACGACGCCAAGGCGAAGTCGCTCGTCCTCAAGGCGACGGGCGAGGAGCTTCTTGATCTGAACGAGGATCTCAGGGCCTTCGCGGTCATCCAGAACCGTCCGTTCAACAACGAGGTGAAGCTCACATTCCCGAACAAACGCACCGAGTACCGCGCGGATCGCGTACGTCGCGTGGGCGATTTCCTCTACATCGGCTTTGAACTCATCTCCTACGAGGCACAGCTCAAAGTCACCGAGGCCGCCGATTATGTGACGTTCGAGCTTGTGGACTTCCCGCTCGGCCCGAGGGGATCGAACGGGCTCAAGATGACCTACCCACCGGTGGACGTCATGAAGATCTTGGATCTGCCGGTCAAGAACCGCAAACACTTCGGCGGCTGGCTCAACGTCAGTTGGGACGATACTGCGGCGGTCGCGGTTGTCGCCGCCGAACCGTACACCTGGATCGACAACTCGCGACACCACGGCTTCCGGCTGATGACCGCCGAGGCTCACCGCAACCTGAAGCTGCGCGGCGCGAAAACAGCGCTGGTCGTTGCTGCAACAGGCAACTTCATGGATGCCATGGACGCCTTTGAGCGCGATCTGGGGCTCCCCCGCGGCGTCCAAAGTCGCCGCTCGCAGGAGATCAAGTCGTCGATCTACTGGAGTTCCGGCGTGCGGCCGTCCACGGTCGACCGGCACCTCGCCTACGCGAAGCAGGGCGGCTTCCGCAACATGCTGATTTATTATCCCGCGATCTGCAAGGGCGCCAAGGGCGACGGCGGTTACGGCGGCATCGCCGACTACGAGTTGCTGGACGAGTACGTGAACGGTTACGATTCGCTCAAAGAGATGCTGGCAAAAATCAAGGCGGCGGGCATCACGCCGGGACTGCACGTTTTGCAAACCTTTATCGGTTTCAAGACGCGTTATGTCACGCCTGTCGCCGATCCGCGGCTCAACCTGACGACGCATTTCACGCTGGCGAAACCCCTCGGCAAAGAGGACGGCGATGTCTGGGTGCATGAGGATCCGTCGAATTGCCCGACCAACGAAGCGAGCCGTATCCTCGCCTTTGGCGGAGAACTCATAAGCTACGAAGGATTCACAACCGAGCGCCCCTACAAGTTCACCGGCGTGAAGCGTGGTGCAAAGGAAACAACCATCGTCGAGCATCCGAACGGGCAGATCGGCGGCATTCTCGATGTCTGCGAGTTCGGCGGTGTAAGTTGTTACATTGACCAGAACACCGACCTGCAAGATGAGGTCGCGGAAAAGATCGCAAAAATCTATAACTGCGGTTTCGAGTTCATGTACTGCGACGGCTCGGAGGGCGTCAACGTTCCTCAGGGCATCCACGTCCCCAACGCCCAATACCGCGTTTGGAAAAAGTTCGACAAGAAGCCGCTCTTTATGGAGGGCGCAGCCAAGGCGCACTTCGGCTGGCATCACCTGAGCGGCGCGAATGCCTTCGACGTTTTCCCGCCAGAAATTTTTAAGGATATGATTGTCCGTTGGCCGCTTTACGCCGCTCCGATCATGCGGCAAGATTTCAGCCGACTCAATTTCGGTTGGTGGGGCATATACCAGCCGTCGGACAAATCTGTCGGCACGCAGCCTGACATGTGGGAGTTTGGCACGTCAAAGGGCGCGGCTTGGGATTGTCCCGCAACGATCCAGTTCAACTTGCCGGCCCTCGAAAAGCACCCGCGCATGGCGGACCTTCTGGAGGTCATGCGCCGCTGGGAGGATGTCCGTGCGAAGAAGTGGCTCACCGATGTGCAGCGGGAAGCGCTCAAGGATCCGAAACGTGAGTTCCACCTGTATCTTGATGACAAGGGCGCGTACACGCTTTACGAGATCGAGATGCTTCCGGCCAGCGCTGAGGCGAAATTGTTGCGCGGGTTTGTCTTCGAGCGTGACGGCAAGCGCGTCGTCGCCTACTGGCATACGCGCGGCGAAGGCGAGTTCGTGTTGGACTGGGCCGGCCCGAAAACGCTCAAGGCAGATAAGATGCGCTATCTTGAAACACCCATGACAAAAGCCGAGATCGCCAAAGCTTTCTCGACGGCTAAGGAAGGCGGCGCAAAATGAATCCAATACTCGGCATGCTTATCTTCACCTGCGGCGGTCTCGCGGGTGCGACGTTTCTGCTTCCCGCCCGCTATGTAAAGGGGTGGGCGTATGAATCGTGGTGGTTCGTATACGTCTTTATCGGACTGATCATCTGTCCGCCGGTGATCTGCACTTTCACCGTTCCCGACTTCTGGAACGTCGTCATGTCCGCCCCGAAAGCGGTGCTGCTGCGCTGCGCCGGCTTCGGCATGATGTGGGGCGTCGGCGCACTGGCTTGGGGGCTCATGGTGCGCTACCTCGGCATCGGGCTCGGACTTGCGATCGGCTGCGGCCTCTGTGCCGCCACCGGAACGCTCATCCCGCCGATCGCGACCGGTCACGCCGCCGATCTTGTCAAAGATGCTGCGGCGCTCACGGTGCTCGGCGGTGTGTTCGGCTCTCTGGCCGGCATCGTCTTTGTCGGTCTCGCGGGCAAGCTCAAAGAAGACGAGCTGCCCGAAGAGGAGAAAAAGAAGGCGGTCATGGAATTCGACTTCAAGAAGGGCATCATCACCGCGCTCATCGCAGGCATCTTCTCCGCAGGCATGAACTTCGGCCTGCAGGGCGCAGGCGTGATCGAAGAAGCCGCAGTCAAAGCGGGCGCGAACCCCTGCTGGCGCGGGATGCCGGTCATCATGGTCGTGCTCTGGGGCGGGTTCATCGTCGAAGCGGCGTGGTGCTTCCAGCAGAACTGGAAGAACAAGACCTTCGGCGACTATGCGAAGCCTTCGCTCCGCAACATCCTCCTCTGCGTGGCGATCGGGATCATCTGGGTCATGCAGTTCGTCTGCACCAAGGCCGGCGAGCCTCTGATGGGCGACCTCAAGTACATTTCCTTCGCGATCATGATGGCTTCGACGATCCTCTTCTCCACGATCATCGGCGTGATGACGGGCGAATGGAAAGGAACAAGCACCAAGACCAAGGCCTATCTCGCATTCGGCACGGCGATACTCGTCGTCTCCTTCTGCGTGATCTCCTTCGCCTCCAAGCCCTGATCGCGGAAGTAAGGGGCAATAGGTAAGCAATGGGTTACACTCGGCAGCACCGGCTCAGGCTTGAACAAACCGCCAAGAGAAGTCCCGGATTTTCATGAAGTTTCATGGTTCATGGTTCCGCCTGAGCGTTCAACGTTCTTTGGTTTCAGGCTTGCGAGGCACTGGGTGTGATCACAAAGATCCGGATTTCACGCGGTGCGAGATCGCCGAACCGCACCTGTCGGTTCTCCGGCAAATGAAGCGGACGCTTGCCCGAGGGCATCAGGTCATAAAGGTTCCACGGTCCCCGACTCTCCAACCAGCGTTCCGGCTCGACACAGACCTCAAATGTCTGCGCCGTGCCGGTCGTGTTGACGACCACGAGCGCAAGGCGTTCACGGGAGAAGTCGCACCAGAGCGTACCCATGACCGCCGGTAAACACGCGGTATGCGGTTTGTTCCTGTGCCATAGATGCGTCACAAGCGGCACCTCATTGAGCGGACGCAGTTCGTCGACAAGCTGTCCCTCCACCATGAAGGCGCGGGCCGCGAGACGGTAGCGGCAGAGTTCAAGCTGGAACTGCTGTTTCTCGCGATGCAGAGGTTGCAGGATCCACTCGCTGTTCCAACCCAGTTGGCATCCCCACAGGAAGTCGCGCGCCTGCGCCGCACAGAAGGCGTCCAGCGTGTCTTGCGCGGCCTGCGGGCTGCTGAAATAGACCGTGTAACCTGAATAGACAGCAGGCAGGAGCGGCACATCCTGCTGTTCGCGCGGGTTCCAGGTCAGATAGGCGTCAATGGTATCCATGTACGGCTCGGCTGTGTTCTCGGTGGTCAGCACGACGTTGCGGCGCGCCGCCTCGCGCTTGATAGGGGTCAGCATCGTGCGGTAGCCGGCGACCCAATGGCTGCCGCCGCCCAACGGGTGACCGTGTGCGGGGTCATAACATGGCGCGGGTCGGGCGGCACCGATCTGATCCAAATAGATCGCGTTTACGCCGCATTCGTCCATCAAGCGCTGGCAGATCTCTTGAACCTTGGATTGCCACAGCGGCGTCGCGACGCACATCGGCACCAGCTTGCGCTTCGAGCCGTAAACCTCGACGTAGTTGGTGCCGCTCGGCTGCTTGGCGGCGGCGGGGAATCCGGTCGCGAAGCTCGGGATCTCTTCATCCCACAACCGCGCGTTGATGTAAGGCATCACCGTCTGCCCCTTCGCGGTCATGGCGCGCGTCGCCTCGGCCATCCCCGGTTTGGTCGGGAAGTACTCCGGGTAGGTGTGATCAAAGGGAATCTGGTGCCAGTTGTACCAATGCACACCGACCGGCATGTTCGGGAAGAGTTGGGCCGTCAGTGCCATATTGTTGGTGACCCCTGTCGGTGCACCGCTCGAAATCATCCAGAAGCCCAACTCCTTCAGGCGCGCCGGAAAATCATCGCGTTCGGCGATCGGTCCCTTGGCGGTCCACGTTTGCTGGACGGCCCAATCGCGGTAGCGTCGTGCAGCCTGCCACCAGTCGCCGCGATAGGCCGCGACCACCACAGGATACGCCGCCGCGCCCGCCGCGCCCGGCACGCCAGCCTGTTCGGCCAGCGTGTGGAACGTCGCATCCTGTCCGGCACTGACGCTCAGTCGCTTGGTTGTCGCGGCTCCGTCATGTGCGGCAAGGTAAAGGCCGGCCTCGCCCAACTGGAAGGCCATCATCTGCAGCGGGCAGCGTGCCGACGGATACGGCGCTGCATAATGACCGCGATGCCGGGGCATCAAGCGTCCGCCCCAGTTGCCGTGCGGCAACAGCGCGTCGCCGACACCCGGCGGCACCACCTCGCTGAGGAGCGGGTATGAGGTTTCTTCCAGGCCGAAGCGCCGACTGCGGTTCGTCACGCGGATGCGCCACGTGCTCGCGCCTTCGCCCGCGTCCAGCGAGACCTCGGCACGCACATCAACTACGCCTGGTTCGTCCGGCAGATCGAGGCCCTCCCACACAAACTCAAGTCGGCGGCGCTTGGCGACGGCCCTGCACCGTGCGGCGGGAGAACGGTTGGAGAGCAGCGCGGTCTGCTGCTGCCCTGCGGTATCCGCAGGCGTTTTGAAAGTCAGCGACCACAACCCCGGCGAGCCGCTGCGCGCACGCACGAAGCGGGTGTCATCGACCAACAGGTTCTCGATGCCTGTGCAGTCGAACCCCTGCTCCGCATCGGCGAACACCACGCGCAGCGCCGCGTTTTCCAAGCGGTATGCGCCCTCCGGCGGATCGCGCTCGACCGCTACCCAGGGACGGCCCTCCTTAAAGAGCGAAACCTCCGGCTCACGCTCGCGCCCCAGCCATTGGCTGTACCAAGCCTTGTCACCCGCCGGTCCAAAGTAGAGCCCGCCCTCAAAACGCGCCTCGGGGCCTTGCCAAGTCATGTGACCGCTACGAATGTAGTACACGAACTGGTTTGAGGCATCCCAACACACCACGCCCTCAAAACCGGCACCGCAGGCATCCGTCGCATCGGCCATGACCCCCCACTGCGGCCCGCCCACCCCGCGGCTGGGAGCGCCTTTCGGCTGCAAGGGATACGTGTCACCGCCATCCCCGGTAACAAAGCTTGTGTAGCGCGCCTCCTTGCGCGAGAGATGGAGAAAGTGCAGCTCGTGCCACGGACCATCATCCGTGCGCGTGTAACGCGCTTCCACCTGCACGACCGGAGAGTAGGCGCTGTAGGTGTAGCGATAGACCACCTGCGGCTGGCCAGGCGTCTCGGCGGCGCGCTGTCCGAAGCCGGTCCGCACCTCCACCACAACACGCAACGGGTTCGCGAGTACCACGCGCGCGACCGCATCTTCGCAGACGTTGGCGCAATACTGCATCAATCGTCCGTCCGCTTGCTTGCGGACGATGCGGTCAAGGAAGTAGAGTTCCGGATCGGCATGCCCTGAACGGACATATTCAATCTCCTGCGGGAAGCCGCCTTTTCCACGGACCGGATGCGCCAACCGGAAATATCCGTTTGCGATTGCGATGCGCGTGTTGTCGACCGAGACGACCAGATCGCTGACCGGCGCGGCGCGTGATGCCTGCCCCGTGCGCCACTCAAAGCGCCGCACGGCGTTCGGCGCGGTGGTGCCGGGCATCTGCCAGACCAAGACCGGTGCCCCGCCTGTGCGGTCCAGCACAAAGGGAACCGGCGTGAAACGCCCGTCCGCGTGCCGTTCGACAAGACCGGCATCCGCCGCATCCGCCGCCCATTCGCGCGTCATGCGCTGGGCGACAATTCCGTTCTCACGTGCGTACGCGCCGTTGTGCACGCCGACCGTCAGACCGCTGGCCAGCGCCTGCATGGCGATGCTCGCCATGCACCACCATACCGCTACACGAACGCACATCTCTTCCATCCTCCTACCGTATGGTCATCAGCATGCCTTTGGCATGCAGCGTCAGACGTCCGTCAGCATTTATGCTAAGCGTGACGCCGTCCTGCCGTACGCCGTCAATGTAGACGGTCCACGATCCGAGATTGGCGCGGCCCTCCAGACTGCCGATCGTGAGCGGGAGCACCAGACCTGTCGTCTGCCCGCCCGCATTCACAATGTAAAGCGTGCCGTTGGGTTCCGCGATCAGCTTCGTCAGCGTTCCTGCACTCAGCATGTCCACCCGCAGGGTGTCGATGCTCTCATCCGACATGACCTCCAGTGTCGCGCCCTCGCGGATCTCAAGCGGTGAGCCCGCAGGAATCGCATCGGTGTCGCCCCCGGCACCGCCGCCCACCGCGCGATCAGTCAGACCGTAGGGCACCCCGTCGTTGTAGTAGAGGAAGCGTCCTCTATCGACGTAATCACCGGTGCCGGTACCGCCAGTGCTGGGCGGCATGACGTTCGCGCGGTTGTCGACAAGGATCCACGAACTGCCGTCCATGCTGCCCTCGAGCGTCCACGTCACGGGGTCGCGTCCGGGGTCGTCGTTTGCTGTGCAGAGGTTGTAAGAAACGATTTCCGGAGCGTTTTCCGGCAGCCGCATGACCACGATCCGGTGCGTCGCCGGATCGTTGACGGCAGGTACGTTCTCGTTGAGGCACCATTTTGTCGCGGTCGATTGATCGAACAGGTTGAAAACGACTTCGCCCGGTGATCCGACCGAATACTCCTGCGGCGTGGCGAACTGACCGGGCAAAAGCTCAGCGACAGAAGCACCGGCCACAAGTCCGACGTTCTGGCGCTGCCCGCTGGCGTCGTACAGGGCCAGTTCAGAAAGCTGGGTCACATCAAGATTAGACCTGTTTTTCATCAGGGTGAAACGGAACCAGCGGAACGGCACAAGGCTCTGGATCTGCAACGTTCCTTGTTGCACGATCGTGGCACCGGTATACGCGTTGGTACCGATCAGTGCCTGAGTGCCGGCACCGGTTTTGATCAGGCCTCCTGTCCCGCCGATGTCGCCCGCAAAAAATGCGGCACACTCAGCAGGTGTCGCGATTGTCAGGTTTGCACCATTCACCGTAACCGTCCCACGTCCCGCCAGTGCACCGACGGTCTCTGCGACGCCGTTAAGCAGCAGCGAGGCTCCCTCCTTCACTGTGACCACGCCCGTATCGCTCACGATATCGTTTGTGTGAACGGAGGTTACGGAAAAACCGTCGGGTGACACCCACGCATTCCGTGTGCTCGTCGCGTTGAACCCGCTCTGCACATCGAGATCGACCCATGTCTCGCCATCGTGGCTGCCCTGCAGACGCCATGCCGCAGGATCACGATCTGCAGCGTCATTGCCGGTCGCCCAGTTGTAGTGCGTGATCGGCTGGGGCGAGGCGAAATCGATGCGCAGCCAGACGCGCTCCTTGTCTTCTGCGCTGCGGGAGGCCTTGCTGCGGAAATCCAGCCACTTGCTCTTCACGGTCGTATCGGGCGGCACGATGCCGTCGACCGCCTTTTCCGGTGTTTCTCCAGCCGGGAATGCATTGATCTCGGGGTTCCCGCCGGTACCGCCGGTTGGGTCATAGGCGATGCCGATCCGATTCGGCGTGACATCCACCCCCTCATTGAAAAGCGCGATCTCGGAAAGCTGCATGGAGTTGGCCACGCCCGGATCTTTGACGCCCTCAACTTTGAAACGGTAGAACGGAAAGCCTTGGGCGGGCGCGAGCACGACCGTGCCCGCCGCGACCGTCAGATTTGTCGGCACCGCCTGCGGGGCAGTGAGCGTCAGCGTGCCGGTCCCGTATTTCTCAATCGAGACCGCTCCGCTGCACCATGCACGATCCCATGTGTCGTCGGAGCCGTCCGCCAGCACGCCCAGCGTGGCGGGGCCGTTGGTGCTCAGCACGCGTCCCCTGCCGATTAAACGGTTCACGATGTCGTCCTTGCCGTTGAGGTCCAGCACCGCGTCCGCCGCAAGGCGGATATGTCCCGCGTCGGGGCCGTGCGGTAGCCGGTGATGCTCGCCCAAGCGCAGCACGCCCGCCACGACCTCGGTATCACCGGCATAGCTGAGCTGATCGGCGGCCAAGGTCAACCGGCCGGTCCCCATCTTCCGCAAGCCGCCCGAGCCGGAGAAGATAATCGTGCCGGGCGGATCCGGGATCGTCACATCGAACCCCTGCGTATCGAGGTTGATCGAGTGTCCGGACCTGGCCACGACATCAAGCGTGCCGTAGGGTTGCTCGGCATTGAAAAATTTCGAGTGGTTTTGACGTGCGCGTACGAGGCCCCCCTCAAAAAACACCCTTGCAATGGGGTCGTCATTTTTGTAAACCGACGCCGTTTCAAGCACGCCCCCCTCTTGCAGCGTCAGCACACCCGATTCTACAGTGCGGACACTGCCGTCCAACGGCCACCATGAGTTGAAGCGGAACTCGTTACAGCGCAGCAGCGCATTACTGACCGTGACGCTGGCCTGTGGCCGCAGACCCGTGTTGACGCTTGGATTGCTGGCGATGCGCAGGTTGCTGTTGACGATGAACTGCCCGCCTGTGACCAGCAGCGTGCCGGTACTGCCGTCCGCGCCCACATACGATTCGGTGTTCAGCGTCACGGTGCCGCCCGACTGCGAAAAAGTGCCGGCATATCCCGTGCCGCCGCCTACCTTGACGCGTCCGGCCGAAATTGCCGCCCCGTCCGCCGCAAAATGAGCGAAGCCGGTCACACCCACGTCAAGGCTGGTGGCAGCCGCAAATCGCCCGCTCGACAACGCCAGCACGGCAGGCGTGCCGATATTCGGATCGGCGAGTGTGAACACACCATCCTGGCGGTAGCCGCCATCGGTGATGGTCAGGCGTCCGGCATCGGCGGAGGTGAAGTCACGGTGGCCCAAAAAGTTAAACGTGCCGCTGCCCTCGACCTGCAAGAATACACTCTCCAGTCCCGTGTTGGTCAGGTTGAGCGTGCTACCCTGTCCCAACAGCCGGAAGGGATTGTCCGCGTCGCCCGCCGCGTGCGTGACGGTATTGCTGAGCGTTGCCGTCCCGGAAATCGGGCCGGCCAGGCGATCATCATGGTAGCGATCATTCACGGCGGTGAGGTCCAGCGAGTCGGTATCGACGGCGACTGTGTAGGTCATCCGCTCATCCCCTTGCCCGAGGTAGGTGATTTTGGCAAGGTCAGCGGCGTCCCGCACCACGAAATTTGCACCCTCCGAAACGGTCACCGTCTGGTGCTCGGCCAGCGGACGCCCCAAATCCAGCACGCCGGCGAGAACCGTCACCGCGCCGGTAAACGTGTTGTGAGAAGGCGGCAGTTGGAACATAAGCGAGCCCTCGCCTGTTTTGACCAGCCCGCCATTGCCTATCGCCGCCGCATTGGTCTGTCCGCGCAGACAGACACTCCCCGGCGACATACCGGGTGTGATAACGACGTTCTTGCCGTTGGTGTCAAAAACAGCGTTGGTGTTGTCCGCGATGACAAGGTCCAAGGTGCCGCGGCCGGAAAAGAGTGCCGCCGTGTCCCGTTGTGCCCGCAAGGTACCGCCGTTAAAGTGGATCTCCGAGCACGCGCAATCATTTTTGGCGATCAACCCGGCTTCGACCACACCGCCATCGTCGATTGCGAGCGTCGCCGAGAGCACGTAAGGCGGCGCGAGGTTTGTCGGGAAAAACCCCGTCAGTTCGATAGTGTCCGCAGAAAGCAACCCCGCCACCGACACATCGCCCTGTGCCGGCCGCTCGCGCAACCCCTCTTCATTGCGGGCAACACAGAAACGACCGGAGGGCATGCGCACCTCGGCCCCGGCCGCGATGGTCATGCTGCCGGAGGCACCCGCATGGCCGACCACGAAAAACCCCAACCCCTGATTCAACAGCCTCCCGCCTAGGCATTCAAAGACACCGGCGGCGTCCACGCCGCTGCCGATGGCGGTTATCACGGAACCTGTCAGCGTCACCTCCGCTCCGGGCAAAAAGGTAAGCGTGCCATTGTTGGTGAAACAACTGATCGATGGTTGGACCGCTGCATTCGTTACAGACATCCCCGCCGGAATCGTAAAGGACGATCCGCCCGGCCACTCCGCCGCTTGCATACTCATGGCCATGCCCACCAAGCAAGCCGCGATCACTCCCTGTGCAAACCCACTACTGCGTACGCTCATACTCCGCTCCTCTTTACAAAAGCTTAACAACGGGGATTATGTCAGAAGCGAGTTCAGGTGTAAAGCAACTCACTACCATCCCATAGGGTAGACCGGCAACCCACCGGCCCCATGGTTGGTA
>Ga0255343_1003710_pt1 | contig 15850 bp, 25 predicted proteins | sample wastewater_treat_4_FD_192413 | JGI IMG/M metagenome (GOLD analysis project Ga0255343, IMG submission 192413) | Wastewater microbial communities from Lulu Island WWTP, Vancouver, Canada - plant16 | ecosystem: Engineered > WWTP > Wastewater > Unclassified | place: Canada: Vancouver, British... | reverse complement strand
ACGAACCGCTTTCGGAAGATCGATAAGCGGTACGAGAAGGCCGACCTTTCATATTACGCGCTCCTACATCTGGCTGCGGGTATGATTACCCTCAACAAGGTGATGGTTATTTACGGATAAGCCCTTAATCTGTTGTTGTAATTTGTGGAGTTCCGAATGTTTGTTGCCATTAAGGATAACGACGTTGACGTGTTGCGAGTGCTTGCACGTAGAAGCGATCAAGTTATTGGCAAAACGGTTTTCCCTGGGTTTGCTAGCGCGGGAAGGTTCCCCGAAGACATCCTGGGCGCATTTAGGTGTTATATAGCACAACTAGGGATTCGCATCATGTGGTGGGATCTTCCTGATTTCATATACGCCCTGCATTTCAGCAGCATCGATGGAGGGCATCAAATCATAGCTGTTAATGAGAAGATGCGAGGAGTCGATGAGGAGTGGACTGGGCTCCGAGATGTCAAGCCTCTTGTGCTTCATGAGTTAGCACACATCGTTCAAGAGCATCCGGCGGCTTACGTTCCTCCTGCGCATGAGGAAGAGCCAGAATTGAACCGATTCAAAATGCTGTACAATATGATTATGCACCACGCAATCGCCTCGCATACGCAATTCGAGAATGAGGCGGAGGTTTTTGCCGCTGCTCTAGGTTTCTGGCCAGGGAATGTCTTTTTGAGACAAATCAGTTGTTCAAAAGGGGATTTCCGTCGCGTTGCTAATTTTTTTAAAATGCCGATCGATTGTGCAATTAAATGGGCTATTCTTTCACAACCAAACCTTAATATCCACTACCTGAAGTTCAACGTGAGAGACCGCACGCCAGAAGATTATCATATTCCTGCGCATTACACGACCGAGGATTTCCCTTGGGATTTTCTTGCAGGAGGCATCGTCAATGTTGATGGAACAGCCGCAAAAAAGTGTTTGGACGCGCAGGATGATGCATTTGCCCAATCGCGAGCGCCATCGCCACAACGTACTGCTGAATACTGGTGTTATGCGTTTTATGAGCGTGTTTCTGCCAGTAAGTCTCGAACAAGCGATAAACTTCTTGTGGGCGGGTATCCTCTGAGCATTTATGGGATTCTAAAAGGAGAGGATCCGGCAGATCCAAGGTAAGTCTTCGGATCACCCGAATTGTTTTATTTCTAAAACAGCCTTCGGTGCCTTTTCTATTTGACGGATGCGGTTGCGACCCCGCCCATCAAGGATCCGTTTCGCGAAGCCATCGCGGAAGCCATTGAACCTTCCGTTGACAGCGTCAACATCCTGTTGGGCCAAAAAATGTCGGTTTCGGCACCATTTATCTGTGGCCTACAGGCATTATGCTGGGGGTTGTGGTTTGAGTTTAACATGAGACATTTCGTGTTTTCTGCAGCCTTAATGTGCGCGCTCGACCGGTACAAGGCTTTGCCGGTTCCAGGCCGCACTGCTCCCAGACCGCCGAAAAAGAGCCGGATGTCTGGCACGGATGGGCGGTCCGAGACGTTCCCCGCCCTCATGTTTGGACGCCGGTGAACCGGTTGGACACAGGCGCGTCCTCCACTTCCAGACACAGAGATATGGCCTCTTTGATGCGATCCATCAGCACATCAAGGGACTTGGCCTGCGTGTGGCACCCACGCAGGGCGGACACGGACGCGATAAAATAACCGTCCTCATCCTGCTCAATCACAACGCTGAATTCTCTCGCCATCACACATCTCTTTTTCGTCCGCATTTTAACATCTTGTGTCGTCAACAGCTACTTGAATGTTGAGCGTTGAGCGGCGAAGTTTTTTAACGCAGACGCAGACGCGGAGACGCAGAGATTTTTGCAGGGCACCGGCATCGCTATCGGTATCGGGATCGCTATCGCCGCGAGTCGCATGCCGCGAGTCGCGAGTCAACCTCTCTTATTGCGACCACCCAGTGGTCGCAATGATGAGTGTAAAAACGGCGCTGAGCGAGACGAATCATGGGCTGGAGGGCGAGCGTCCCCGCGAGCCGCCCTCCGCGCATAGCGCGGAGGAAAGCGGTGCCGCGACCCGCGCACAGCGCGGCTCTTGTCACCGCACTCCAGATCTCGGGCGCAAAAATTCGGAGTGCGACAGCAAGCAATATCCCGCGCAAAGCCGTTTTTTCGGCGTTGAACGTTGAGCGTTCTGATCGATACCGATAGCGATAGCGATACCGATGGCGATTTTGATACGTTGCGTGTCCACAATGTCCACAAAAAAAGTTGAGAGTTGAGCGTTTGATTTTTTAACGCCCAACTCTCAACTTTCAACGCCCAATGCAGTCTAGCGTCTGCTACGCAGGCGACCGTGCTTCAGGAAGCCGTCGTAGTTGCGCATCAGCAGGTGCGATTCCATCTGGCGCAGCGTATCGAGCGCGACGCCCACGATGATCAGCAAGCTGGTGCCGCCGAAGAACGACGCCATTTCCCAAGGCAGATCCATCATGCCGCGCAGGAATTGCGGCACGAGGGCGATGATCAATAGACCCGTGCCACCGATCAGGGTGACGCGCGTCATCAACGCATCCAGATACTCCGCCGTGGCGCGTCCCGGCCGGATGCCCGGCACGTAGGAACCCTCGCGCTTGAGGCTGTCGGAGATCTGCATCGCATTGAACTGGGTCGCCACCCAGAAGAAGGCGAAGAACATGATCAGCAGCGCGTAGGCCACGAGGTGCAACGGGCTGGTCATGTCGCTCAACTGCGCACCGAGCCACTTCAGCCAACCCAGCCACCTGATCTCGGCCGGAATGCGGCTTAAGAGCGCGGCGGGGAACTGGATGAGCGGACCGGCGAAGATGATCGGCATGACGCCGGTATAGTTCACGCGCAGCGGCATATAGGTCTGCTGCATGCCGTAGGAGTTGCTTCCGCGGGCAGAGCGGCGCGTGGAGTGGATCGGCACTTTGCGGACGCCCTGCGTGAGCATCACGGTACCCATCATGATCAGGAAGCCAAAGATCAGCAACAGAAGCAACTCGACCGGGCTACGGGTGGCGGTGATGCCGCCCAGCCCGAAGTAGCGCGTCCAGGCGCCAATGATCGCCACGGGCAGGCGCGAGGTGATGTTGATCATAATGATCAGCGAGGTGCCGTTGCCGACGCCGTACTGCGTGATCTGATCCGCCAGCCACATGACGAGCAGCGATGCGGTCGTCATGGCGATGACCGTCGTGATCTTGAACCCGATACCGGGCCGCGTCACAATCTGCACGCCGCCCAGACCGAACGACGCCGGATTTTGCAGCGCGGTGGCGAGAGCGAAGGCTTGGAAGACACAGATGCCGATGGTCAGGTAGCGCGTGATCTGCGCCAGCTTGAGACGGCCCGATTCGCCCTCGCGGCGCAGTTTCTCGAGCCCGGGGATTACCGCCGTCAGAAGCTGGATGATAATCGACGCACTGATGTACGGCCAGATGCTCAGGAAGCCGACCGCGCACTGATTGAGCGCGCCGCCGCTGAACACGTTGAACCAGTCCATGAGGCCGCCGCCTGCGCCGGCGGTCTCGCGGATACGTTCGAGTTCCTGCTGCAGGGTCATCCAGTCCACGCCCGGAGTCGGGATCATGGAGATCATCCGGCAGATGAAGACCAAGCCGACCGTAATCAGGATACGCTTCCGGAGCTCCGGGATTTTAAAGGTGTTCGCGAACGACTCTAACATGGCCATGATCGGACCTCTCAGACAATTTCGACACTGCCGCCGGCGGCCTCGATCTTTGCTTTCGCGGACGCGCTGACGCCGTTAGCCTTGACCGTCAACTTCTTGGTCAGATCGCCGTGGCCGAGGATTTTGACGCCGTCGAACTTCTTGGCATAAAGCCCGTTCGCGCGGAGCAGTTCCGGCGTGACTTCCGTACCGTTCTCGAAGCGCTCAAGGTCGCAGACATTGACCGGCGCGTAAACCACGCGCGTGGGATTGGTAAAGCCACGCTTGGGCAGACGCCGGATGAGCGGCATCTGGCCGCCTTCAAAGCCCAGTCTATGCTTGTGGCCTTTGCGGGCTTGCTGGCCCTTGTGGCCGCGGGTCGAGGTTTTGCCCATGCCTGACGCACGGCCGCGACCCACGCGTTTGCGCGTCGTGCGCGCTCCCGGGGTGTTTTTCAGTGATGACAGATCCATTGCGAAAACTCCTATGTTACGCGCGTGTGGCGGCGATCTCCTCGGCCGAGCGCAGTTGGTTCAGCGCGTCGACCGTGGCCTTGACCACATTAAGACGGTTCTTGCTGCCCAGCGACTTACCGACGGCATCACGCACGCCAGCGGCCTCGAGGACGGGGCGCATGCCGCCGCCAACAATCAGGCCGGTGCCGTCCGGAGCGGGCTTCAGCAGCACACGGCCGCCGTCGCACACACCGGTCACCTCATGCGGGATCGTCTTGCCCGCGAGCTTGACGTGCATCATCTCTTTGCGCGCCGCGTCGCCACCCTTGCGGATCGCGTCGCTGACCTCATTGGCCTTGCCGAAGCCGAAGCCGACGCGGCCTTCGCGGTCTCCCACGACAACCACGGCGCTGAAGCTGAAACGGCGTCCGCCTTTGACCACCTTGGCGCAACGGTTCACAAACACGACGCGCTCGTCGAATTCGCTCTGCGCCTCATTCCGGGGAAATCTTGCCTCTGCGCTCACTTCGCCTCCTCTGCCGTCTCAGCGGCACGTTCCGAGATCTTCAGGCCGGCGGCGGTGGCGGCTTCCACGATCTGCTTGACGCGTCCGTGGAACTTGAACCCACCGCGGTCGACGACCACGATCGAAATGCCCTTCTCTTTCGCCACGTTGGCCGCTTGCTCACCGACCAGCTTGGCAGTCTCCAAATTGCACGGCTTAGCCTCCTTCAACGTGGAGGTGGCTGCCAGTGTGCGCATCGCGATGTCATCAATGAACTGCACGTACATGTGCTTGTTCGAGATACAGATGGCCATGCGGGGGCGTGCGGATGTTCCTTTCACGCGCTGACGCAGGCGCATGTGGCGGCGATTGCGTTGTTCTTTGCGATTAAAACTCATGTTATTCAGCTCCGTTCGGGCCTTATGCGACCGTCTTGCCCTGCTTGCGGCGGATCTGTTCGTCCACGTACTTGATACCCTTGCCCTTGTAGGGCTCGGCCGGATAGTAACTGCGGATGCGGGCGGCAGTATCGCCGACGAGTTCCTTCTCGATACCCTCGACCGTGACCTTCAGCCCGTTCGGGTCGACCGTCACTTTGATGCCTTCGGGGATCAGATACTCTTTCGGGGACGCGAAGCCGAGCGAAAGGATCAGCTTCGGTTCCTGAAGCGCAGCCTTGAAGCCCGTGCCGTCGATCGTGAGTTCTCTCCTGTAACCGACGGTCACACCTGCGATCATGTTTCTGACCAGCGTCCGGCTCAGGCCGTGGAAGCTCTTCTGCTCGCGCGAATCATCCGCGCGGGACACCAGCACCTCACCGTCCTTGACCTCAAAGGCGATGCCTTTCTGAAAGACGCGGCTCAACTCGCCCAGCGGCCCTTTAACCGTGACGGTGCTGCCGTCGACGGTCACCGTGACTCCCGCAGGAATCGCGACCGGTAGTTTACCAATTCTCGACATCGTTGAACCCCCTTACCAGATTGTGCAGATCAGTTCACCGCCGAGCTTGCGCTTACGGGCGTCCTTGCCGCTGAGGATACCGCCCGACGTGCTCAAAACCGCGATACCCAGACCGCCCAGCACATTGGGGATTTCCTGCACGCCGCAGAACTTGCGGAGGCCCGGCCTGCTCTCGCGGCGCATGCCGCGGATCGCCGGCTCGGCGTCGTCATTATACTTCAGTTCGATGCTCAGCAGGCGCGGAACGCCATCGGTCATCGTGAAGTCCGTGATGTAGCCTTCTTCCTTCATCACGCGAAGAATCTCGCCCTTGATCCGGGAGCCCGGAAGCTCGACCGAGGGCAATCCAGCTTTCAGCGCATTACGGATGCGCGCCAGCATGTCAGAAATCGGATCCGACGTCATGTTACTCTCCTCACCAGCTTGCCTTGGTCACACCCGGGATCATGCCCGACAACGCCAGCTCGCGGAAGCAGATACGGCAGAGCTGGAACTTACGGATATACGCGCGCGGACGCCCGCACCGGGAGCACCGATGATACTTACGCGACGAAAACTTGGGCGTGCGTTTGGCTTTTTCTATCAGACAGGTTTTGGCCATTGTGAAAATCCTCCTTATTTGCCGGCGAACGGCATACCCAGGGCGGTCAACAACTCGCGGGCCTCTTTGTCGTCTCTTGCCGTCGAGACGAAGGTGACGTCCATACCGACATCATTGCCATGTCCGCCAGAGTCTATCAGCTCGGGGAAGATCGTGTGCTCTTTCAGGCCCAACGTATAGTTGCCCCGTCCGTCAAAGCCGCGGGTTGCGACGCCGCGGAAGTCGCGGATACGCGGCAGCGCGCTGTTGATCAGGCGCTCCACGAAATCGAACATGCGGTCGCCGCGCAGGGTCACCTTCGCGCCGATCACCATGCCTTCACGCAACTTAAAATTCGAGATGCTCTTGCGGGCCTTGCACAGCACCGGCTTCTGGCCGGAGAGCTTGCTCAGGTCGTCGAGGATCGCCTTCTGCACATCCTTCTCGACGATGCCAAAGCCCATGTTGATCACCACCTTCTGCAGGCGGGGAACAAGCATCTTGTTTTTGAGGCCGAGCTTCTCCTGAAGTTTCGGCGTCAGTTCCTTCGTGAATCTCTCTTTAAGATTGGCCATGTCCGCTCCCCTTTAGTCCAGGCTCTTGCCCGTAGCCTTGGATTTACGCACCACCTTGTCGCCCTCGCGGACGCGGCGGATGCGGACGCCCTTTTTCGCGTCTGGATCGTAGGGCATCAGATTGGAAAGGTCGATCGGGGCCTCGCGGTCCACGAAACCGCCTTCGGGGGCGGTCTGCGAGCGGCGGATAGCCTTCTTCACCATATTCAGGCCCTGCACCACCGCCTTGCCCTTCTTGGGCAACACGCGCAGCACCTTGCCTGTCTTTCCGGCGCTTTCGCCAGCAATGGCGATCACCGTATCGTTCTTCTTGATTCTAGCAACACTCATGTTGTTTCCTAACCCGTAACCGTTTTGACGGCCGCCGCCCTGCGCGGGCAGGGACCCTCATCGGCGTTACGGCCTTCACTGCTTAGACCACTTCCGGTGCCAGCGAAATGATCTTCATGTAGTTCCTGTCGCGCAACTCACGGGCGACAGGTCCGAAAATGCGGGAACCGATCGGGTTCATCTTGTTGTCCACGATCACGCACGCATTCTGGTCGAACCGGACATACGAGCCGTCGTCGCGACGGATGGGTTGGCCCGTGCGGACGATAACCGCCGTGCAGACCTGGCCCTTCTTGATCGCGCTGGCCGGCGTCGCTTCCTTAATGGCCACGCGCACGACATCGCCCAGACGGGCGTACTGCTTACGCTGGCCCAGAATACGGAAACACATCGCACGCTTAGCGCCGCTGTTGTCCGCGACCACCATCATTGTTTGTTCTTGGATCATGTCAATTCACCTCGGGCTTGCTGACAATGCGCCAGCGCTTCGTTGCGCTCAGCGGACGGGTTTCCGCGATGGTCACCACGTCGCCCACCTGCGCGGTGTTGGCCTCGTCATGGGCGTGGAACTTCTTGAACCGGCGGATCACCTTGCCGTATATCGGATGGCGCTCACGGCGCTCGCTCTGCACGATCACCGATTTCTCGCCGCTCTTGCTCACCACGACGCCCTTGCGGACTTTGCGGCTGCCGCGTTTCTTTGTTGTCGTCTCGGCCATTTTTACTTCGCCTCCCGCTCAGCTTTCACAGTCTTCATGCGCGCGATTTCACGGCGCATCGTACGCAGACGGGCCGGCTTTTCAATGCCGGCGCCCGACTTGTGCTTGATCCGCAGGTCATAGAGTTCCTGTGACCGCTCGCGGATCAGTTGGTCGAGTTCCGCCGCTCCGAGTTCTCTCATCTCTCTTGCTTTCATGGTTCCGTAAGCTCCCGTTGGTTAGCGGCGCGTGACGAGCTGCGTGCGGATGCCGAGCTTGGTGTCTGCCAAGCGCAGGCACTCACGCGCTACAGAGTCGGGCACGCCGTCAATCTCGAACAGTATCTTGCCGGGCAGAATCACGGCAACCCACAATTCGGGGTTGCCCTTACCGCCGCCCATACGCACTTCGATCGGCTTGCGGCTCACGGACTTGTCAGGGAAGATGCGGATCCACAGCTTGCCTTTACGCCTCATCTCGCGGTTGATGACCACACGACAGGCTTCAATTTGCGTATTGGTGACCCAGCCGCGCTCCAGCGCCTTCAGCCCGAACTGGCCGTATGCCAGCTCAGCGCCGGACGTCGCAAAACCCGCGCGGTTTCCCTTGGTCTGCTTGCGGTACTTAACCCGCTTAGGCATTAAGGGCATCTCTTCTCCTCCTTTGACCGCCGGTGCGGACCGGCTGGAAATCTTCCTTCTTGCAGATCCAGACCTTGACGCCGATCAGCCCCGCCGTGGTGTACGCCTCGGCAAAACCGTAATCGATGTTCGCGCGCAACGTGTGCAGCGGGACCTTGCCCTGCTTGCTCCACTCGACGCGCGAAATCTCAGCGCCGTTGATACGGCCGCTGCAACGGATCTTGATCCCGTCGACGCCCATGTCCATGGCGACCTTCTCGGCGCGCTTCATGGCACGCTTGAGGGCCACGCGGCGCTCGACCTGCTGCGCGATGTTCTCGGCGACCAACTGCGCGTTGGCGTCGGCATCGCGAACTTCGTGGATCTCGATGTAGATGTCTTTGCCGGTCTTCTTGGCGAGTTCCTGACGGATCTTGTCAATGTCCTGGCCCTTGCGCCCGACCACAACGCCCGGACGGGCGGTGTACAGATTGATGCGCACGCGGTTGGCGTAACGCTCAATCAGGATCTTGGTGATCGCTGCGCTTTCGAGGCGCTTCTTGACCATTTCGCGGATCATCATGTCTTCGGCCAACAGTTCACCGAACTGTTTCTTGTTGGCAAACCAACGGCTGCGCCATTCCTTGTCAACTGCGATCCGGAAACCGATAGGATTTACTTTTTGTCCCACAGTTCTGCTCCTTAGATGTCGTCACGACCGTCAGTCAGGACAACCTTGCAATGACACAGCCTTCTGGCGATCGGGCTCGCGCTTCCGCGAGCACGCGGCCAGAACCGGCGCATGCGCGTCCCCTCGTCAAACACGCACAGACTGACCTTGAGCGTGTCGACATCGAGGTTCGCATTGTTCCGCGCGTTGGCGATCGCCGACTTGAGCGTCTTGCTCAGGATGGTCGCCGCTTTGCGCGGACTAAATTCAACGATCTGCAGGGCGGCGGACACCGGCAGCCCCTGGCACTTGCGCGCCAGCGGGCGGCCTTTCCGCGCCGACATCCTGACGTTTCGGGTAATGGCAGTCACTTCCATTATTCTCAGACTCCGTTATTTCGCGGCACCCTTATCTGTATGGATGCCGTGCGTCTTAAAGGTTCGCGTCGGAGCGAACTCGCCCAAGCGGTGCCCTACCATGTTCTCGGTGATGAAAATCGGCACATGCTGCTTGCCATTGTGGATGGCGAACGTATGCCCGACGAAATCCGGCAGAATCATCGAGCGGCGCGACCAAGTCCTGATCGGCTGCTTCCTGCCGGACGCGTTCATTTTCTCGACTTTATCGAGCAGGCTCTTCTCTACGTAAGGGCCTTTCTTGATAGACCGTGCCATGCGTTACTTTCTCCGCTTCACAATAAACTTGCTGCTGGTCTTCCGGCGGCTGCGCGTCTTGCCGCCCTTCGCCAGCTTGCCCCAAGGCGACCGCGGGTGACTGCCGCCAGACGTACGGCCTTCGCCGCCGCCCATCGGATGGTCAACCGGGTTCATCGCCACGCCGCGCACCGTCGGGCGGATGCCCAGCCAGCGCTTGCGCCCCGCCTTGCCCAGATTGATGCTGCTCCACTCGGAATTGCCGACCTGGCCGACCGTCGCCATGCACTTGCCCAGCACGCGGCGCACCTCGCCGGAGGGTAGACGCAACGTGACGAAATCGCCGTCGCGCGCCATCACCTGGCAGCTATTGCCCGCCGAACGGGCCAACTTGCCGCCCTGACCGGGCACCAGCTCAATGTTGTGCACAAACAACCCCAGCGGGATCAGCGACAGCGGCAGGCAGTTGCCCACGCTCGGCTCGGCTTCCGGCCCCGCCATCACGGCGTCGTTCACCTTCAAGCCCTGCGGCGCGAGGATGTAGCGCTTCTCGCCATCGACGTACTTCAGCAACGCCAGATTGGCGGAGCGGTTCGGATCGTAGGCGATCGCCTCGACGCGCGCCGGGATGCCGATCTTGTTGCGGCGGAAATCCACGATGCGGTAACGGCGCTTGGCACCGCCGCCGCGGTGGCGGGTCGTGATGCGCCCCTGATTGTTGCGCCCAGCCTTACGCTTCTTCGCCTCGGTCAACCTGCGGACAGGTTTGACCTCGGTGATCTCTTTGAAATCCGACGCGACGCGGTGTCGCACACCCGGACTTCTCGGTTTAAATGTCTTGAGCCCCATGGCTTTTTATCCTTTCCGACGGCAGTTAACTGACGCTCTCAATGCGCTCGCCCGCCTTGACTGTCACGATCGCGCGCTTCCAGCCGGGATCGCGGACGACACGCCGGTTCTTCAGGGTACGCAACGCGCCCTTGTAGTTCTGGGTTCTGACCGCCAGCACATGCACGCCGAAATGCTTTTCAACGGCCTGCTTGATCTCGATCTTGTTCGCTTTGGGAGCGACCTCGAGAATGTACTGGTTCTCGTACGCCAGCTTCGTGCCTTTTTCTGTGATCTGCACCTTGCGGATGATTCCTGCATGCTTCATGCGCTCACCTCCGTCTTCTTCCTCATGCGCGCCGTCAGCGCCTCAAACCCCGCCTTGGTGGCCACCAGCGTGCGGTACAAAAGCAACGAATATACATCAACTTCTGCCGCACTGACAACCTCAACCTTCTGGAGATTCCGGGCCGCCAACATCACCTTCTCCTCGTGCTGATCCAGCACGATCAACACTGAGCGATCCAAACCCAGCTTCGCCAGCAGCGCTTTCAACAGCTTGGTCTTCGGCTCGGCCAGATCAATCGTGTCGATCACCATCGTCTGCCCCCCGGCGATCTTCTCGCTCAGGGCGCGTGTGAAAGCGAGCTGCTGCACCTTGCGGTTGATCTTCTGCGAGTAGTCACGCGGCTTAGGCCCGAAGGCCACACCGCCGCCACGCCACACCGGGCTCTGGCGGTATCCCGCGCGGGCACGGCCGGTGCCCTTCTGCCGCCACGGCTTCTTGTTGCTGCCGGCAACCTCGCCCTTGCTCAGCGTCGAGGCCGTGCCGGCGCGGTAAGCGTTACGAATCGCCACCACCACATCCTTGACAGCCTGCTCGCCCTTTTCCAGCTCCAGCCGCTCTTTAGCGAACGTCATTTCGCCCGCTGGCTCACCGGCCGGATTAAAAACTTTGATCGTACTCATCTCGGCTCTCCACCCTTACTTCTTCAGGGCTTTCCTGATAATGACCACGCCGCCCTTGGGCCCCGGCACCGAGCCGGCCACCAGCAGCAGGTTATCCTCGCCGCGGACTTCCACGACGGCCAGATTACGCGCCTTGCGATTGACCGCGCCCATCTGGCCCGGCATACGCCTGCCCTTCCTGACCAGGCCCGGCCTGCGCGCACCGATACTGCCGATGCGGCGCTTCGAGTGGCCGCCATGGGTCATCGCGCCGCCGCCCATACGGTAACGCCGCATCACGCCCGCGAAGCCGCGGCCCTTGGTGACGCCCGAGACGTCGACGTACTTGACACCCTCAAAGATGTTGACCGTCACCGTGTCGCCCGCCTTGACCTCCGTGCTCTCGTCGAACGCAAACTCTTTGGTCATCTTGCAGGGCTTGACTCCAGCCTTCTCGAAGTGCTTCACCTCGGCCTTGGCCAGGCGCGAGGGCTTCTGCTCCTCAAAGCCGAGCTGCGCCGCGCGGTAGCCGTCGGTCTCAGGCGTCTTCACCTGCACGACCGGGCACGGGCCCGCTTCCAACACAGTCACAGCAATCCGACGCCCCTGGTCATCAAAGACCTGCGTCATCCCAATTTTTCTGCCCAAAATGCCTTCCATGGTGTCACCGTCCTTAGATTCGAATTGTGATGTCCACGCCAGCCGGCAGGTTCAGTTTCTTGAGCTCGTCCACGGTCTTCGCCGTCGGGCCCACGATATCCAACAACCGTTTGTGCGTGCGCATCTCAAACTGGTCCATGGACTTCTTGTCCACGTGGGGGCTGCGGTTGACCGTGAACCGTTCAATCCTCGTAGGCAGAGGAATCGGTCCCACAACCTGGGCCCCCGTGCCGCGCGCCGTGTCGATGATCTCGCTCACGGCCTGATCCAGCACCCTGTGATCGTACGCCTGCAAACGAATGCGTATACGCTGACTTTGCATTCTAACGTTACCTGTTCAGTAGTTGTTCTCTTACCGTCCGCGGCACGACCGCAAATTCGCCGGGCTCCATCGTATAGCTGGCGCGGCCGCGCGAGAGCGACCGGATTGCGGTTGAGTACCCGAAAAGTTCTGCCAACGGCACCTGCGCGCGCACGATCTGCATGTCTCCACGCGTCGTCATGTCACGCACCGAACCGCGGCGGCCGTTAATGTCCCCCATGATGTCGCCGACATAGTCGGCAGGCGTCACGATGTCGAGGGACATGATCGGCTCCAGCAACTCCGGCGCGGCGGCCAAAGCCGCCTCGCGGAACCCCATCACGGCCGCGGTCCTGAAAGCCACGTCTGTCGCCGTTTCCTCATCCGAGACGGCCACTTCCGTCACGGTCGCCAGCACGTCCGTCACCGGATAGCGTGCCAGCACCCCGGTCAGGATGCCGTCTGTCAATCCCTGCTCCACGCACTCGGCCAGCTTCTCGTCAGGGAGCTGACGGCGCGCGGCGGCGGAAATCGCCACCGCATGCCCGCTGCCCCGCTTCTGAGGAGCCACCTCAACCGTCACCTTGGCGCAATGCCGCTTCCCGCCCAACTCGCGGTCAAAGAGGTATTCGCTCTTGCCCGTGGTTGTGACGGTCTCGTAGTACGACACCATCGGACGGCCTGTGTTCGCTTCACACTTGAACTCGCGGCGCAGACGGTCCACCAGAACTTCCAGGTGCAACTCGCCCATGCCGCTTAAAATCGTCTGCCCCGTCTCCGCGTCCACGCGCACCTGGCAGGTCGGGTCCTCTGCCGCCAACTGTGCCATGGACTGCTCCAGCTTCTCTTTGTCCGCGCGCGACCGGGGCTCGATCGCAATGAACATCACCGGTTCCGGCACCGTGATGCGCTCCAGATAAACCGGCTGGTGCTCCGCGCAGAGCGTGTCGCCGGTGGTGGCCTCCTTGAGCCCCACAATCGCGCCGATCTCGCCCGGCCCCAGCGCCTCAACTTCAATCTGGTCGTCCGCGAAAAGCCGCACCAGCTTCAAAATCCGCTCGCGCTTGCGACTGCGCGGGTTGTAAACATTCTGCCCCTTCTTCAGCGTACCGGCATACACCCGCACAAAGAAGAGCCGCCCTACATACGAATCCGTCGCAATCTTAAAAATCAACGCGGTCAACGGCGCCGACGCGCTCTGCTCGCGCGTCACCTTGTTCCCGCTCTTCAAATCCGTGGCCTCCACCGGCGGACGGTCAAGCGGCGACGGTAAATACCACACCACCGCATCCAGCAACTGCTGCACACCCTTGTTGCGCAGCGAAGAACCGCACAGCACCGGAACGACCTTACCGGCGATCGTCGAACGCCGCAACGATTCGCGCAGCACCTCCGCCGACAACTCCGGATTCTCGAAATAGGCCTCCATCAACGTATCGTCGGCCTCGGCCGCCTGCTCGCACAGCGCGGCGCGCGCCGCAACGGCGGCCTCCTTCAACTCGGCGGGAATCTCCGACGCGCTGACGCCGCGCCCCTCGGTGCCCTCGTCATACGCCAATGCGCGCATCTCCAGGAGGTCGATCACGCCGCTGAACGTCTCCGCCTTGCCGATCGGTACCTGCACGCACACCGGATTGGCATGCAGCAGCGAGCGGATCTCCGACACACAGGCCTCAAAATCGGCGCCCATGCGATCCATCTTATTAATGAACGCAATCCGCGGCACATGATAGCGGTCCGCCTGACGCCAGACCGTCTCAGACTGCGGCTGCACCCCGCCGACGGCACAAAAAACGCCCACCGCGCCGTCCAACACGCGCAATGAGCGTTCAACCTCTATCGTAAAATCGACGTGACCGGGCGTGTCGATCAAATTGATCTGCACATCCTGCCAGGAGCAAGTGATAGCGGCGCTGGTAATCGTAATGCCGCGCTCGCGCTCCTGGATCATCCAGTCGGTGACAGTGTTGCCTTCGTCTACATTGCCGAGACGGTGCGTGCGCCCTGCATAAAAAAGAATGCGCTCAGTCGTCGTGGTCTTGCCCGCGTCGATGTGGGCCACGATGCCGATGTTCCGGATCCCGCAAAGCGAGACATCGCCGCCGACCGGCACACCGCCGGCCGCAGCCATACGTTCTCTGTCTGCCTTGCTTTCCAAGACGCTCACCCTTCACCCTGACTTTTCAAAGAACAGCGGATTTTCCGGCAACCCTGCCGGCTTATCCTAAAACGGGCTCAACCGCCCGCGAAATTCGCCTCTTTGCGTCGAACAAAGGCGAGTAAATTAGCAAATTGGCTTACGCTAGGCAAGCGCGAAGTTTTGCGAATTTTTGCGCCCGTTTTGGAGTGCGGTGACAAGAGCCGCGCTGTGCGCGGGTCGCGGCACCGCTTTTGCGCGTAGCCTTGCCCCGCACCCCGGCTCAAAAAGCGGCGTCGCGCGGAATACCGCTTTGCCGCCGCACTCCAGATTTTTTCGCGAGCCGTGCAACACCTCACGGCCGCACGACCCGATAAAACCGCGAAGGCACGGTATTGGTATCCGAGACCTCCGTGACCGCGCCGGTGGCGGCAAAAGTTCCGAGACTCGCCCACGCCGCATTCGTCAGACTGTCGCGACACTCCAGACGGAACGAGGCAAGATTCGTCACCGCAATCTGAAAGCGGACAACATTCGTCCCGTCAGACAAAGCCTCTGTGCTCAAACCGAGAGGTTTCAAAGTAGGCACCACATACCACCCAGAAATATCCCCCGCAGACAAAGTCCCCGCGCCTGTTTGAAATGCTTGGAAATTAGAGACGCAAACGTCACCTATCCTCTCACCAGATTCTGCAATCAAAAGCCCCGTTTCAGGATCATAAGTGCCATAATTTCCATTTCCATTGAGATCGACAAAGGCTTCCCAACGACCATTGTCTGCGAAAGGATAATTTGCAGTTTGCCCAGCTACAAAACCCCAATAATTCTCATCATCTACGTTAAAATAACCACTAGCCGAACCACCAGAACCATCCAAACCTCCGACAGCAGCGTAAGAAACATATCCTCCCCCCAAATCAATCCCCATAAAGTAGACTAAACTAAATGCAGGATTATCGACAATAATATTTCCATTTTGATCTCTGAAAGTTATCGAATGGGCCACATAAGTAACCGATTGCCCTTGCGGATTTGATTGGCTGGCATTGGGCACAATATCTTCAAAAGACCCCACTCAATCGGCTCCGCCTTCGCCTCTTTGACGCCGAACACGGCACCCGCTCCGACCATTCCCGCCAGAGCCAGATGTTTCAGTGCGCTCCGCGCCATCATGCTAAAACCCCCAACATTCATGCCTCAAGTATACCCCATCCGCCCCCACCTTTCACCCCCTATTTTTCAATAAGTTTGGGTGTACGAAATTTGGAGTGCGGTGACAAGAGCCGTGC
>Ga0255343_1003701_pt1 | contig 15868 bp, 14 predicted proteins | sample wastewater_treat_4_FD_192413 | JGI IMG/M metagenome (GOLD analysis project Ga0255343, IMG submission 192413) | Wastewater microbial communities from Lulu Island WWTP, Vancouver, Canada - plant16 | ecosystem: Engineered > WWTP > Wastewater > Unclassified | place: Canada: Vancouver, British... | reverse complement strand
ATTCATTTTCCGAAACAGTCCCCCATATATTACTTTTCCATACTATTTTATCATTTCCAACAGTAGTTGTTGTGTTACCGCTAAGCGTTTTAAGTGATTCATAGCTTATACTTGCAGATCCGGAAAGAGTTTTTTCCAGTTTCATATTATCATCAAGATTAATGGCGCCGCCAAATGTACCACTTCCATAAAGAGCACCGGGAGCACTATACACCACAGATATGCGATCGAATCCTGTGGCAGGTATCATTGAAAAGTCACATGAAGCATGAGTCACCGAGTTTATCGGGAATCCGTTCCAGTTAACCTGGACATGACTGGTTGAAGAACCCCGCAAAGAAACACTAGCCAAAGCTCCGCCTGTTCCGTAAGTTTTGACATTCAGAGCAGTATTGCCAATCAGAAAACGTCCGAGAGATTCCCCTTCAAATGACTGCAGTTTTTCAGAAGTAAATACGTCAGTCTTAATATCATCCCTGAAATGCCAGGGTCGTGGGGCGTTGATAGTAACTTCTGGAATTGTGAGAGTGGTGTCATAAAGAAATTGTGCCCTGAGATCTATTGCACAAACAATTAAGACAACCATAAACAAACATATCGGTTTGTTTAACATCACAGCTCTGATCATGACAAGCAATAAGCGTTTCATTCTGTTAATATTACAGTAACAGCATAAAATACGGTAAGCTGTTACATTGACGAAACCCTCATAGTATTAAACAGAAAGACAGGATTGTAACATTGCATGTTCAATTCTTTGCCTTTCACCCGAAAGCTACGAAGTAAGTTACAGGCAGGTCTTCTGGCTCATCCTGTTCCGGCGGCCTTCCCATTTCACTTTCGGAGAAACAGTGGCAGGGTATGCCGGAACTTTTAACGGATTTACAGCTGCGGGTACAGCTCCTGCTTTTAACAGGATTCCCTATTCACCCAAATCAGTCAGATACTGATCTGAGAACCTGTAATCGCTTAACAAATATATTTATTTTCTGAAACAAAACAATCTTTGGAAATTTATTACCGGATACTGACGGGGATTACTGACGGCCACCCCTCCGGGGTGGATTGTCCTTCACCCCGGACAAAACCGGGGCTATTGAATGGCCAGCCCTCAGGGGTGGATTGCCTTTTACCCCGGACAAAACCGGGGCTATTGGATGACCAGCCCCCAGGGCTGGATGATTTATTGTCATTATCGTCATTTGTGGCACCGGGCTATTGGAAAACCAGAGGTTATATTGGAATTCCTGACACCGGAGGTGTCAGCCCCCAATAGCCCGGGTGCCATCCCGGGAAAAAACGCCACACAATAAATACAACCCCGGAGGGGTTGACTTCAATTGATTATTCAAACATTAGTACTTCCGGAGTTATAATATCACTGTTTATAATTCATTAATTTATTGCAGGGATTTTTTGCATGTCTCCATTGTATTGGGACTACTGACGGCCACCCCTCCGGGGTGGATTGCCTGTTACCCCGGATAAAACCAGGGCTAATGGATGGCCAGCCCCCAGGGCTGGGGGCATTATTGTCATTATCGTCATTTGTGGCACCGGGCTACTGGAAAACCAAGGGTAATATTGGAATTCCTGACACCGGAGGTGTCAGCCTCCAATAGCCCGGGTGCCATCCCGGAAAAAAACGCCACACAATAAATACACCCCCGGAGGGGTTGACTTCAATTGATTATCCGAACACTAGTACTTCCGGAGTTATAATACCACTGTTTATAATTCATTAATTTATTGCAGGGATTTTTTGCATGTCTCCATTGTATTGGGATCACTGACGGCCACCCCTCCGGGGTGGATTGCCTGTTACCCCGGATAAAACCGGGGCTACTGGATGGCCAGCCCCCAGGGCTGGGGGCATTATTGTCATTATCGTCACTTGTGGTACCGGGACTTGTTAATTGACATTAACGCCGGGGTGGATTGTCCTTCACCCCGGACAAAACCGGGGCTATTGAATGGCCAGCCCCCAGGGCTGGGTGGATTTATTGTCATTATCGTCACTTGGCGGGACCGGGCTACTGGAAAACCAAGGGTAATATATGTTAATTCATAACCATACAGATAAACTCAACTTGAATATTGCAATGAGGACATATCGATAAGGGTCCCCCTCTACCGCATAGATGAGCCCAAGTCCAAGCAGGGCTTTTAAAATTTATCCAGGATAATCTATCTGATTCAAGACCACATTTAGGGCAACTGAGATGATCGAGAAAATCTTTACTGTCGAGTATATTATCCATGCAAGCTTTGACATCGCTCCACGGGAAGGGGTGTTTGGTAATACTATCCAAGCTGGGTAATCTATGGTGATGTTTTGTCATTTTATATAATATTATTTAAACTGTAATGATTATTTTAAAAGCTAAACAGATATATCAAAACAAAAAAACCTGTGTCAGCCTTCGGCTTCCGCAGGATTTTTCTTTGTAGCGAGACCGGGAATTGAACCCGGGACCTCATGATTATGAATCCTAACTTCTATGTTTTGGTCACTTTTTTAGACGTACACTATTAACACTATTTATCAACTGGTTACATCATATTAGTTATGATTTATTTTTGCTTGTTTATGGATTTATTATTATTTTTGTATGTGCAATTGTATGTGCAATTAACGTAAAACTATAAATCCATGCAGGCAACCGCTCAAATCTATTACCAGAAAACTAAGTCAAAAAGGACTAAGGAAAACCTAATCCCTGTCAAACTTGAGATCATTCATAACAGGGTACAAAAGTATTATTCAATCAGCGAAGTCATTAAAGACAAAGACTGGTTGTTTTTGTCTGAAGCTGAAATTGAAAGGGTGACTGGGGACAGTCCCCGTGGTAAATATCGGGATATTGCTTTTGAGTTTAAGAGAATAACTGATGAGGCTGAAAAGGTCATCAATGAGATCAATACATTCAGCTTCAATCAATTTGAAGAAAAGTTTTTCCATAAGGCAACCGCATGGGATAACGTATTTGTGGCAATGGTTGACTTTATCAAAGGCTTAAAAGTTGAAGACAGGTTCGGTTATGCTTCATCCTTTGAAAGCACCCTGAGAGCTATAAAGGAATTTCATGAGGGGAAAGGGCTTGATTTCAATTGTCGTCAAAAAGTTGAAACAAGGTACAATGATTATGTCTCTGGCAAACCTCTGAATTTTGTTGACATAACTCCTACATGGTTGAAATCCTTTGAATTGTGGCTTCTTAAAAAGAAGAAATCAAAGTCAACAATCGGTATTTATGTACGCAATATCAGAGTCCTGTTTAATGTAGCTATGAAAGTACATCAAATCAGGGCTGAATATCCTTTCACTATTCATAAGCCTAAAACAGCAAAGGGACGCAAAACAGCTCTAACAGCTCACCAAATAAGCCTGATAGCTAACTATGAAACTAAACACCCGCAGGAACAATTTTACAGAGATATTTTTATGTTTTCATTTCTGGGTAATGGAATGAACCTTTCTGATATTGCACGGCTCAAATATTCAAATATTGTTGACGGTGAAATCTGGTTTGTTCGTGAAAAGACTAAGGGTGAGGAGGCTGATGAAGATAAATTGCACGTCCCGATTACAAAGACCATGCAGTCAATTATTGACAGGTACGGTAAAAAAGCTGTCGGATTTGATTCTTTCATATTTCCGATTTTAGAACCTGACTGGAGCGAACAAAAGAACTATGCTGAAATTAAGCAGTTAACAAAACAGGTGAATAAGTATGTCAGGCTAATTGCCTCTGTTTTAGGTATCAAAGAAAACATTTCAAGTTATGTTGCTCGACATAGCTGGGCAACCATTGCAAAGAATAGCGGAACATCCACAGAGTTTATTTCAGAGGCTCTGGGACATAGCTCTGTCACAGTTACAAAAAGATACCTTAAGAGCTTTGAGAGGTCAACCAGAGAAGAACACTCAGGAAAAATGGAAGATGCAATATATAACCATAAAGCAATCTGATATGAAAACAACTGATCCCCGATACCAAGATTATGTTAAGATAATTTTTACAATATCCGACATTTCTGACAACGCTGATGACAATGATCCAGCTCTAAAGAATAGTTTAGAGGCGAAATTTGATAAAGAGTTCAATGAGTTCAAGTTATCATTTGCCCGTAAAGTTGTCATGCGCACTAAAGTGACGGAAAACATTGCCAAAGGGAAGGGTACTAATGAAGATTTGGACGAAAACGGCATGATAGAACTCCAGCAGGAAGCACAAAAACGTAGTTTTACAACTTCTGAAATAGCCTCATTGAAAATTGATTTTATTGATGAGAGATTAAACTTATTAGCGAAAGTTCCTTTGAATGAGTTTGAAATACTGGATAGAAGAAGAATTCGTAGATTACAGGCTTTTCTGGGAGAGAAAAAAGCAGTTAACAGCCCTTTGCCTGATAAAGCTGATAAGACCTTTATACAATTTTTTATTAACATACCTGATGATAAAAAAGATATTTTTGCATCTATGCTTCGGGATGAATTTAAAACTGAAATAGGTTTAGGAATTAGGTATATGATTGAAGCACTCAAGAAATTGAACTTAATAGCTATTGGAGACCGAGAAAGGTCAAGTCTATTCCGTAGTATTGAAAGATACTTTCAGAGAGATATTGGAGACAGGAGGGCTGTTTTTCCTGCAAAATCAGTTATTATCTGCAAAGATAATGTTGAAACCGCAGTTGACAGGATAAATCCATTATTACTAAAAGTTCAACCGCCGAAATAGAAGCTCTTGCAACTTGCAATTTCTTGCAAGCAAGGTATAGCAACTGATTATCTGATAATTACGTAATTTATTGGCTTTACCTTAGCTGAAAATATGCTAAGAAATGACCGATAAAATTACATTTGACAACCTGCCTGAGGCTATTCTTGAGCTTCACCAAAAAGTTGATAGGCTTCTCTCTCAAAATCGGTTAACCAAACAACCTGAGGAGGACAGGCTTCTAACAGTTGAGGAACTTCAAAAATTCCTACCAGAGAATCCCGCTAAGCAGACAATATACGGCTGGGTGAATAACAGGCTCATACCCTATCGGAAGCACGGAAAACGGCTTTATTTCCTCAAATCTGACATTGATAAATGGCTCGCTAAAGGTCGTCAGCTATGAACTCAAAGCTGATGCAGTCAGGGGAAAAATATTATCAGCTCATCCCTGCAAAAGTCTTTTACAGGTTAGACAGTATTGAAGACTCATTAAAGCCAGAAATAAAGGGCTTCTGTCCTGATAATCTGAAAGAGGTTCTGTCAATTATTTCCTGTCATGTTCAAAAGTCAGACGGGACAGCTACCCTGAAAATGGAGTACATTAAAAAGTTAGTCCCTCAGGGTGACAAGTATCTGAAAGGACTCATTGACCTTAAAATTGTCATCCGCTCTGGTAATGCTATAAAGGGACAAACCAGCTACAAATACAGCTTTACTCCTGAATACCTCAGTAAATATATTTCAATTCCGCTCAAAAATGCAAAGCTCATGAGACGCATTCAACTGGCTCAGGAGTCATTCAGGAAAGAGGCTTCTAAGTCTGTCAGGAATCATTCTGAGCAAACAAAATATCTCAGGCAGTTGACTATTGATGAAGATTACAGGCTCTTTCTGGAGTCAAATTATTCCATTAAAACAGAGCAATATAATGATATTGAAGCCTCGGCAAAGAGAATCATAAACAGAGATATATTTTACTCAGTTGATAAGACCTCAGGGCGGTTTCATTCCAATATTACTAACATGGCAAAGGGTCTCAGACCTTTCCTCAGAGTGAAAGGAGAACCTCTGGTAAACATTGATATTAAGAACTCACAACCGTACCTCAGCACACTCATTTTAACCAGTCCGTCAAAAGTTTCATTTCTTACTGAAAACCCTGCCTTTGCCATGTTGCTACAATCTTTGAAAGTCTCTTTAAGTCAGGATGTTAAGAATTATATTTCTTTAGTCATTTCAGGACGGCTTTATGAATGCCTGATGCAGGAGTTTGCCAGAGAGGGTCTGGAGCTTACAAGGGATGAAACAAAGAGACAGGTTCTCAGGGTTCTTTTTGCTCGAAACCGTTTGCCTAAGGATGAAGCAAACAGGAAAGCCAGACAGATTTTTACAAATAGATTCCCCACGGTTCACAGGATATTCAGTAAGGTAAGAGGCAGGGAAAGCGGTGACAAATTCCACAACTTTAAAAGGTTTGCCATACTCCTGCAAAGGATTGAATCTTACCTGATGTTGGATGTTATCCTTAAACGGATTTACAAAGAGCTGTCTGGAGTGATAGCAATTACAATTCATGACAGTGTTATGACAGGCATTCTCACAAACAACGTTGAAGCTGTCCGCAAAATAATGACTGAGGAGCTTACTTTTTTTGTTGGTTTTCAACCCAAAATTAAGATTGAGGAGAATATTGAGGAGAAAGAGGAGAATAAGAAGATTAAAGGGAAAGGAGAGGGAGAGGAAATAAATACTAACCAATACGATGCTACAACCTTTGTAAGTTTCAATTAATCAATATTTTAAAGTAAATATAATTTTGGTCAAAAAAATGATAAAATGAAAACAAAAATCAATGTTAATTCTGCAACCGATATGAGGGTCAAACAATGTTTTGATTTTCTCAAAGTGCATCAGACTGAGCTTACATCTTCACAGTTGGAGCTTGTAACGAGCTTGAAAAAACAATTCCAAACAAGGGGCTTGACTGAAAAACAGATTCAATGCTTATATGATATTACAAAATATCTGAAGCCGTCCGAAACTTTAAGAGTTAGAACAAATTATTAATATTTATTGATATGAAAAAATCAGAATCAAAATCGGTTTGCGTTTACCGAAATACTGAACACGAACAAATTACACGGGTGCAACTTGAATCAGCCAGAAAGATATTACAATCTTTATTAAACGAATGGCATAAGCTCGAAATCGGTGACGTTCCTGATATTAGCGAACTCCTGATGAGACCTGAACGAGTTTATAAAAATGCTATTGACAAGTTGGTTGAAGTTCCTGCAAGCGGGGGGCGGTTTGCTATTAAAAAAGAAGCTCACATGAATACTCTTGACCTCCCTGATCCTTCACAGTTGTACGCATCAGCAAAGACAATCAGACAGTATCCATTTTGCGCAAAGCCTGAACTCTGGAAAGTTGAAGATAATCAGGTTGTCTTGAATGAATCAGAAGCGGAAATACTCATTGATTCTCAGTCTATTTATGCCAGAGACCCTGAAAAAATCAAACTGGCTAAGGACATTAACAAACTCTGTGAATTGCTCAATAGTCTCAACAAGAGGCTCAACGGTGAAATATTACCTGCAACCCCGTGGACTTATAACTGGTGCAGGGGAAAGTTTATTCTGGGACAGAAATCATACAACGGATTACAGGAGATTTCACCTGAGATTGACAACCTTAGACGCTGGCTGGCATTGTAAACAACAATAAAATACAATAGAAATGCCGTACTCTAAAGGAATAAGCGGAAACCCCACAGGACGTAAAAAAGGCAGTAAGAACCTCACTACAAAACAGGCACGGGAACTAATGAATCAGATTCTTTTTGGCGAGTTGGACAATATCAGGGAGGCTTTGAGTGAGGTCAGGAAAGCGGACAAGGGCAAATATTTGGACTGTCTGACAAAACTCTTTCCTTTCTCCTTACCAAAGAAAACAGACCTCACCTCTGATAATGAACCGCTCTCAGGTTTAGTAAACATAACAGTTGCCAGTTCAAAGGGAGCTGAGGAACTTAAAGATTTCCTGAATGAAACCGACCCTAACAGAGGTATTCAGTAAGAACCTCAAGGCTTACCGCTCAGGAGCAACCCTGATAATTAATCAGGGAGGTCAGGGAAGCTCTAAGACATTCAGCATCCTGCAACTCCTTTATCTGATAGCAAAGAAAGGAGCTAAGCGGATTACAGTTGTCTCCTATGCTTTGCCACACCTCAAACACGGTGCAATAGCTGATTTTGATAAGATTTTGGAGTCTTTCGGTGAAACCGTTGCTCTGATTAAGAATAAGACAGAATGCACCTACTCAATAGGAAAGTCAACCGTGGATTTTTTCGGGATTGAAAACAATGAAGCTAAATCACACGGTATAAGACGGGACATTCTCTTTATTAATGAGTGCAATAAGAAAATCAGTTACAATGTCTTTGACCATTTGAACTCCAGAACTCAAGAATGTACCTTTCTGGACTTTAACCCTGATATGGAATTTTGGCTTCATACAAAGGTCATTCCGAACTTTAAACACGTCCTGATTAAAAGCAATTATCTGGACAATCCGTGGCTACCTAATGGAGAATTAAATAATATCCTGATGAAAAGGGACAAAGCAGGTTTTGAAAACTGGTGGCAGGTTTACGGACTCGGTGAACTCGGAAAGTTGGAGGGTGCAATATTACCGAATTGGAGGTATGGAGAATTTGACAACTCCCTGCCTTATGGTTTTGGTTGTGACTTTGGATTCAATGACCCTGATGTTCTCATTAAAGTTGCTATTGACAGGAGTAAGAAAATAATCTATTGTGACCAGAAGATATACAAAGAAGGTAATTCAGCAGATCAGCTCAGGCAGTTAATTGCCCTCCACGCTGTCAGAAATGACCTTATAATTGCTGATTGTGCTGATGCTCGTATGATTGCAGAGCTGAAAAGATACTTCAATATAAACCCTGTAAATAAGAAAAAATGGACGGTTGCTGAGGCTCTTAAAATAATGCAGGACTATGAGATTATCATTACTGAGACCAGCTATGATCTTGCTAAGGAGTTAAATAACTATATCTGGAATGACAGGAAAGCAGGTATTCCTATTGATGATTATAACCATGCCATTGACGCTGTAAGGTACATTTTTCAATATCTTCACAACAATCGTGAACGGAGTGTTCAGCTATGGCATTTATGATTTTTCTTTTTCGTCCTTTTCATTTATTTTTTGGTTTGTGTAAGCAGAGAGGGTTGTCAGAAATGACAGCCCTTTTTTTCATCAAAATTGACCCTTAAAATGACTTTTGTATGTGCAAATGTATGTCAAATAAAAAGGCAGTCATGATTTGAATTTTCATAACTGCCTGATTTACTGAGTAGCGAGAGGGGGAATTGAACCCCCGACCTCATGATTATGAATCATGCGCTCTAACCATCTGAGCTATCTCGCCTTGTCTGCCGATGTTATGGCAAAGGGGGCTTTTTTCGCGAGTGCAAATATAAACAGTCTGAGCATAATTAACAATAAGATTTTTTTGTGTTCCAATATTTTTTCTATATTTATTGCAAGTAGATAAAACTTCATTCCCCCGAAAGGAAATGAAATACGAACTTGAATATACGATGGACTGCTCCCAAAAAGTGCTCTTCACAAGGCTTAGCACACCTGAAGGCTTAGCAGAATGGTTTGCCGATGACGTGAACATAGATCGTGACATTTTCACTTTCCACTGGGGTAAATCTGAATCAAAAGCCAGGATGACAGCCATTAAAGAAAATAAATTCGTCAGATTTGAATGGCTCGACATGGATCCTGAAGAATCAAAATTTTTCGAATTCAGGATAAATGTCACAGAACTAAGCGGAAGCGTAGCTCTCATCATAACTGACTTCGCTGATGAGGAGGAGAAAGATGATGCCATCTACCTGTGGGATACACAGATCTCCGATCTGAAAAGAGCTCTGGGAATTTGAATATTCCGGTCAGGCTCTTTAAAATTCCGGTGGATTTTAGAATTGATATTTTTACCAAAATCAAGTAATTTTGCAGCCAAATTGCTCAAGCCTTGAAAGCACTTGACAGATTCGTCATAAAATCATTTATAGGTCCTCTTGTACTCACGTTCTTCATCGTGCTTATAATACTACTACTCCAATTCCTGTGGATGTATATTGATGAACTTGCAGGGAAGGGCCTCAGTGCAGGCATTCTTGCCGAACTACTGTTCCAGTTTTCCTTGTCATTTGTCCCGACAGCCCTGCCCCTGGCAATACTCCTTGCTGCTCTTATGTCTTTCGGCAATATGGGTGAATACGGTGAGCTGACTGCCCTGAAATCATCAGGAATACCATTGCAACGGATAATGAGATCACTGATAATAGTTATCGCCCTGCTTGTCCTGGTCTCTTTCTATTTTTCCAACTATGTCCTCCCCTATTCAAACCGGCAGGCGAGATCCCTGCTTTATGATATCAGACGTAAACGTCCCGATATAAACCTCCAGGCAGGAACCTTCAATAACGATATCGACGGATTCAGCATAAAGATAAGCTCAAAAGACCCGGCTACCAACCGCCTCGACGGCCTCCTGATTTATGACCACAGAAGCAAAAACGGAAATGTATCTGTAACTCATGCCGATTCAGGTTACATTAAAATAACCTCTGATGAGACAGGGATGATAATGCAGCTTTTCAACGGTTATTCATATAACGAGATCGAAGAGAAAAACGTCTCTTACGACAACAGAAAACTACCGGCGCGCAGAGATTCATTCGAGGAAGAAATAATAATCCTGTCGCTAAGCGGTTTTGACCTTGAAAGATCAGGTAATGAATTGTTCAAATCGAATTCATGGATGCTCAATCTTTCCCAGTTGTCATTTTTTGCAGATTCACTGATGAAAGATCATGAAGACAAAAGTGAAACAATGTTTGGTGAGTACAGGGACTCAAAATTATTCATTGAACAAAATCCAATTAAAATTTATGAGGAAAAAGCCGAAACTGAAGACCAAAATAATACAGTTGTTTTTAATCCTGTTGAAATTTTTGACACCCTAACCACAAGCAGTAAGACGATGATCGTCCAGAGAGCCATCGAGACCATGAGAGAAGCTGGTAATTTCATCTCCTCCTCTTCAGAAACAATGAAAATAAATATCAGGCAGGTTAAAAAGTATGAGATTGACTGGCATAAGAAACTGACCCTTCCCTTTGCCTGTCTTATTTTTTTCTTTATCGGAGCTCCTCTCGGAGCTATTATAAGGAAAGGAGGACTGGGAACACCTTCCATAATCTCAATCTTTTTCTTTGTGATATGGTATGTCATTTCATTATCGGCTGAAAAACTTGTTGAAGAGGGACTTGTCGGCGCAATTCCGGGTATGTGGGCTTCATCCTATATTCTGCTCCCGGTAGGGATTTTCCTTACATATAAAGCTTCTACCGACTCCGTAATAATGAACGTCGACACTTACCTGCAGTTCTTCCGAAATATTAAAGATTTTATTTCCGGAAAAAGCTTCAGGAGAAAATTAAGAAAACGCAATAATAATGATGATGGAGAAAAATAAATACATTCTGAATTCAATTGAAGACGCTATTGACGATATCAGACAGGGAAAGATCCTGATCGTTGTTGACGATGAAGATCGTGAAAATGAAGGTGATTTTATTTGCGCAGCAGAACTTATCACTCCCGAGATTGTTAATTTCATGGCGACACATGGAAGGGGACTGATCTGTGTAGCCCTTCCCGAAGAAAGATGTGAAGAACTGGAACTCGATCTCATGGTGGGAAATAACACTTCACTCCATGAAACACAGTTCACTGTCTCCGTCGACCTGCTTAGTTCCGAAACCCGCACTGGTGTATCTGCAAAGGACAGGGCACTGACAATTAAAGCTCTCGTTGATCCCTCAACAAAACCCTCCGATCTGGGACGTCCGGGACATATCTTCCCCCTGAAGGCAAAATCAAAAGGGGTATTGAGAAGAGCCGGACATACTGAAGCTGTTGTTGATCTTACTCAACTTGCAGGACTTAACCCGGGAGGTGCGCTTGTTGAGATCATGAATGATGACGGTTCAATGGCAAGACTTAGTGACCTTATAAAACTCAGTAAAAAATTCGGTACAAAAATCATCTCTATACGCGATCTTATAAAATACAGAATTGAACGGGATTCAATTATCGAGAAGGGAGAATGTGTTAAGCTTCCTACCGACAGAGGTGAATTCGATTTTATTCCTTTCAGACAAACAAGCAACGGACTGGAGCATGCCGCACTGGTGAAAGGTAGCTGGACAAAAGATGAGCCGGTACTTGTTCGTGTTCATTCCTCATGCTTTACAGGCGATATTTTCGGATCGATGAGGTGCGATTGCGGTCAGCAGCTGCATAAAGCAATGGAAATTGTCGAGAAAGAAGGAAAAGGTGTAGTAATATACCTGAGCCAGGAAGGACGTGGTATAGGACTCTTTAACAAGATCAGGGCATATCGCCTTCAGGAAGAAGGCATGGATACTGTTCAGGCAAATATCAAGCTTGGATTCGGTGAAGATGAAAGGGATTATGGCGTCGGTGCATCCATTATGAGAGAACTTGGACTGGGAAAAGTGAGACTTATTTCAAATAATCCCGTTAAAAGGGCCGGACTCGAAGGATACGGTATAGAAATTGTCGAGACAATTCCCCTTATAATAGAATCTAATCCGTACAATAGATTTTATCTTGAGACAAAGGCTAATAAAATGGGGCATAACCTCACCTGCTACAAACGCATTGTAAAGGATGTTAAAGATGTTAAGGATTGAGATTTTTTTTAGATTTGTCCCGATCAGATACCTCGAATAAATGAACGAACTCAGGATCGTTTTTATGGGAACACCGGAATTTGCAGTGGCTTCGCTGGGGGCACTGCTTATGAACGGTTATAATGTTGCAGGTGTTGTAACTGCACCCGACAGACCTGCCGGAAGAGGGAAACTGATAACTAAATCTGCTGTCAAGAAGTTTGCAGAATTCAGTAAGCTGCCAATACTTCAGCCCGACAATCTAAAAGACCCGGGGTTCCTGAAAGACCTGAATGATCTCAATGCCGATATCTTTGTAGTGGTTGCATTTCGTTTATTACCTGAAGTAGTCTGGAAAATGCCACCAAAGGGTACGATCAACCTTCATGCTTCGCTACTGCCACATTACAGGGGAGCAGCTCCGATAAACCATGTGCTCATTAACGGTGAGGACGTAACAGGGATAACAACATTCATAATCGATGATAAAATAGATACCGGCCTCATATTGCTCAGACAAGAGGTAAAGATCCTGCCTTTTGAAAATGCCGGTGATCTCCATAACAGGCTTATGAAACTTGGGGCCAGACTTCTGATAAATACCTTGAAAGGCATAAGTGAAAACAGCTTAACCCCGCAGCCCCAGTCACTTTTTCTTAAACCAGGGGAAACGCTGAAAACTGCTCCAAAGATTTTTCCCGGGTTATGTTTTATTAACTGGCACAATGAAGCTTTAAAGATCAATAATTTAATCAGGGGACTTGCTCCTGATCCTTGTGCAAGGTTTCAGATGAGAAAAGCTGATAAAATAATCACATTTAAGGTTTTTGAAAGTACTTATGAAACAAGCACTCATTCACTTGAACCGGGGTCTGTATTTTCCGATGGAAAAAACATTCTGAAGATAGCCTGTAAGGACGGCTTCCTGCATATCCTCAAGCTTCAGGCTGAAGGCAAAAAACGAATGAGCACACAGGAATTCCTTCGGGGATTCAAAATAAATGAATGGACTGTTGAAGTCATTCAGGAGGCTTAATGCTTCTTTCTCAACCAGATCTTCTGACTGGCAACAGGCTCCTGCCCTTCCGTCATACCGTTATATTCATAAAGCTTTTTAAGCTTTACACCATAAAGCTGTGATACCGAATACATTGTATCACCATCTGATGCGACATGCATCTCCTTGCCAGCTTCTGCCCTGTCCCTTTTAGGCTGAAGATAAAGGATCTGTCCCGCTACAGGAGTAAAACCTTGCGGAAGATCATTATACCTTTGAAGTTCCCATTTAAGAAGCTGGAACTCGTCTTCAATCATATCAATAGTTTCTCCGTCCTTAACAATTATGTATTGAATACGATTGTTTTCCATCACCCTTGACACCCTTGCACTAACTGTAAAATTGTCATTTATCACAGGTGGCGCTGACGTAGTCATCCGTGGCACATTCACTCTGTCTGCAACTTCAGTCTTTGGCTCCGGTACGGGATTAGTCCTGACTGAAACTGATACCGGAGATGTTTTTTCTGTAAGAAGATTATCATAATAATGAAGACCGTTCTCCTCAATCTTCCTGATAAGCATATTTGCATAATCAGGATTTGTGGCATATCCCGCCTGTTTCAAACCCCTTGCCCATCCTTTGTAATCACTTGTGGCAAGATCAAAAAGAGACCTGTACCTTGACCCTGTCCTGAGAAAGTCGGAATGGTCATAAAAAGACTCTTCAACACTTGCATATTTCCTGAAACAATCGTTTTTCTTGTCATCATGGTGATACATTACCGGACCTTTCCATCCATTGTGGCATTTAATTCCGAAATGATTGTTCCCTTTTGTTGCCAGAGAGCTCCTTCCATAATTAGATTCGATCATTCCCTGTGCAAGGGTAATGCTTGCCGGCACTCCGGTTCTCCTCATCTCACTTATCGCCAGATCTTTATACATGGCAATATAGCTCTGCGCATTTGCTTCAATCCGTAGTGCAGGTTGAACAGCCGGTCTGTTCACCCTGCAAGAGCCAAATGCAAGAGCTATAAATACCATTGACAGTAAAATGTTTGAACGCTTCATCATATACCGGTTTCGGGTAAAAATAGTAAAAAGTATTTAAAGTGCCGGATATAACTATTATTAAGTAGTTAAGGCACTTAAAGCAGTGGTTTAGATACCCTATTCACATTTTACTAAAAACATTGTTTCGTCCTGTGGTAACGCCACAGGTAATAGCAGAAAAAGAAATGTTACTCTTCGCTAATAACAAGCTGAAAACCAGAGCCATGGATATTTTTTATATTAAGCCGGGGATCTTCCGAAAGAAATTTCCTTAGTTTGGTAATATAGACATCCATGCTCCGGGCTGTGAAATAATCGTCGTTACCCCATATCTTCTTCAAGACCGTCTCCCTGCTTATCAAAGTATTCGGACTTATTGCAAGTTGCTCCAGCAACTGTGCCTCCTTGGGAGAGAGCTTCCTCTCAGTATCGCCCGATGTAAGTGTCCTTAGTTTTGAATTGAATACGAATTTGCCAATCTCATAAATATCTTTTACCCCGCTTTGTGAATCACGACGTGCAAGTATTGCCCTGATCTTTGCAAGAAGAATATCGGTATCAAAAGGCTTCGTTATGTAATCATCCCCGCCGACTCCATATCCCTTAAGAACATCTTCCTTCATTTTTTTTGCTGTCAGAAAAACTATCGGTATAAGATTATTGATCTGCCTTATTTCATTAGCAATTGTGAAACCATCAACATGGGGCAGCATGATATCGAGGATACATATATCATAATTCCCTTTTCTGAAATGGTCAACTGCATATTTACCATCATCAACCCAATCGACGAGAAAATCATTTATCTCAAGATATGATTTCAGTACGGAACCGAAACTCAGATCATCCTCTACAAGAAATATCCTGTCAGACTTATTGTTCATTGTTAATTGGTAATTAGTAATTGTTCATTGTTATTAAATGGCAAAAACACATCGAAGCGGCTTCCCTTACCAGGTTCGCTGCTCACCGTAATAGTTCCCTTATGTGCATCAACAATGGCACGGGAATAATTCAAGCCAAGACCAAATCCCTTCACATCGTGCACATTACCTGTAGTCTGACGATAAAAGCGCTCAAAAATGGAGTTCTGAACATGTTTCGACATACCAATACCTTTGTCTTCAACAGACATAATGATCCCGGTATTGGTGTTTTTTGTACTAACAGTTATTTCAGGCGCTTTATCGGAATATTTAATTGCATTATCAAGAAGGTTATTTACAAGATTGAAGATATGTTCTGCATCACCACATATAACCGGTTTTATGGCATCAAGATTCAGACTG
>Ga0255343_1003700_pt1 | contig 15871 bp, 16 predicted proteins | sample wastewater_treat_4_FD_192413 | JGI IMG/M metagenome (GOLD analysis project Ga0255343, IMG submission 192413) | Wastewater microbial communities from Lulu Island WWTP, Vancouver, Canada - plant16 | ecosystem: Engineered > WWTP > Wastewater > Unclassified | place: Canada: Vancouver, British... | reverse complement strand
GAAGCTTCCAGGGAGACGCCGGCGTATAGTTTTTCTGAAGGTTTCTTCGTAATGACATTGATTACGCCTCCCAGCGCATTGGCGCCGTACAAAACGGATGCCGCCCCTTTGGTGATTTCAATTTTGGCGATGTTCTCCGTGGGAATCTGGTTCAAATCCAGCCGGCCGTATTTTGTTTCATAATAGGGGACTCCATCGATCAAAACCAAAAGCTGTTTTTGGGCAAAGCCGTGGATGGAAACATTGGCTTCGTTTTTTGCCCCGGCCGTTACGCGAACACCGGGGGCTCTGAATAAGGCCTCGGCGAGTGTTTTGCTGTTGGTGGCCTTAATATCTTCAGAGGTGATTTCATTGACAACAGCCACTTGCTTTACTTTTGCTTTGTCGGCGGATACCACAATTTCGCCGAGGTCATAGACCTCGAAATCTTTTATCGATTTATCCTCTGTTTTGTCTGCAGCTACCGCTTCTTTAGCGGATACCTCGTCCGTATCAGTTCGTGGATGGGCCAGCAAATCTGCAACACAGAGTTTGAAAATAAACAGCCACAAAAAACAGACCGAGAAAATAATCGATATTTTTCTCACTTTATTCCTCCTTTTCTGATTCCCGAATTGCGGGTAAAAACAGCGTCATTAAGTGATGTCGTGAAAAACAAATAGCTCAGGATGCAAAAGAGGTCTTCAAAAAATGATATTGATGGAGCGCGGATTGAATTGGCTCGCTTATCTGGCTGACCGGGTTTAGGGCGGCAGGGAAGGCTTTTCAGTAGGGCTTCAACAAAATCCGAACAGCGCAACTGGTAGATGAGTGTCATAGCTTACGTTACTTAAAACAGATTTCAAGCCGGCTAGCGCAAAAAATCAGTTTATAAATTATTTTATGTGTGCTGTAAAATATATATGCTATATCTAACATATATTAATGAGTGCATATGTTAGATGTGACATATATGTCAAGAGAAATCTTCACGGCTATATAAAGCTTGAATATTTAGTGGTGATTTTCGTGCGGCGCACGATATTGTCGGCACGTTGTGCAGTAGGCGAGAGGATCAGGCTCACAGATTTTAAAAAGAGATTCATTTGCCGTAACATTAGCGGGCCAGCCGTGGGCATATGGATTTAATTCTTTACACAGGCAGGCAAAAAGGGTAATCAATGCTGATAACAGGAGGAGGGACAATATTACATATGATTATTAAACGTATCTTACGGCTCGAATTCCGCACGATAAAATTATCCAGGCACGCCGTTATGCTATTTATGATTCTAGTTTGTTTTTTCACTGTGGGGAACGCATTGGCGTCAGGCAATGAGGCTGAAGTGTCGGCAGCTGCCATGAAAATGGTTGATTTCGCGTCAAACAAAGCTGCTGCACCGGACTATCAGGCGGCAGCGACGCTGGTAGATTATGTATTGGCAAAGAAAGGTTTCAGCCAGACGGCGCTTCCTCAAAATCGTGATGCGCACGGCGGGTATTACGAGTTTGATACACGTATCGATTTTGCCGGCTTCATGCAATACGCCTATAACGGACAAATCCCTGCTGTGCTTACCAGCCCTTCCTCATTGCGCTATTCCCGGTGGAGCGCCCAAAAGAAAAAGCATGAAAAACTGCCCGCCAAATGGTCGGCGATTTCTGCAGGAGGCAAACCGCTTGTCATTCGCGGGGTACAGCGTGACGCGATTACTCCTGATCTGAACACGGGGATATATTACGAATATGATCTTAACCGTGCTTTGATCCAGATGAATTATAAGGGGTGTCAGGTGCTCATTACCGTATCCAAGCAGGTGGATACCTCCGAAGTGGGTAAGAAGGGATTGATTCTGGGTAATGATGAAGACTGGAATTATTACTATTCGGGCGAACCTGGCTCGGCCAGAACCGGTCTTGGCTGGGTGAAGTCATACATTTATGATTATTTTTCCGTCGGCGTTTATGTAGAAACAGGTTCGTCTCCCGCTGTATTGAAAACAGGTATTTTCCAGTGGCTGCGCGCCGGCTGGAACGGTATAAATTTTGTACAGCCGGATCACATTATTACCGGTATTCAAAGATACGCCAGGAATTCAAAAACTGTTCTTGAGTCGTCCGATTTACCCACGCCTGAGCAGATTGCCCGCGCCTATTCCCGCCTGTCGTCTCTGTCTCAACAGGACCTTCTGGAAAAATATGACCAACTGCAGCAGTCCCGCCTCGAGCTTGCCGTCCAAACAGGTAAAATAAACGGGGCCAAGTCGCGGAAAAACAATTACGAAACGATACCCAAGGACCAGATTGTAGAAGAATTGATGCTCGAATACCTGAAAGTAGCCCTCGGGAAGCCTTCTGCGGTCGGCCAGAAAGTGGCCTCGGCGATAAACTAAAAAGAAAGTTGCCCGACCGCACAGATTTTCGTTTGCGGTCTGATGAAGATGCACTTTATGGAGAGGGTGATCTGTTTATGTTCAGAAGAAATAAGGCATTGTTTTTTCTGATGGGGCTTGCCGCGTGTCTTATCGTTTGGGCAGGCTCTGGTCGGTTTGTAACACAGGCCTGCGCTCAGGAACTGGTTCGCGTGGTCCCTTTTTTTGGCAACGGGCCCTATGAAATACTAATGTTTTCTGATTATTTTTGTCCGCACTGTAAACTGATCGACGAAAAGGCAGAGTCATTGTTAAAAGAGCTGTCAGCCGAAGGCAAAGTTAAAGTCACTTTCATTGATGTGCCTTTTAATCGTGTCACGCCTCTGTATGCAAAATATTACCTTCAAGCCGTCAATGCACAGCCTGATCTCGACAACGCTTTACGTGTCCGCAAAGCACTGTTTGAGGCAGCCATGGACAAGGGTATCCGTGATGAAGAAAAGCTTACCGCTCACCTGGCGACAAAGAAAATAAAATGGGCGCAGATGAATGAAAAATCCGTTTTCCCCTTCATGGGCGCCCTGATCAAAGAGTACAGAATCAACCAAACACCCACCTGCCTGATCAAATACCCTGCCGGGGAGATCAAAAGATATACCGGCAGGATTGAAATCTGGGATGGTTTGAACGAGCTTAAAAACCATCTGTCGCACGGCGAAAAGCAGATTAGTAGATAAAATGGCATAAGTTATAAAAGTGGCCCGGTTTCCACCGGAGTCGCAGACAGCGACTGTCGTACTTGTTCTCGTAACAATGATATGCAGGAGCGAATTTAAAGCCCCCTTCCGTCCCATTTTCTCTCCGGAAGAGGGCTTTTAGTTTTCTGGTTTACAGTCCGAAGACAAAGTGCTTCAGTCAGTCAGATATTTGAATGACACCCGCAGTTTTGCCCGATATTCCACTACTTTGTTGTCCTCGACGCGCATATCAAGTTCTTTTACTTCCGCAACCCGAATTTCCTTGAGATTTTTTGCCGCCATTTCAACTGCTTTCTGGGCTGCATCCCCCCATGAGATTTCACTGCTTCCGATAATTTCAATGACTTTGTAAATACTGCCCATTTCCCTCTCCTTTCTGTTAGCTGGTCAGAATTTCCCGGCACCCCGGGCCGGCTTCGATCAGGACGGCACCGATGTTCCGGGCCGTGAGTCAGCGTCAAAGCGTACTTGTCACTACTGAATCCGCAGGGAAAGAGGAGGCGGTTCGGTAGTCGGTCGGGAGCCGGTGGCGAAGCCGTGGTCAGTGGATTAAGTACAGCAAAGAGGGGCGAAAGACTGGTACTGAAGCAGGGTCGCTTTAGGTCGTATTATACTTTTTTGTGACAAAACTTCAACCCGTTATTAATGGCTGATAATGCAGGCGACACAGGGGGGTTGAATTGCAAGCCGGGGAAAGCATAAAAGTAGAGCAGAAGTCGGCCTTTTCCGATGAATGTATATTTTTTCTCAATCGCCGTCCAAAGAGGCGTTTGGGCAAAGACTGTTTTAGTGGCCGCAGGTGGAGCAGTTCGTCGAGGTGCATGATGAGCACGCGGAACTCGCCGGGCTGCCTGTCGAAGTGGACAGGTTCGAGAGATTGCCGCCATATCGACCTTTACTGACCTGAGATATCATCTTACGGGTCTTTTTTGATTTGCACGCCGGACAGACGGCGTTGGGCTTTTCACTCAAACTCAAGGTTACGACTTCAAACTGCTTTTTGCATTTATCGCACTCAAATTCATAAATAGGCATAACGGCACTTCCTTACTTCTTTTCATTAAATCTAGAGATTCCGTCGATAAATGTCAATAGAATACCTGAATATTTGCCGGTTTTTATTTATCAAATTGACATTGACACGAGGGGGCCTTCTTTCTATACTCCGTGCAATTAAAAATCAGGCCTCGGCCGTAAATGACGGCCTGGAAAGGAAATTATGAGTCCGAAAGAAAAGCAAAAATCTATTTTTACCAAGGCGATCCATGCCGGGGAAGACAGGGCGCGTTACGCCGATTCCATAACCACTCCCATTGTACAGTCCTCGACTTATTTCTTCAAAGACAGCAAAGAGATTGAATCCTATACAAAAAATTCTAAAAAGCGCTATGAGTACGGAAGGTATGGCAACCCCACGGAGATCGTCGCGCAGCAGCGTTTGATGGTCTTGAATTCCGCCGATGACGCGCTTGTATTTTCGTCGGGAATGATGGCGATTACGACCACCATTCTGGCGCTGGTGGAATCGGGCGATCATATTGTGATTACGGATGACTGTTACGGAAGAACACTCGAGTTTTGCCGCACCTATCTCAAACGCTTCGGCATCGACTGCACGATCGTCCCTTTCGGCGATTACGAACTGCTGGATTCTTCCATCAGAGAAAACACCCGCTTTGTTTTTTCAGAGTCGCCGACCAACCCCTATCTTAACGTGTTTGACATGGTAAAGTTCCGGCATATCGGCGATAAGCACAAGGTCATTACGATTATTGATTCCACATTTGCCACACCGTACAACCAGCGTCCGCTGGACTACGGCATAGATCTGGTGATTCACAGCGGGACCAAGTACCTGGCCGGTCATAATGATATATTGGCGGGAGTTCTCCTGGGGAAAAAAGAGCTGGTCGGCAAAGTGCGAGAATTGCACAAGTCCATGGGCGGGGTGATCGACCCGCACTGCTGTTATCTGCTGCTTCGCGGCCTCAAAACCTTTCCCTTGAGAGTCCGGACGCAAAATGAAAACGCCTTCATCATTGCGGAATATCTGGAGAAGCACCCGAAAATTGAAAAAGCCTACTACCCTTTTCTGGAAAGTAACGCTCATTATGCCATCGCCAAAGAACAGATGAAAGGCGGGGGAGGGGTGGTCACCTTTACGATTAAAGGCGATCTGGATGCGGCGAAAAGATTCATGGATGCTCTGCAGATGATCTACATTGCGCCGAGCTTCGGCGGGACGGAAACCCTGATTACCCATCCGGCGACCGTGACTTATCACCGTTACAGCCGCCAGGAGCGCTACGACCTGGGCATTGTGGATAATTTGTTTCGCCTGGCAGTGGGTATTGAAGACGTGGAAGACATTGTTGCCGATCTGGAAAAAGGGTTTGCCCTCATCTGACGCCAGTATGCCATTTGTGGAAGATCAGCAGTAATTTCACCTGCTGCGTTACGCTGGCATTATGCGCACGAGCTTGTCGGCTTTTGATAAAATCAGCCACCCGCCATCTCCTTCGAGCTCAATCACCTTTTTTTACTTACCGGCCGTTATCAAAACGTAGGGGCATTGCCTGATGCGTGTGCTTGCGAGTCCCCTGAAGCCTGCCTGTGATACAATGTCGGCCAATTCTTTTTCAGAAAAACTGCGCCCGAAAATGACATGGCGCAATCCCCAGAAAAGAACTCTGTCCGGCAAAAACCAGACTTGAAAAAGTTTGATGAAATCTTCCAGATCGCTGTCGGAAACCTCTTTGTCTGTTTCTGAAACTATGATCCTGCCGCCCGGCTTCAGTATGCGGTAAATTTCGCTCATGCCGCGTGATGGTGATGGCCAGTGTTTGATGGAGCCGATGCTGACCGCCGCGTCGAATGTTTGATCAGGGTAGGGGATGTTCATGGCATTGCCCTTTTGAAACAGGCAATTTTCCACCCTGTTTTTTGAGGCATACTTTCTTGCAGCCCGAACCTGCATCGGCGAGTAGTCAATTCCCGTTATACGTGACAACGGAGAGTTTTTGGATATTGTAATTGCGCCGTAGCCACGCCCGGATCCGACATCGAGAATCTTTTCATACCGGTTCGTCGCCATCTCCAGGGCGACATGCTCATACAGTTCGGAAATAGGCTTCAGGATGCGCCGGTTGTACACCGGACCCATAAGGTCCCACAAAAGCCGGCTGTCGCGCACTGCCACAAGCAGACTGATTAGCAAATCGCTACCGATCATGGAGCCTGTCCCGAATCGGCAGACGGCACAAAGACGTTGTGGGGCAGTAATTTGTTCGTCATCATTCTCAGCGGGAAATTCTTTTTTTGAAATCTTCAATCGAGCTGCCGATGTCACGCAGCGTTTTGCCTGCCTCTTCAGAGACTGAAGCACCCTTTTGTTTAAGCTTTGCAGCAAGCTCGTTTGATTTCGTCATGGTGTCGGTCATGCCCTTTTCAATTTTCCCTCCCGCCCAGCTCAGGCTTTTTTCCACATGCTCATTGGCTGACTGAAGGGCCTCCCCAGCCTGATCATATTTTTTTTGAGACCATGATTTTGTTGCCCTGACGTGCTCGTTGGAGGCAAGGGCAAGATGGGCGCGGGCAAAGGCATCTTCTATTCTTTTTGGCGACGACACCAGTCCTTGTTTTACGTCGCCGGCGAGCTGTTCGAGCTCATCAGCCGATTCACGGAGTGCTTTTTTGCTTTTCGCGGAGGCTTTGCCGACCTGCTCTTTCATAAAAGCCGCGCCTTTATTTATATGTTCGGACGCGGAGTGCAAATTTTTATCCAGATAGTCCTGTTTGGCCTTCTGGAAGGTCTGTTCAATGCCCGGTGATGATTCCTGATTGGCGACGGCCGTCCATGAAATCACTCCGGCGGACCAAGCGACAAAAACAATCATGGTAAATATATGGATGATGCGGCGCATAAGACATCTCCTTTGGTGTTATTGATGACGTTTAAACTTGCTTATAAAAGCGTAAATTGTCAACAGCTCTTTTTTGGGTCTGTGGCGGTGCTTATCAAAGCATGGGAATATCGGTGGATCTGTGCTATAGCGAACCCGCCGGACTCTCCGGTGCAACATGAAGCGAAACAGGTGAGCAAGAGGTAGCGATGCAGGAAATTCTGGTAGTGGCGGCAATCGTCCTCGCGATTTATTTCGTTCCGCGTCTGATGGGCAACAAATCCTCATCATCGCCCCAATCAAAGCAGGATGCCCGCCCAGAAAACGTAACCCGGCCCGATGTCAAAATTGCCAAAATCAGCCTGACCGGCCGGATGCGCCTGGCCATTTTGCTGACGCTTGTCTGGATTATCGCCTGCGCCGTTTACTTCAGGCCGTGGGAAGGCAACCGATCGCTGTTTATTTTGGCCACGCTTGTGCCGGCGACGGTTTTTTGGGGCGCAATCTGGGTGTGGTTCGGCTATAAAAAACACCGTCGCTGATGAATTACCAGCCGTCCTTTGGTGTAATCTTCGACTCTATCAGGGAAGACCAGCCTCCCCAACGCGCCGGGCGAGCCACGGCATGCGCTTTGAGCTATTGGATTTTCTGCAGCATGTCCGCCATCATTTTATGAATCAGATTGATGGCTTTAAGGGGGCGGATCATCACCTTGAAGTCGGTAATCTTCCCGTCCTCATTCCAGGATATCATATCCACGCCGTTGATAGTGATGCCGTCGATTACCGTCAGAAACTCCAGCACGGCGTTTGATCCGGAAACAACCTCGCGCAGATATTTGAACGAATCGTTGTTTAAAACGTGAAGAGCGGCTGTGAGGTAGAGAGTGGTAATCTGTTTTCCCGCCTGCGGTGTATGAACGACGGGGGAATGAAAAACCACATTTTCTGCCAGGATGTTGTCCAGAGCTTGAGCGTCACGATCCTGTACCAGTTTGTGCCATGCGGCCATTGTATCTGTAACCATGGTCATCTCCTAATTTAAAAGTCGTGCAGGTTATTGCTTGGTGTAAAACTCTGCGATATCCTTTTACGGCAAAACCGTAATTTTATTTTTACCGGCTGGGAACAATCAGCCCGGACGCTTCTTTAGCGTGTGCTTTTTGTGCTTCAGCAATCATCTCCTGAACGGTTTTCTCAATGGCATCGGGCAGTTTTGCCGCCGCTTCGGCAAGTGTTTTAGCTCCCTCGATGAGACAGGAAACGGGGATCGGCCCGTTGGGGGACATAAGTTGTGTCATGCCGGTGAAGATGGGTTCACGGCTTTCATCAGGCGCGCCGTCCGCCTTGACGGGCGATAGTTTTCTGATGGTCGCAAAATTCAGATCTGTAAAAGATTCTTCGCGATAAAGATTGTCGGTATCTACTTTGATTTCTGTTATCTTCCTGTTGCCTGCGTCGTTCATGATGTGTCTCCTTTATTGAATTGGTTGGACGGTGTTTTTTCCACGAAAAGATGGAGACCAAATGAACGGCTGCCTCCGTTTTCCGAAAGTTCGCTTAATGACTACACCGAAAGTGACAAAGGGGCAAGGAAAAATCCAGAACAGACGATTGGCCTGAACCGGTATTGTATGGATTAACCCAGATTACGCAATAGAGCATTAAATCCCGGAAAGATCATCATTACGAGCGAAGAGCAGCAACCTAAGCTATTGATTATATGAGATTACTTCGTCACTTCGCCCCCCGCAATGACTGTTTTTTTGTAAATTATTTTTCTATTGCGTAATCTGGGATAAAGAATAAAGGCAATAAAAGACGGATTTGCCTCGTTACCGGGCAAGGGCAGTGGGGGAATGTTTGAAGGTCAGAAAATCGTGAGGGGCAGGTGGCAGGTGCTAGTTGGCCGTGAAAACAGACCCGAACCGTTAATGTCCCTTGACACTATATCGCCAAGCGGACAGTTTTTATCACGAGCCGTTCGGGATTCAGGTGCCGGGTGTGTTCGTTGTTCCCCTTTATCGCCCTCTTTTGAGGGTATTACCCCTTCCTCTTTCCGTTTGGTTCACTATCTATCCTCCCTGAGCGTCATTGGCTTAGTCATGGCGTTTACTGTGAGCCAGTAGTGGGCGACCTTAGTCAATTCCTGGCAGGATAATCTGGCAGGTCTTTGAGTTCTTTATGAGACCTTCCTGGTTATGGCCCTTTTGGCTCCTTTGTGGCCAGTTTCAATGCGGACGGCACCTGACCATTGTCATGAAATTTCCCTATCCCCCAGCAAATTGAAGGGGCTCATATAAAAGGGGTAGTTTGGTGTTGTCTTTTAGCGCTCATCGGTTTTCCATCCAGTCGTGACAAAGCACTTCGGCCTGTTCCAAAACAAGTTCGGTGGCGCGGGCCTGTTTGTCCGGCGGGTAGCCGTATTTGCGGAGGATTCGTTTGATAATCACTCGTATATTGGCGCGGACGTTTTCCCGCACCGTCCAGTCAATCGTAATACTGCCTCGCACCGCTTTGAGGAGTTCCTGCGCGATGATTCTGAGCGTCTTATCACCCAGGACAGCAACCGCGCTATCGTTGGCTTCCAGTGCGTCGTAAAAAGCGATTTCGTCTTCGGTAAGCCCCAGTTTCTCGCCGCGCTTGCCCGCTTCGCGCATTTCTTTGGCCAGACCGATCAGTTCTTCGATGACTTGTGCCGTCTCGATGGCGCGGTTCTGATATTTTCGGATGGCGTTTTCCAGAAGCCCGGCAAACGACCGGGCCTGGACGATATTTTTTCTGCCGCGTGCCTTGATTTCACCGTCCAGAAGTTTGCGCAGCATTTCCACGGCCAGATTTCGCTGCGGCATGCCCTGTACTTCGGCCAGAAACTCATCCGACAAAATCGAAATGTCCGGTTTTTTGAGGCCGGCGGCGGCAAAGATATCAATCACTTCATCAGACGACACCGCCCTGGAAACAATCTGCCGGATGGCAAACTCGATTTCTTCCTCGCTGCGGCGTCCGTCAGTTGTGCTTTTGGTCAGCACCGACTTCACCGCCTGAAAAAAAGCTATGTCGTCGCGGATTTCCAATGCTTTCAAATGCGGCACGGCCAGGGCGAAGGCTTTTGACAAGTCGCCGACCGCCCGGACCAGACGGTTTTTGCCGTCCTCCTGCGCCAGCACATGCTCCTGCGCCGCCGGCAGTACGGAAAGCCTCTCCTGCGGCCGGCCGGTGTGCCAAGGCGACCGGTCAAACCCATGAAAAATGTCACAGCAGATTTCATATTTCTCCAGCATGACCGAAACTGCTTCGTCCTGGTCAATGGCTGTCTTTCCCTGACCGCCGCTTTGAGTATAATTGGCCAGGGCATATTTTAATTGATCGGCAAGCCCCAGATAATCCACCACCAGGCCGCCGGGCTTGTCCTTGAAAACACGGTTGACGCGGGCGATAGCCTGCATCAGTCCATGCCCGCGCATGGGCTTATCAATGTACATCGTGTGCAGACACGGTGCGTCAAAGCCCGTCAGCCACATATCGCGGACGATGACCACCCGAAAGGGATCATGGGGGTTTTTAAAGCGCTTTGCCAGTTCTTCACGGCGCGATTTATTGCGGATGTGCATCTGCCAGTCCAGCGGGTCGGATGCCGAACCGGTCATGACAATCTTCATGACCAAACCCTTGCCTGCCTGCTGCGCCGCTTCGCCGTGTTGCGCAGGCAGATCGTCATCGGTTTGATGCCACCAAGGACGGATTTTTGCAATTGCATTATAAAGCTCAACGCAGATACGACGGCTCATGCACACAATCATCGCCTTGCCGTCCATAGTCTCGAGACGCTCCTCGAAATGTTTCACCAGATCTTCAGCAATCAGCCGGATGCGTTTATCCGTTCCGACAAGCGCCTCCAGTTGCGCCCATTTAGTTTTCAGCCGTTCCTTGTTTTCGATTTCTTCGCCTTCGGTGGCCTCTTCAAATTCCGGGTCGAGTCTGGGGCGCTCATCTTCCTTTAATTCCAGCTTCGCCAGACGGCTTTCATAATAGATTGGAACCGTCGCCCCGTCTTTGACCGCCCGCTCGATATCATACACACTGATGTAATCACCGAATACGGCGCGCGTGTTCTTGTCGGAAAGCTCGATGGGCGTACCTGTGAAGCCGATAAATGAAGCGTTCGGCAGAGCCTCGCGCATATGTCTAGCGAAGCCGTCAATAAAATCGTACTGGCTGCGGTGCGCTTCATCGGCAATGACGACGATATTGCGGCGATCCGAAAGTAGCGGTGATTCTTGAAGCGCCTCTGTATTTCCCGCGGGGAAGAATTTTTGCACGGTGGTAAAAATAACGCCGCCGGAGCCTGTTTTTAAAAGTTCCCGGAGATTTGCCCGGCTTTGCGCCTGCACGGGCTGCTGGCGCAGAAGTTCATGACAGTCGGCAAACGTGCCGAAAAGCTGATCGTCCAGATCGTTTCGGTCGGTGATGACCACCAGTGTCGGATTTTGCATGTAGGGATGTAAAATCACCCGCCCGGCATAAAAGGCCATCGTCAGGCTTTTGCCTGAACCCTGCGTATGCCAGACCACACCCACGCGCTTGTCACCCTGTTTTCCGTCGCGCAGTTTTTTCGAATAGTAAACGCCGTCTTCCTCTCTTACCGTCGGCCCCGGCAGACAGGCACGGATGGTTTCTTCGACGGCCACATTGACGGCATGATACTGGTGATATCCGGCCATTTTCTTAATCAGCGCGTCGCTCGCGGCGCCGGCGGGCTCAAGACAATGAAGTAGCGTATTAAATCCAGCAACCGCCGCCTGTCAAACACGCCCTCCAGCATCACCTGAAGTTGCGGGAGCGTTGCATCGGCCAGTTCTTCGCCTTCAATCGTGCGCCACGGCATAAACCATTCACGGTTCGCCGTCAGTGTGCCGATTCTGGCCTCGATGCCATCGGAAATGACCAGCGCTTCATTGAATGTAAAAAGCGAGGGGATCTGCATTTTGTAGGTTTGTAATTGATTGAAGGCCGTCCAGATGGTCGCGTTTTCATCTGCGGCGTTTTTGAGTTCAATGACGCCCACCGGCAGACCGTTTACAAAAAGCACCACATCCGGCCTGCGTTCAATCTGACCTTCCACCACCGTGAACTGATTAACCGCCAGAAAGTCGTTTCGGTCGGGATTATCAAAATCAACCACCCGGATTGGCACATGTCCGTATGACCCGCCTTCACGCTGTATCTCAACGGGAATGCCTTCCAACAGCATCTTGTGAAAAGCATGATTGTTACGTGCCACCGAAGGAAACTCCGGTCTGGTCAGCCTGCGAAAAGCCTCCTCCAGAGCATCAGTCGAAACCTGCTGGTTCAGCCTCTGGAGTGCCTGCCTGAGCCGCCGCTCCAGTACCACCTGCTCATAATGATCACGTTCAGCCGCCAGCATACCCGGTGCGATGTCGGGACCGAACAAAGTTTCCCAGCCGATGGCTTTCAGCCAGTCCAGTGCGGCCTGTTCGATGATGGATTCGGAGAAGGCGGGGTTCACTTTTTGCCCTCCAATCGCCTGATTTCACGATCAAAGTCAGAAATATATTCGCGATCCTGCCGCTGCCGGAAGACCTCGTATTGAGCTTCCGCCTTTAGTTTCGCCTCCAAAGCGCTGACTTTTCCCTTATCATTCAGGATCGGATAATTGGAGAGTTCCAGAAAATGATTCAGGAATTCTACCCATTCGGTCATTTGCGTGATAATTCCGCGTTCCGCTTCGCGGGCCACCTCACGAGCGCCTTCCGGGCGAACTATTTCCATTTTGGAAACAGTTGTTTCGCGAACCAGTTCCCCGGATTCGAAGATGTTCCTGAGGTGTTTGTTGATCGCAGGCACCTTTACCCCGAACAGCTCCGCCAGTGCTTTCTGCGTCAGCCAGACCGACTCGTCTCGAAAACAGACCTCCACCTGCACCGCACCGTCCGGGGCGGTATAGAGCAGGAATTGCCGGTTGTCGGTCATAGGTACCTCCCAACAATTCGTGCGGCGGCAGGTTCGCCGGGGGCGATTTCCAATCCCGACATGATATGGTAACCTCGGCTTTCCAGCCACGCCAACGCGGCCTGTTCGATGATGGATTCGTTCAGATGCGCCATGGTTCGTCCTTTGGCAAAGTGGATACAGGGATTGCCCCTGCAGCCGGATTTTCACGATCCATTTCCCATTGCAATGGATTGTTTAAAATGTATTCCCGGATACGGCATAGGGAATCATCTTTCCGAATGATATGCTCATAATAATTGCGTTGCCATAGTTTTATGCCCGGGGTGTCACGCATTTCATTGATACGTTTGGACGACAACATTTTGAAACGTCCGATTAATTTTGGCAATGTCATATTCCGCCGTTGCGTAATGGTCATTTGTAGGGGCGATTCATGAATCGCCCCTACGGTGTTGTTTATCGTCAATATGCCGTGAAAATGGTTTGGCATCACGATCCATTCGTCCAATTCGATGTCATCACGGATTTCGGCGATTTTCAACCATTCATCGGCGACGATTTTCCCCGCATCGTTCAACTGCATTTTGCCGTCCACCACATCGCCGAACAGACATTCCCTGTTTTGGGTGCAGAACGTCAAAAAAAACGCCCCGGCCTGAGAATAATCATATCCGTGCAGGCGGATAGAACGACGGTGATGGCGTTCCAGGGTATCCGGGGGCGGTTCGGTCATTGGTAGGGGCGATTCATGAATCGCCCCTACAAGATTGGCCGTCAAAACCGAATCGGTGATCATTTTACATTGGTTGTTTCGCTTGTTGATCATAAACCGCGTTCCTTCAAAAACCTTTCTGCATCCTTTATCCGCAATTCACCGGAAATCAGTTTGGGCAAAAGGGTGTCGCGGAGAGCGGACAGGTTATTTGTGCGACGATCATTGGTAGGGGCGATTCATGAATCGCCCCTACAAGATTGGACGTCAAAACCGAATCGGTGATCATTGTACATTGGTTGTTTCGTTTTTTGATCATAAACCGCGTTCCTTCAAAAACCTTTCTGCATCCTTTATCCGCAATTCACCGGAAATCAGTTTGGGCAAAAGGGCGTCGCGGAGAGCGGCGAGGGTATTAGATTCGCCCTCATTATTTTTTATCCGATTATCAATAGGTGAAACTAGCCGCTCAAATAATTCTAAAACATCAGAGGGTGGCGCTGTGAAAGGGAGATTCTCAAAGTCCGATTTGTTAATAGAGCCAAAGACCGTTCCTTCAGCCTCAAATTTATCAAAATAATTCTTTAGATGTTTCATGGAATAATAAGTAAAAGATTTGTAACCATTGCTGTGCCTAATAGCTGCTACACCCCTTCCGACGGCACATTTTTCGTTTGTCATATTTACATCACCAACAGGTGCCCTGACGCTCACAAGTGTATCTCCGGCTTCGGCGAAGCGTGTCGGCGCGGTACAAAACACACGTTGTGACGGGAAACGGTAGCCGAAATCAGATCGACCTTGATAAAACGGAATCCCTTCTTCGTTCTCGTTGTATGTGCTGCCTGGTGGGGATTGCCCCATTGTAAGTCTGAAATTCTGACCTACTGTGGAATCCCTCCACCCTTCCGGTATCTTGTCCAGTTCCGAATCTACGAGGCGGTCCGGGAAAAGTTCGGCGATTTCGGGTTTGAGGTTTGGGAGGGCGGCGCGGCTTACTAGGGCGTTGGACCAAGCGGGATGTTCGCGGCGAACGGCGGCTTTGGCATGCACGGGATCAAAGTCCACGAACCAACTCTTGAAAATCGTCCGCGCCATTTCTTCGAGCGTTTTATTCATTTGCCGGTTCAATTCAATCTTGTCATCCAGCGTACCGAGGATGTGAGCGATGGCTTTTTGCTCATTTAACGAAGGAAGCCTCGTCTTAATTATTTTAAAAGTATCTCTTGTTATCGTATTAAAAACACCACCGTGAGCGACTTGCTGCATCTGTGTTACTGCGTGACGCAGTGTATAATAAACAAAGTTCGTATCGGCGACTCCTCTTTTTCCTCGGATACCATAGCACGACTGATTAAATGCCATCGGTTTTGCAAGCTGTGCAACAACGCCGACCGTACCACGTGCTGAAATGATAATGTCACCTATATTAAGAATTTCAGTTGCGCTTTCCTTTAGACCGCGTTCAGTAATTGATTTTTCGGCTGTATTTACCCATCTATATCCCTTGTTGAAATCTGCGACAGAAAGCCACGGTATGCTTCCACCCCAGTATTCTTGTGTGGATGTTTTAGGTGTTCCACCACTAATGATTTCTATTGCATCCGCAATGGCTAAATCCTTCCACTCATCCGCCATAACCCAGCTCCTTAAGGTTAGCGGCAATGGCAGCATCCAGCTTTGCTGATTCGTTTTGCTGCTGGCGCAGAGTCGTGGTGAGGCGGATCATCTTCTCTTCAAAAGGTTCGCCATCGTCTTCAACCTCCGCCGCGCCGACATAACGGCCGGGCGTGAGAATGTGGTGGTGATGGCGGATATCATCGAGTGTGGCGGATTTGCAAAAACCGGGTATATCTTCATAATTCGGTAGGGGCAATTCATGAATTGCCCCTACATTGCGGCCTGCCCTGTGGCCGGCGTGGGCAGATTCGGGCAGCCGCCAGGCATGATAGGTATCGGCTATTTTGCGGATGTCTTCGTCGGTCAGTTCTCGATGAACGCGATCAATCATTGTGCCTAACTTGCGGGCGTCGATGAAAAGCGTCTGGCCGCGTCGGTCGCGAAAGCGACCATTCTTTTTTTCGCGGGCAATAAACCACAGGCAGACGGGAATCTGTGTGGAGTAGAAAAGCTGGCCGGGCAGGGCCACCATGCAATCGACGAGGTCGGCCTC
>Ga0255343_1003694_pt1 | contig 15879 bp, 5 predicted proteins | sample wastewater_treat_4_FD_192413 | JGI IMG/M metagenome (GOLD analysis project Ga0255343, IMG submission 192413) | Wastewater microbial communities from Lulu Island WWTP, Vancouver, Canada - plant16 | ecosystem: Engineered > WWTP > Wastewater > Unclassified | place: Canada: Vancouver, British... | reverse complement strand
CCATGCCTATGAGTACCATCCGGTCTTCATGGCGCGCCGCACGCGGGTCGAGATCGCCTTTCTTATGAACAAGCCGCATCTGGCCGAGGAGATGCTGGATCTGCTCAAGCGCGACGGCTATCCCGAAGAGCTGTGCCGGAAGATTATCGTGGAAACCCGGGCGCACTTCCGCAACCGCCCGCAGCGCGATGTCCGGCCACTCGTGTCAACTTCGATGGTGGCGGTCGAGAGCGCCGCTGGCGGCGGCCAGACCGCGCCGACCCACAGTGCGCAAACGATGCAGGGTGCCCCTGAACGCGACCCGAACGCACCGATCGACCCCACTGCCCGCGAGGCAGTCGAAGGCCGTGAGTCGGAGTTCAAGGAACAAGAGGGCGTGGGTCATTATCAAGAGGGCAATCCCGATCCGTGGGTCTATCTCTCGCATCCGTTCATCGGCGGCGAAGTGTCGCACAGTAAGGCCAACGACCAATTCGAGATCCTGCGCTACGGCGGGCGCGCCGGGCTTAATCTCAACCGCAACCTGCAACTCTCCGCAGAGTATTTCGAAAGCCGCATCGAGCAGCGCTTCCGTGCGCGTTGGAACGCCATCTCGTACGATCCCGACGACATGACCCGCTACCTCTTCAAGGCACTCAAGCGCGAGGCGCGCGCACGGCTCTCCTACCGCACTGCCAGCGGCGCGACCCTTTCCGGGTCGCTCGGTGTCGCGAACCTTGATCCAGATTACGACGAAGACGATCTCTTCGACATCGATATGGAAGACTACCCGGAAAGCGACGAATTCGATCCGGCCGATGATGATAACGAAATAATCGGCGATCTCTCCGCACACTGGGCTCCGCGCGACGACTTGACGCTGTTTGTCTACTATGCACGTGATCTGGTGACCTCGGCGGTGAAGTCGTTAACCTCGGATTCCGTTGGTGCTGTCGCACGCTGGAAGCCGAAGGACTCCTGGCATGTCAATCTGCGCAGCCAGTACTGGAGCTACGAGGACGACAACGCGCTCTTCTATATTCAGGGCGAGTCGTTCTGGGAGATCATGCCTGACGTCGGTGTCTGGGGTGGCCTCGACCTTTCGACCGTGACCTCCAGCAAAGCCAGCGACTATTACTGGACCCCGTATTGGGATCAGCGTCTGCTGGGCGTGTTGCGTTATCTGCAAGCGTGGCAGGGTTACACCTTCCGTCTTGACTTGCTCGGCGGCTTGCAACGTGAAGACGGACGTCCGCTACGACGTTCCGATGATGAGGACTTAGGTGGCGGCAAGAGCGATTGGGAACTGGTTTGGGGCACGTCAGCGACCTACAACAAGCGGTTGGGCAGCTATTTCGACCTGTTTGTCGACGGTAGCGTCATGGCCCTGCGCGATTACATCGACCACCGATTCCTCATCGGCTTCAACCTGGGGTTCTAGTTCTCCGCAAGCTCTTTGATCCGAACGTTGCGGAAATAGATCGCCGCGTTGCCGTGCTTCCCTTGCAGGCCGATGCGTCCCTTTGTGGGCAGCTCGGCCCACGGGCGGCTCAGCCACGGCGGGATGTCGCTGCCATCGGGATTCTTCTTGGCTGACGTCCAAGCCGACAGGTCGGTATCTACCGTGATCTCCTCATTGACGAGCACCTTGACGCGCTTGCCCTGCGCGGTGATTGTCATGCGGTTCCATTCGCCGGCCGGCTTCGCGTTGTTGACCTTGGGCGGCAGATGTCCGTAGAGGCCGCCGTTTCTGGCGAAAGGCTGTTCTTTGCCCCAGTGCGGGTGATTGTCGTCGAGGATCTGAATCTCGACAGTGTTGGGAATCCAGTTCGCCATATCGCTGCAATAGATCAGCACGCCGCTATTGGCCGCAGGGTCGCAACGGTATTCAACATCGAGCATGAAGTTTTCATAATCGCGGTCGGTCCAGATCGCTTCATCCTTGTTGGCGGTCAAATGGCCTTGTGCATCGTAGAACCAGACGCCCTTGGTGAATACCGCGTTGCTGAGGTTCAGGTCGAAGAGCGAACGCCAGTTCCGCGAATCCGGATGCGCGCTCGGCGCAATCTGGACCGCCCCTGCCCTGCCCGTAGATACGCACGTGCCTGCTGTGTCGCACGCTGCCGATTTGTCCCGTGAAAACATCGAGCATCCCGCCGTTACCATCACGCTGCCCGCCATCATCCACACAACTGCTTTCATAATGCCTCCTTCAAGGTTTGTCGATCAATCCGGTCTCAAGCTTACGAAATCCCCAATCTCCAATTCAAGGAGGATTTGAGCATTCTTCCGTTCTGGACAAAGGAGCATGGCAGGCGTATCATGAGCCTCGCTTAGTTGGGTTGTAGGTTGGCCAGGGAAGGTCGCAAACGCTGTTTTGAACGCACAGGAGGCCTCATGAAGACACACGGCATGGCATTTGTGGGCATGGTAACGCTCACTCTGGTCGCGCAAAGCGCCACATTTACTTGGAACGGGAGCGGCGGCGACAACAACTGGACAACCGCCGCCAACTGGAGCGGCGGTGTCGCCCCGGCAAGCGATGGCACATCCGTGCTGGCCTTCGGAGGCATGACGCGCCCCAAGCCCGTCAACACGTTTGCCGCAGACACGGTTTTCGCAGGCATCAATCTGCTCAATGACCAATCAAGTGGCAAGACCGCCGCCTTCACGCTCTCCGGCAACCGCGTCGTGCTGGGCGGCAATATCGTGGCGGCGACTGCCCCCGCGTCATTGACGGATACGCTTTCATTGCCGATTGTCCTGAACGGTACGCGCACGATCACTGCGAACAACAATCACCACCTGTCACTGACGGGGGTCATCAGCGAGAGCGGCGGGGCACAGGGGTTGACCAAGGCCGGCGGCGGTACCCTCACGCTGAACGGCGCGAACACCTACAGCGGGTCGACCACAGTGAACGGCGGGACGGTGCGCTTTAACACGATCAAAGACATTGGCGCGGGTGCCAGTTCATTCGGCGCTCCCGTCACACCGGAAAATGCCGTGATCTCGCTGGCGACGCGCATCGCGTATACCGGCGGTACGACGGCCACGGACCGGCCGCTCGCCCTGACGGGCAATGCGAGCTTCGACGTGTCAACCACAGGAGTCACGCTGACTCTCAACGGCGACATCACAAGCACCGACCGAAACATCATGTTCCGCGGTGCCGGCGATTTCTTGGTGAACGGCAAGATCGACCTCGGCAGCGGCAGGGTGTCGCGCACCGATGCCGGTACGCTCTACCTGACTCATCCCGAGAGCACCTTTTCCGGGCGTCTTCAAGTTGCGCACGGCACCATCAGCGTCGCTGAGATCGCGGACAGCGGCATCGCCAGTCCGATCGGCGCCGGCGATACGATCATGTTGGGTCAGAACGGTTGGAACACGACTGGCAGGTTTCGATTCACCGGGGCTACGGGTGGCGCGTGCAATCGGACGATCCTCGTCGAGACGACGGTAAACACGTTCACCTATGGCGGCATCATCGAGAACGCCGTCGCCGGCCAGATGTTGACTCTCAGCGGGCCGGTTTCGCCGGGACCGGACTCTGTGACACGCGACCCGATCCTCCATCTTGCTGGCGCGGGTGACGGTGAGTTGAGCGGCGTGATCAGCGGCCGCCTCAAGGTCGAGAAGGACGAAGGCTCCGGCACTTGGATCCTCTCCGGCGCGAACACCTATAGCGGCGCGACGCTCGTCACGGCCGGCGCGTTGCTGATCAATGGCTCGACACACGCCGACAGTGCGGTTTCGGTCGGCTCGGGCGGCACCCTGGGCGGTACCGGCACCGTGCATGCCGCTGTGACGGTGGCGGCGGGCGGTACGCTCGCGCCCGGCAGCGGCGGCGTGGGAACGCTGACTCTGGCTGACACCGGAGCTGCGGCCCTGACGCTCAACGGCAGCCGTCTGGCCTGTGACCTCTCCGACACTGCGTCGCTCTGCGACCGGATCGATGTCGCTGGCACGCTGGTGCTGGAGGGCGCGAACATCCTTTCGCTCTCCTGCCCGCCGTCCGGCGCACCGTCCGGCGTCTACACGGTGATGACGTATGTCGCCACGAGCGGCAGCGGAAGCCTCGCGCTGGATCGCGCCTACCCCAACACGACGCTCGGCATGGATGGCACGCATGTGTATCTGACGGTGACCGGCGCGGGCGCGGTCGACTCGCTGGTCTGGGCGGGCGACGGCGTGGCCAACGTCTGGGACACTTCGACGCCCAACTGGTCGGCGGGGCTGTACGGCGATAACATGCGGGTGGTGTTCGATGATACAGGTTCCGATTCGCCTGAGGTGAACATCACGCCGGCGGCCGTCGCGCCTCACTCTGTGATTGTCGATACCGCCGTCAGGAGCTATACGATCGGTGGCGCGGGCATCGCTGGTACCTGCGGATTGACCAAGACCGGTGCGGCCGGTCTCACGCTCGCCGGTACGCATGCATACACCGGCGTCACCGACGTGCAGGCCGGTTCGCTCACCCTCAGCGGTGAACTGAATGGATCAAGCCTGACAATCGCGAATGGCGCGGCATTCAACCAAACCGCAAGCGGCACAATCGCCGGTGAGGCGGTCAGCGTCACCAGTGTTGGCACGGCGACGCTGTCCGGTGCCAACACCTATGGCGGCGAGACGGTCGTGGGTGTCGTCGGCATCACCAACATCACGTTGACCGTCGCTCACAATCAGGCCCTTGGCTCCACCGCCGGTGGCACACGGGTGATCGGCGGGGCCACCGCGAATTTCAACAACAGCCTCGTCCTCGCGGACGGCGTTACCGTCAGCGGCGAGACGCTGACCCTGCAATCGGGGAGTGGCCGCGCGCGCCTGTCGTATGCGGCCGGTAGCGGATCGGCTACCTGGGCCGGTGACATCGTGCTCGACGGGGGGTGGAATTATCTGAGTTGTGATCGTAGTGGAAGCACGCTGTTTGTCGGCGCGTCGGCGGAGAACATCGTGAGCGGCGTGAATCGGGGCATCAGCGTGCGCGGGGGCGGTACGGTCGTCATCAACAGCACGATCCAGACTGGGAGTGGTGGGTTCATACGCGACGATCCCGGCATTTGTGTGCTGAACGCCGCCGACCACCAGTTCGGGAGCCTGTCCGTTGTTCAAGGCACATTCAGGCTGGGGGCGGCCAACGTGATACCGCGCAACATTCTGGTGACGGTCGGGAAATCCGGCTACACGGCCGACGCCGTGCTGGATCTCAACGGCTATGACCAATGCCTAGCAGGCGTAGCCGACGCGCATCTTGCCACGGGTAACGGTACGCAACGTATCGTCAGCAGCACGCCGGCAACGCTGACCGTCAGTAATGAGACGGCCCGTTCATTCGGCAAGGTCGGCAGCGCTATTGAGGGCGCGATTACACTGGTCAAGCTCGGTAGCGGTACATTCACGCTGACCAGCGTCAACAGTTACAGCGGTGCGACGGTCGTGAGCAACGGCACGCTGGCGGTGAGCGCTGGCGGGAGTCTCGGCGCCAACGCCCTTCAGATCGAGGTCGGAGGTACTGGTACGCTATCGCTTTCAACCTCAGACGCGCTCTCAAATCAGGCCGTGGTATCGATGCCGGCCTTCAACGTGGACAGCGCAAAGATCCACCTTGATGAAGGCGTCGAGCAGACAGTCGGCTGGCTGATCTACGACGGCAAATTCAAGAGCGTCGGCACTTACGGCGCGACCGGCAGCGGTGCCGATCGTATCGACGATACGCACTTCTCCGGCAGCGGACGGCTGCGGGTGCTGAGTTCCAAATCCGGCCTCATCATGAGCTTGCGGTAGTTCAGCGTTTATTGGAGCGTGAGCAGGGTGCCGCTCTTGTCGCGCGATACTGTGAGCGTGCCGGTGCCGGCGAAGCGCGTGTCGTCCACATACCGCGCGCCGGAACCGGACGCGCCCCAAGTGCCCGCGCGCTTCTGCGTGCTGCCGAACCACAGTGTATCTACCGTGACGTTGATGCCGCTCGAAAGATGGATCACGCCGGTGCTGTCGGCCGGGAACGTGACGGCCACGGCCGGCGTGAGCGCGGCGTTGTTCTGCAGTTCCAATGTTCCGCCCGCCACAGTGACGGCAATGCAGGAGGCACCGACTGAGCCGCCGTTTGCGTTGAGACGCAACACGCCGTTGCTGACGATGAACGCTCCGCTGGTATAGTTGGTTTGGCCGATATTGAGCAGGCCGCTGCCAGCCTGCACCACAGTGACCGCACCGCGAAAATCGCTGTTACGCTTGCTGAACGTATTGGTCGCAGTGCCACCGAAGATCAGGGTTGCCGGTAGGGCACTGGTGATGCATTGGCATCCGGCCTGATTATCGGGAAAGGTACTGTAGTGGTTCTCGATGAAACGCGTGATGGTTTGCGAATGGCCATTCAGATCGAAATAGGCTTTGTTCCCCGGATTGTTGTCGCCCTTGCCCATGTTCACCGTGACGGTATGCGGTAGAGCTTCATCTGCACCGAGACGCAGGATGCCTTCGGCGATCTGGAAGGTGCCCATCACATTGTTGGTGGAGTTGAGCACGAGGGTACCGATGTTGTTACGGGCCACCGACTGGCCGGGCAGATCGATTCTGCTGTTGCAAAAGATGGTGCCGTTCTCGCGGAATTGGATACCGGCGTCGCCGCGGATCACAGCGTCGGTGCCGGGCGTGCCGATGATCAGGTTGCCGCCTTTTTGATTGCAATTGACAAAGGCGAATGAGCCGGGCGCGGTCACGATGTCGCCGTCCCACGTCGCGGTGCCGGACGCACTTGCGAAGGCCAGCGAGGCGCGTCCACTGCCCGCCAGAGTGAGCGTCTCGCCAGTGACGGTGATATCGGGATCGAGGACCACACGGTTATGGTTAGAGGCGTGTCCGCCGATCACCGTTGTGCCGGCATCGGTGGAACCCAGTGCGAGATTGTGGCAGACCGTGATGTCGTGCCAGGCTTCATCATTAACACCGACGACAGTCTCACCACCGTAGGTGTTCGCTCCCCGCAGCCAGGCTTTGCCTTGCACGATCAACGAGACCGCTTCACCACTGATGGTGGAGTCTGCGCTTTGTTGAAGCACGGCGGTTCTTCCGATGGTGAGCGAAGAGGCGCTGAGCGAACCGTTCAGGTTTAAGGTGCCGGCTTCCACGGCGGTTGCACCGCTGTGGGTGTGGAGCCCCGTCAGCGTGAGTGCGGCGGTACCGCGTTTCACCAGCCACGCGCTACCGGACAAACCGGCACTGCCGCTGGCGCTCAGCGTGTAGGCGTTGTTGGCGGTGTCGATGATGACAGAGTTGGGGACTACAGGTGACGGGATGGTGATGGGAGCCGCCGCCGCGCCCGAATCATCGAAGGTCACATTGAGTCCATCCGCGTAAAGCGTGCCTGCGGGAGACCAGTTGTCGGTGGTGAAGTCCCAGAAGCTGGACGTGGCACCGGTCCAGGTGATGTCGGTGGTCGTGCCGGCTGGCACCACAGTGATCGTCAATGCGGTGTCGCCGACCGTGAGGATGATGTTGGGATAGGCTTGATGCAGCACAAAGATGCCCGAGCGCGAGGCATAGGTGGCCAGCGTATAGGTGCCGGCGGGCAGACCCTCGGCAGGAAGATTCAGCACAATGGAGACGGGTGCTGTGGCGTTGCAGGCACCGGCTACGGCCAGTGCGTCCGAGGGACCGTTCGCGGGAGCTTGCATGTCGAAGACAAGTGTGGCCCCATCCAGTTGCACCGAGGCGAGCGCGAGCGTGCCGGTGGCGGTCAGGCAGCCCGGATCGAGGGTAGCGCCGGCTGCGGCCGAAACCGCGCCATGCACGGTGCCTGTGCCGCCGAGTGTAGCGCCACTAGAGACGCTGACCGCGCTGGCAGCGGCGGTGGTGCCATCGATCAGGAGCGTGCCTTCTGTGACACTGGTTTCGCCGGTGTAGCTGTTTGCGCCAGTGAACCGCCAAGTGCTGGTCCCCTGCTTGATGATACGCAGTCCGGCCGGAAGGGCTGAGGCCATCACGCCATCACCTGCGCCGGAGAGCCAGAGCGGGATTGCGGAGCCAACGGGTTGTTTGGTTCCAACGATGGTGGAGACCGCACCGTTGAAGGTGAGTGTGGTGCCGGCGGTGATGTTTTCAAGACGGCCGCCATGTGAGAGTTGCGAAGACAGAAAACGGAGGTCGCGGTTACATGCGGCGTCCGTGTCGCCGATGTAGCGCAGGCAGCCGGTGGTCTCCCATCCGGTTTGGCCGAAAACGATCCGATTGCCTCTGCCGATGGAGCAGGGCGCGCCTGAGTCCGCCAGCGTGACCGCGACGATCGTGCCGTCGGAGATGTTCAGTTCGCCGGGGAATGTGTTGGCGGGATCATTGAGGTATACGGTGCCGGGTTCAGTGCGGCTGAAGCCTGCGGTGTTAGTGACTGGACCGTTGACGATGAATGCGCGCCAACCACGGATGACAGGGGTGCCGGGACCGCCGATGCTTCCGTTCAACGTGACGTCTCCGCTGCCGAGGATGAAAAATTGCGCCTTATTCTCAAACCAAAGGTCACGGTCAGTTGCGGTGCTGCCGCCTCTGTATTCTGTGTCGGTTCCCAGGCGGATGGTGCCGGCCGCACGTGTGGTCGGTGCACCGAAGGAGCACGCTTCTCCCAGATTCTTGAGTGAATCGTAGGAAACACGGCCTCCGCCGCCGAGAATCGTCTGGCCAGTATAAGTGTTGAGACCGTTGAGGGTGAGTTTGCCATTGCCGCTTTTGGTCAGGCCGTAGGGGCCGCTGATGACGCCGCTGGAAGTGATGGCGTGATTGCCATCGGTCGTGAGCGTTAGGTCGGCGCCCAGCGTGATCGGCAACGAGAGCGTGTCTGTGATGGCAGAGGGGGTGTTCGCTGCAGTGAGCGGGCCGGTCAACGTGATACCGTTGCCCGAGAGAGTGAACGCAGCGGTGTTGTTGAGCGCGATACCGGCAAAGGCGGTGCCTGCAGGAAAGTTGTTGGCGGTCGTTTTCGCCGCACTGCCCGCGAAAACCAGCGAGGCAGTGCCGTCGCTGTCAGGAGCGACATCACCGACCCAGTTGGCGGCGGTCTGCCAGTTGTTGTCAGCACCTCCACCGTCCCATGTGAAAACGGCGGCGTTTGCGGTGCACGCATACACCGTGCATACCGCAGCAATTGTCGTTCTGAGTATCCTTGTCATGACGCGTTCCTCTTTTCTTTGCCTATCATTTCGTGGGTCGATCAGTGCAGGAGTATGAGTGTACCGCTTGAAACGATCCGTACGCTCAGCGTGTCGGCGCTCTGCGTGAGTGTTAGGTTACCGGCCGGCGCGTCACCGCTGACGGCGAGCGCCCACGTCGCAAAACCCGCGCCTGCGAAGCTGTCGCAGGTGATCAGCGGGTAGAGCCCCGCCGGTGGCCGCGATGCAAAGTGCAGGTTAACCGTGCCGCTGTCGGCGACCCCGAGCGTGCCGGGAATCGCGAGCGATGGCGTGACGGTCGCCTGTCCAAGCGCGTTGGTGCCGATCGTGAAATCAAAGGCATCCGTTGAGAGTGCGACCGTGCCGGAGAAGGTGTCGGCAAAGGTCGGCAGGCGGTCGGGCGTGGTGGCGGTGACCGTACCGGTGCCGTCCACGCAGGTAGTGGTGAAGTCCGCATAACCGTCGCGCGCCTTGCCCAGCCACTTGTACATCAGGTAGGCCTCGATGCTGGCACGCGTGGTGTCGTCCAGTGCGCTCTCGAAGAGGATGATCTCGCCGAGGCGTTCGGGGTTCTGATCGGTCGGCGACTCGCCAAGCGCGTAAAAGCCGAAATAGCCGGCCTGGAAGACATCCGTCGCCGCGAAGGAGAGCAGCTCTTCCTTGCCGGTGAAACCGCTGGTCGCGCCGTTGACGGGCTGGCCGTCGAGCCAGGTGGGTGCGTCGCGGACGGCGCTGACGGTCTTGCTGCCCCAGATCGGCGAGTTGATGGAGCGCGGATCATCACGCCGGATCACTTGGTTGGCACCTACATTGTAGGTGATCGGCACGCCACCGCCGCGTGAGCTGTCCAGTACGATAAAGCCGGTACGCACGTTGGTGACGACGTTCTGGGTATGCCCGGTACCGAGATAGGCGGGGTTGCGCATCATGCGCAGGGTGTTGCCCTTGGCGTCATTGGGATAGATGTTCTGGTAATCCAGCCAGAAAAGCGGTGCGCCCAACGGCCCAACGCGTTCGTCGAGCCAAGGGCGGCGATCGTAGTCGTCTGGGCTGCCCCAGACGTTGCAGGAACCCAGCAGGTAGAGTCCGTCCCATTCGCGGTCGAGCAGACCGGTCACAGCCAGCGGACGGTCGGCGGGGGTGTTGGCACAAACCAGCACGACGCGGTTGGTCTGGCTGGGGTCGAACCAGGCGGAACGGGCGGCAGCGGGCACCACTTCCGGGCCGGGCGGCACAGGCAGATCCACGACGTCAAATGTGCCGCCGTTGAGTTGCAGCGTACCGGTAAAGCGTCCGCCGGGCGAGAAGGTGGAACCATCCGCCAGACGCACGGTGCCCCCACCGTGGAGCCGGTCGACAGTGAAGGCCCGGCCGATCTCCAACTCGGCACCGGTCGCGACCGTGACCGACGGCACGTGCGTGTTGGCGTTGTAAGGCAGCGCCCATTTTTTGGCCAGATAGGCTTCGACGGTCATGCGCTCGATGTCGGTGAGCGCGTTGGTGTAGATCAGCACTTCGCCGTAGTTCTGGCCGCCGGCATTCTGATAGCCGTCGCGCCAGCCGAGTATGTTCACGGTCCTGCCTTGCGTGTTGAGGGTCAGGATCTGGTAACCGCCGTTGAAGCCAGTGTTAGTAGCGGTCACCTCCACGCCGTTGATCCAGGCCGGATGGAGGGCGGCCAAGATAGGCGTGGCTGGATTACGGTAGTCGGCTGTGGTCGCGCCGCCACGTCGCAGTTCCCAGTTGCCGCCGACGACCGCCGCGCCGCCGCCGTGCTGGCTGCCGAACATCATCACGATATACTGCGGGTTGAGGGCGGTGGAGAGTGGCAGGCGTCGCGACTCGCACCACGGAGGGTTCTCATAACCGGGCGGAAGCGCCGCTTGGTAAGCGCCCATCGATACCACCGGCAGGCCGTTCTGATTGTTGGTCATGACGTAAGGGTAGACTTGGTGGTTGTTGTCGCCGCGCGTGTTGAGGCCGTAGTAGGGTGCGCCGGGCCGGCAGTCGTTCCACCGTTCGATGACCGTGAAGTTGTTGGTGAAGGTGTAGTTCTGGTATTGGGTGAAAACATCCGGTGCCGCAGCATCAAGCCAGAGGGCTGGCAGGTCACCGAGCACGCTGGCCGGATCGGGTGCGGCGAGGGTTATCTTGCCCGCTTCAATACGCATGTCGGAGATTGAACTGAACTGCACGTTTAGTGTCTCGGACCCTTGCTTGATCAGCGTGCCGGGGCCGCTGATCTGTTTGATCGTGGCCGCGCCGGAGACTACGAACGCGCCCGGGTTCAGATAGAGGGAGTCGAGGACGGTGTCGCTGCCTGTGAATGCGAGGGAGGTACTGTTGCTCAGCCGGATGGCGGCGCCCGGTTCAGCGGCGCCGATGGTCACGGTCGCCCGATCCGTAACGACGTTCAAGGTCGCGCCTGCCGCCAACGTGCCGATGCGTAGCGCACCGACGCCGTGGATTGTGATGGCACCCTCGAACCGCTCGATCTCCATCGTCTGAAAGGCCGGGATGTACAGTGCGCCGGTGCCGTCACCGACCAAGGTTTTGATGAAAGCGGTTGTCGGATCGGTTTGGTGACCCGGCGGATAGAAGGTGAGGGTCGTACCGTTCTGCACGGTCACGGTGTTGTTGGAGTCGCCGGCCGTGCCATGGTAGAAGGCGACGACATTACCGCCGCCGCAGATGACGTCGCCCACGAAATCGCAGGGCTCCAGGAACTCCAAGCGGTTGTTGCCGGTCTTGTTCACGGTGCCGGTGCCGGTGATCGCGCCCTGCAGGTAACACGGCGAATTGACCGGGAAGAGGGCTGTCGAGTTGACGCCCTCCAGTGAGATGTCGTTCGTGATGGTCGCCTCCGTGCCGTGCCATCCACCAAGGGCGTCCAATTGGCACGGTTTGATCGCGGCCGTGAGGTTGGTGCCCTGCACGCGGATCACAGCATCCTGCGTGACCGCCTCAGGTACGAGGACGGTGATGCTGTGGTTCGTCAGCACGATATCGCCCGTACCGAGCAGGTTGGTACCGGCCAGCGCGAGCATGGCGTTGTCGGCGACGCGCCAAGTGCAGGAGGTGGGCCAGGCGTACAGTGTGACCAGGTCGCGGAAGGTCAGGCACGCTTCCGGTGTGGCGTTGCTGAAAGCCACGTCCAGATTAAAGGGCGGGTAGTCGATGAACAGGCTAGTGGCTCCAAAAACGAGTTCATCCGCGCCGTCCACGACAAGCTGTGCCGCACCGGTCGTGTTCGTGAGTTGCATGAGGCCACCGGGCAACCGGAACGGTTGCGCCATGTCGTGGTCGGCGAGCTTTAGGACGACTGTGCCCTCGACCAGAGTCTTGGGGCCGATGTGCCCGTTGTGGGCGGCGCGTAGCACGCTGCCGTCGCCGGGATCGCAGAAGGCAAAGGCGTTGGCCTGGTTTTCAGCGCTGATCAAGTCGTTGCTGGGACTGTAAAGGATGCCACTCAGAAATCCACCGAGCACGCCGCCGCCGCTCGGTCCGTTGAACACGCGGATTTCAATGCCGTGCCAACCGGCCGCCAGCGGGATATCCTGCACGCATGTCGGTTGGTTCCATCGCGTGTCTCTGAAGATCATCTGGCCGTCGATGCCGAGGGACGCATTGTCATCGATGTTCTCGCAGAAGCTGTACAACCCGGCTTCGGGAATATACCAGCGTCCGGTGTAGATATACTCCGTGTAGGTTTCGCTGATCCTGTTAGACGCCCAGTAGGCGGAGTCGATGATGCGCGTGAAGTCACCGTAGGGGGAGATATAGGAAATTCCGCCAGACGTGACGTTGGTGAGGGTATATTCGTTAAAGCCCGCGACACCGGCTTCCGCTCCGGGGAACACGAGGGTGGTGCCGTCCTTGATCTGCAGCAAGGAGGAGCCAAGCTCCTCGCTGTTGGTGACAACAAGCGTGACGTCGGGGCCGATGATCGTATCGGCGAGCACACCGATGAACGAGAACCCACACGTGATTGCAAGAACAAGGCCGAACCGTTTCATAATCCTGTCTCCTTTACCACACGCGAAACCCACGATAACGGGGAAAGTGTACCACATGATGGGCGAATCTGTCCCTGCAAATTGCGCAAAAAATTTAATGCATTTTGCGCAATCCTTTTCTGGGTTCATGGTTCGGTTTTATTTAACGCAGAGGCGCAGAGACGCAGAGGTTTTTTGGGGCATGGCGGCGGTTTTATTTAACGCAGAGGCGCAGAGACGCAGAGGTTTTTTTCTTACCTCTTACCTATTGCCTCCTACTTCGCTCTTCCGGCGAAGCGCCAGCCGTGGCCGTCGGCGAAATCGAGGTAACATTCCCAGTCGTAGCGTGTGATATCGTGGAGCCCTGAACGCAAGTGGTAACCCACGTTGCCGGCGTGTAGCGGATGGTCCGGTTTCGGGAAGCCGTGTTCGACAAGACCGGCCTTACCGTACAGTTCCCACGCGGGGGAAGCGAGACGGGCGGCTGCGAATTCGCCGCGTGGTCCGGCCCAGGCGTCTTCGCTCGCACTGGAAACATAGAGAAGACGTGGTGCGATGAGCGCAAGGAACTGGTGCTGGTCGAATGGCATCGTCTTGTCCTTGTCGATATATGCGGCAAAGACGGGACAGAACCAGCGCCAGGCGGGTGCCATGATTTGTCTGATCGTTTCGGATTCGTGGCATTGGATGTGGTTGAGCTTCGCGCCGCCGCAACCCGAACAGCAGGAGACGGTCATCGCGAAACGCTCATCGGTGGCACCCGCGACGAGCGCCGTCTTTCCGTTGCGGGAGAGCCCGACCACGCCCACATGCTTTGCGTCGATGCTTGGTTCGGTCTCAATCCAGTCCATGAGCCGGCTCGCGCCCCACGCCCAGGCGGAGAGAATGCCCCACTCGTGCGGGGCGCGCCCCTTCATGCTCTTGGGGCCGTAAACCTTGAAGACACCGCTGGTCGGCGTGTCGGGGAACATGCTGAAGTCAGGCGTGAAGTCGTAGTCGCACGAGGCCAGCGCCGCATATCCCCGCGATGTGATGTATTCCGCCGGGAGATAATAGACCGGACGCGGGCCATCTATGTCGTCCGCAGTTTCCGCAGGACGCGGCGAAACGTGGATGAATGCGGGAACCGGTTTGTTCGACTTCGGAATCCATGCGGCGAACGTGAAGGAGGCCGTTCCGCCGGGTCCCGAATATGTGCCACGCACGACCTTCTTGATCGCCTTGCCGTCGTACACCTCTGCGTCGGCACCGATCTGCTCGAACCTCAGATCCGCCGGACGCTCGATGGGTCGCACGCCGTATTCCTTTTCGAGGAAGATCCGCAAAAGCTCGGGTCGGCGGACTTGTTCCCACTGCTCGCGGGTCGTTACCGCTTTGCCATCGGCGGTTGTCATGAGATCCGGGACATTTTGCGGTTCGGCCGGCTTTTCGAAATCAGCGAACACGACACCCGCAACCGTGATCGCGGCTGCGGCGATGATCTGTTTTCTATTCATTTCATAGGCTCGTAAGCGGTTATTGCAGGAACAGGAGCGTGCCGACTGATGCAATCCGCACGCTCAGCGTGTCGGTGCTCTGCACGAGCGTGATGTGGCCGGCCGGTGCGTCGCCGCTGACGGCGAGCGTCCACGCCTCAAAACCTGTGCCCGCAAAGCTGCCACAGGTGATCAGCGGGTAGAGGCCCGCAGGCAGCCGCGCTGTGAAGTGCAGGTTGACCGTACCGCTGTCGGCGACCCCGAGTGTTCCGGGGATCGCGTACTGTTGCGTGACGGTCGCCTGTCCGAGCGCGTTGGTACCAAGCGTGAAGTTAAAGGTGTCGGCCGAGAGCGTGACCGTGCCGGAGAAGGTGTCGGCAAAAGTCGGCAGGCGGTCGGGCGTGGTGGCGGCGACCGTGCCGGTGCCATCCACGCAGGCGGCGGAGAAGTCCGCGTAGCCGTCGCGTGCCTTGCCCAGCCACTTGCACATCAGGTAGGCCTCGATGTCGGCCCGCGTCGCATCGTCCAGCGCGCTCTCGAAGAGGATGATCTCGCCGAGGCGTTCAGGATTTTGAAGGGTCGACGACTCGCCGAGGTTGTAATAGCCGAAATAGCCGGCCTGAAAGACGCCCGTCGCCCTGAAGGAGAGCAGCTCTTCCTTGCCGGTGAAGCCGCTGGTCACGCCGTTGACCGGCTGGCCGTCGAGCCAGGTGGGCGCGTCACGGACGATGTTGGTGGTGCCGCTGCTCCAAATCGGCGAGTTGATGGAGCGCGGGTTGTCGCGCCAGACCACTTGGTTGGCACCTACATTGTAGGTGATCGGTACGCCGCCGCCGCGCGAACTGTCCAGCACGATGAAACCGGTACACACGTTGGTGACGACGTTCTGGGTTTGTCCGGTACCGAGATAGTCGGGATTCCGCATCATGCGCAGGGTGTTGCCGTAGACGTCACCCGGATAGAAATTCTGGTAATCCAGCCAGAAGAGGGGCGTGCCCAGCGGCCCCGCGCTTTCGACGAGCCGGGGGCGGCGGTCATAGGAGTGATCCGTGTACGAGGTACCCAGCAGGTAGAGCCCGTCCCATTCACGGTCAAGCAGGCCGACCACGGCCTGCTTGCGGGCGGGGGTGTAAGCACCACCCAACACGACGCGGTTGGTCTGGCTGGGGTCGAACCAAGCGGAACGTCCGGCGGCGGGCACCACTTCCGGACCGGGCGGCGCGGGCAGGTCCACGACGTCAAACGTGCCGCCGTTGAGTTGCAACG
>Ga0255343_1003675_pt1 | contig 15981 bp, 13 predicted proteins | sample wastewater_treat_4_FD_192413 | JGI IMG/M metagenome (GOLD analysis project Ga0255343, IMG submission 192413) | Wastewater microbial communities from Lulu Island WWTP, Vancouver, Canada - plant16 | ecosystem: Engineered > WWTP > Wastewater > Unclassified | place: Canada: Vancouver, British... | reverse complement strand
CAGCGTCGAGCCGCGCCCAGATGTCATCCTGCATTTCCTGAGTCCAGGGATCGGTCTCGGCGTGTTCGTGATCTTTACCAGCCGTATAGACATCCTCGAAGAATTGGAAGTATTTGTCATAAACTTCGGTGGTCGTCTGGGTCCGATAGTCGCGCAGACCAATGATTGGGTAGGAAGCAAGGGTCGTGGAACCGCTATAGCTGGGATCCAGGAAGGTGTAATACGTGAAGATTACATCGTCAGCGGTCACAGGCTCGCCGTCGGAGAACTTCAAGTCATCGCGCAGGTGGGCTGTGTATTTGGTGGTATCGCTGGCTTCGTCATAATCGACGGTTAAATCAGCAGGTCCTGAGTAGAAGTAGTCCACGCCGTTATAGGAGCGGGTCTCACCTTCGATGGCATTGAAGACAATGGCGCCAACACGATCGGTGGTCATCATGCCTATCTGGGTCATGCCAGCAACATCCACATCATAGGCGGTGTCGGCAAAGAAAGGGCTGAACTTCTGAGAGAACGCATTATAGGCAACCACTAACGGGGTGTCGACCGGTTCGGTAGGTTCAGGTTCAGTGGTTTCCTCCGCCACAGGGGCGGTTTCTTCCACCACGGGCTCAGCGGGCGGTTCGGTTGTGGGGGTTGTGCCACAGGATGCGAGCGCCACACCGAGCATGATCGCAACGATCAAAATGGACAGTGTTCTTGCAAATTTACTCATTTTCTTCTATTTCTCCTTATATTGATTTTAATAATTATATTTTATAAACAATATCGTGTCAATGAAGGCAAACTCAGGCTGCCTCCGCCGCCACGCTTGTTTTCTCTTCCTCCGGGACCTTGGTGATCACAACCTTTTTCAGGGATATATAAATAACCAGACCCAACGCTAATGCGGCTGATTCCGCCGCTAAAAAATAAGTTTCGTTTGCGCCAGCGCCTCCTTTCGAGAAGAAAACTAAATACACAACCTCTCCCAGGATACAAGCCCCCAATGCAATCAGCAGGAACAGGCTGTGGTTGGTAAAACGTTCATAGGTAACGCCGATTTCTTCCCGGCGGTATTTTCGGTCTTCAATGGGCAGACGGATCCCGGAGCGAAACAGGTTAAATATGGGCAGGGCGGCAAAAGCGTAAGGGATGGCAACGTAAAAGTTGCGCATGCCTGGATTGTTTATCACCCCCCCGAGAATATGCGCGAGGATGACTCCCGCAAGGGTGAGCATGAAAAGGATTTTGAATTTTCGCATTTGGGCAGAATCAAACGGCAACTTGTAATAATCTCCCTGGTATTCATAAGTCCGGACTTGTTCGCCCTTCTTGTTGATACTCAGGATGGTCTTATAGTCACTGTCGTATTTTTTCATTCGCTTTATAACATGTCTTTGGACTGCATATAAACATACTAGCCTTAATGCTTTCAATTATCAACAGACGCAGCCCAGACGCTTTAAAAGTATAACACAAACGGGCAAGAGTCAATCCAAGTCCGCATTTTTTCGTTATTTTGCGGGTTGATGACGGACAAATGAATACGATTAATCAGCCATCGTGGCGGATTAAGGGAATGTTCAATGGGCATTACTGCCCAGGTTTTGCCAGTCCCCTATCCAAGTCTTGGATCCGCACCCAACAAAAAAAGTCCAATATGTTTCGAGATTTTCTTTGACTTGTATGGCAAAATTGGAAGCGTTGATAACCCTGTCCTTTGGTCACCTTCCCCGCTTCCAATTCGCCGGAATGAAGATGACAAGTCCCCTCGATGGCGGATTGGGGACGGTTAAATGGAATCAAAATTTTAGACCTTGTCAACCCCAATCGAGCCCGAAGGTACCAAATTACTCTCTTCGTAAGGATGAGCCGACTGCCCACGCTGTAAGGATGGGGGTGTACGAAGGATGTGGGTTGTACGGAGGGGGTTCACTCCCTCCGCATCCTGCTTCCAATACGCCGGAATGAACATGACAACGCCCCTCGATGGCGGATTGGGGACGGTCGAATGGATACATAGTATTAGACCTTGTCGTCCCCAATCGCACCCTCAGGTGCTGAATTGCTCTCTTCGGAAGGAGGAGGCGCCTGCCCGCGCTGTTCGGATGGGGCTTGCTCCATCCGCTTTCATCGGTGGGATGAGGACGGTCATAAGGTTGCATAATGACGGTTCGAATAGTCCTCAACCACGCCCTTGAAAAAATTATCACGCTTTCGTATAAATTTACTTAATACACCTTTTTTGGTGCCCTACAGGAATTTGAAACCTCGCCTGTGCAAATCCTGCTTGCTATTACGGAATTGCTGGGCTCCAGAACCTCAAACCGCCAAAATACTCCGCGCCCGCCAAATCCACCCTGCCTGAAGCTGCCCAAAGGCTGATCTGCGGCATCAAAGGGATCGCTGGCAGGTACTCCGCGATTGGGTCCGCACCCTGCGCGAGCCGTTGGCGAAGCTCCGCGTTTCCAACCGCGGCGCACATCGCGTCAAATCCGGCATCCGCCAAACCTGCCAGGTTGGTCCCAATCCAATAATTCCCGCTGTTGGGCACCGCATCGGAGCGATAGAGCTCACAGGTCGGCGCCGCTGACGGCTGCCAGCTCATGAGTGCCAAGTCAAAATTGCGTCCAAAAAGCGGACCTTCCGGACCGGGCTTGTAAAGCTCAGAAGCTGGCAGCGCCTGCGAGGACACCTCAATGCCGCACTGCTCCAGCCGCCGCGCTACCGCCTGGCTCACTTCGCGGTCCATCTCCGAACTGCCGCTGAGCAGGCTGACGGAGAACGATGTCCCATCCAGCACGTTTTCCACACCGCTTGCTTTGCGAGCCCCTTCCGGCTGGGCGTCGTCTTTTAGCCAGCCGATTTCATCCAACAAAGCCTGGGCTTGTTCCAGGGTTCCCAATGAATCAAATTGGGGCAAACTAAAACCTTCCGGAAGCCTTGCTCCAAGGATTTCGGACGCAATCGGCTCCGCGCTCAGGCAGCCAGCAATTGCCTGCCTGGTGCGCAAATCCCCAAAATAATTCTGCCTTTTCGCAGTCCAGGCAGAGTAGCCGCCGTCGTAAGCCGCCGGTTGGATGCCGAAGACCAGTTGGTAGGTAAGCGTGAAGTTTTCCGCCACCAGGTGTCCGGTTTCCATCAAATCTGTCAAGACCTCCCTGCCCTGCCCCTCGAGGTGATAGCTGAGGTCCAAAACATCACACGCGCCATTTTGGAGCCCGCTCAGTGCCTGCTGCAGGTCGGGTTCAACCTTGATGAGCGCCTGATCGTATGCAGGCGCTGGATCGAAGTAAGGATTGCGTTCCAGCTTGAGCTCCCCTCCCGACAGCCGCTCCGCAATCCGATACGCGCCCCAACCCATCGGCGCTTCTCCCCCCGCCTGCGCGGAGCCCATCTCCGCAGGATCTATCCCACCGAGCTGCGCGGCTGGCAGGGGCGGGAGAATCAGCCCCGCAAGGCTGACCGGCACAAATCCCGGGATGCCCGTCCAGACAAGCGTGGCATCGTCCGGCGCTTCAAGGCTGGCGGTGCGCTCGATCAGCCAAAGTTCCTGCGGATGGCGCAGTTCATTCGCGGCAGCAAATGACAAAAGAAAGTCCGCACTGCTCAGCGGGCTGCCGTCGGACCATGTCAGTCCAGGCGCAAGTTTGAATTCCACACTGATTTGCATCATACGGGCAGGTTCCGCCGCGGTCCAGGCAGCCGGCTCGCCCAACTGGCTTTCCGCCATCGGGAAAATTAGAGTCCCTTCCTTTAATACAGTTACTTCTCCGCTGCTGTTCAACACGTTCATTCCGGGCTTCACGTCCGCGGCAAACCTGACAACCTCGCTGCTTCCATAAGCCGGCTGACTCGCAAACAAGAGCTCGTCGGCATAGATGGCTGTAAACACGGTCTTTTTCGCCGGCGACATTCGTCCCTCATAGCGAAAGAGGTTGCCCGGGTCTTCCGCCGTGCAGACAGTCAGTACTTTAGGCAGTTCGGGGGTCATTGTCGGAGTTGGCGGCAGTTCTGTTGGCTGGCTGGAGGTTTCGGAAAGCGTACCATTAGGTACCGTTTTGTTTCCGCAAGCGGAAAGTACGAGAATCAGGCTCAGCAGAACCAGCATCACGTTTCGTTTTCGATTCATTAAGCTTTTCAACTCCTATCTCCTAAGTCAGATTGTCTTCCTGCGGGTCGCCGAAACGCAGCTTGAGGTAAGACTGGTACCTGCGCGGATCGATCCCGCCGTTCTGCGCTGCTGCGCGCACAGCGCAGCCCGGTTCGTGGCTGTGGCTGCAGTCATTAAACTGGCACTCCGGCACCAATGGCGCGATTTCCCTGAAATACGCGTCCAGCTCTTCGTCCTGGATGTCCCAGAGCGCCAGCGTCCGAAGCCCCGGCACATCCGCGATATACCCGCCTTCCGGGAGGGGGTAGAGCTGGCGCACCCGCGTGGTATGGCGCCCTTTTCCGCGCCCAACGCCCTCGCTTAGAGCGCCCACCTCCAAACGCAAGCCTGGAATGACCGCGTTGAGCAGGCTGCTTTTGCCCACGCCCGAAGGTCCCGCCAGGGTGCTGAGCTTTCCCCGCGTGCGTTCGCGGAGCGCCTCGATCCCCTGCCCGCTTTTCGCGGAGGCATAAATAACTTCATACCCGATCGAGCGGTACATGCCAAAGAGCCTGTCTGCCTGCTCAATGGGCATCAAATCCACCTTGTTGACCACAATAACTGCCGGGATATGCGCCCGCTCTGTCACTACCAAAAAACGGTCGAGCATGCGGTGGCTCGGGTCGGGCTGGGTGCAGGCGAACACCAGCAGCGCCAGGTCAGCGTTCGCCAGGATGATCTGCTGGTAATCGTAGTTGACGCCGGAAAGCCGGCGTGAGAAAACGGTTTTTCGCGGCAAAACATCTTCGATGCTGCCCGTTCCGTCAGAATGAACGGCTACACGCACAATATCTCCAACCGCCACCAGGTCGCCTTCGGCTCTTCCCTGGCGCAGCCTCCCGCGCAGACGGGTCTGGATATCGCCATCATCCGTCCGCACCGTCAGATAGCCAGCCTGCGAACGAATCACTAATCCTTCAGTATATTCTTTTGGGACTTCTTCTGAAATAAGCGGCTTTGAGACGCTCAAGCTTATTCCTCTTTCGGCACGATCGGTACATAGGGGCTTTCTTCCCAGGGCATCGTCCCGCCGGCGTTTTTCCCATCCGAGAAGTACAGGGCAACCGCCCGTCTGAAGAGCGGCGCCGCCATTTCGGAGCCTTCGCCAGCATTCTCCAAAATGATAGCCACGGCGATATCCGGATGCTCCGGGTCGTTCTCCCAGGTGTAGCCTCCAAACCAGGCATGGGACTTGCCAAGCGGGTTTTCGGCGGTGCCGGTTTTGCCTGCAATCTTGTAGGGAAAATTCTTGAAGTTGAACTGCGCTGTGCCATCCGGGTTTCGGACGACCATGACCATTGCTTCCTGGATTGCCTCGATCGTGGAAGGCTGCAGACTTAACTCGCGGACCACGATCGGCTCGAAGGTAAATACCGGCTCCTGCCCCATCAGACCGATCCGCTCAATCAGCGTCGGCTGGTAGAGGGTACCGCCATTGCCGATCGCCGCCACAAAGGCAGCCACCTGCAGCGGGCTCACCTGCAACGTGCTTTGCCCGATTGCCATCTGCACATACTCGCTGACACTTGCCGGCGCGGGGTTGATGCTGCCAGCGAAGTCCGGGATCTCAATCCCAGTCGTTTTGCCCAAGCCAAACTCAATGCCCTCATCCGGGATGGAAGTGCGGTAGCCTTCGTTCCACAGGGAAAAAGCGATATGCCAGAACCAGGGGTTGCTGGACCGCATCAGACCCTGCTGCAGGGTCAACTGACCCGAAGGCCCAAACCCGTGGCTGACGGTCCAGTCTTCGCCCACCCAGCCATCCATTTCACGCCAATAATTATCGCAATAATAGGACGAGGTCGGTTGAAAAACGCCCGTCTCGAGCGCCGCCGCCATGGTGACGATCTTGAAGACCGAGCCTGGAGGATAAACGCCTTGCGACGCGCGGTTGTACATGGGATTGAGCGGGTTTTGAGTGACTTCAGCGATCGAGTATGCCGTGTAATTCGGCGAGATAAAGACGTTGGGGTCATAGCCCGGGTTCGAAACCATCGCGATCACCTTGCCGGTGTCGCGTTCCATCACAACAATCGCCCCGATTTTGTCGCCAAAACTTTGCTGGAGACGGTATTGGTAGGCGCTGTTGATCGTGCTGTAGATGGATTGAGCCGGCTGCGCCGGCACGCTGGCGATCTTGGTCAGAACCTGCCCCTGGGGATCCTTCACGTAGAGATCAGCGCCGTGTTTGCCGGCGAGATACTGTTCGCCCCAGGCTTCAAGCCCAGAGGCGCCGATTTTTTCTTCACCGGTGTAGCCCAAGCGCTGGTACTTTTCCAATTCCTCCGCCGGCACGGTAAGGACAAAACCGGTCACGTGCGGCGCGATGCCTCCGTCATGATAAAAGCGGGAGCGAAAATCAGAAAACGAGATGGCGTCGTAGCGTGAAAGCCGGTCGTAATACTTGCCGGCTGTTTCGCGGGTGACATCGCCAATGATGGAATATTGATAATCGGCGGTATTTTCATACTCGGCATAAATGGAAGCCTCGGAACGGTCAAACATCTCCGCCAGGAGAGAAACCATTTTTCCTTCGCTGTCGGGATTGATCTTGCCGGGCGTGATCATCACCGTGACCGCGTCCTCAAAAGAAACCAGAGGGTAATTATCAGAGGCGTCCGAAGAATAGATATTTCCGCGGGCAGGAACTTCAATGACCAGTTCCAGGTAATTACCGCCTGCCAGTTCCGGAAGCATCATGCCCGCTTCCCACTGCACCCGCCAGATGTCGTTCTCGAGCGTGAGGTTCATGATGGTATTGCGCGAGATTTCGCCCATCAGTGCGGTTGTGTAGCGGATTTCGTAGCTGACCTGCGCGTTGGTCGGATTGACCATCTTCGAAAGCAGCGTGTAATCCATGCCCTGCATGGTGAGCTTGATGGCGGTGTTGCGGTGGCTTTTTTCAAAATCCTCCGGGGAAAGAGCATCCCTTGTGAGCTGGCTGAGTTGATTGTACATCGCCCCGTAATCTTCCGCTTTCCAGAGGTCCAGGTAAGCTTTTGCCGCTTGTTCTACGTCCGGCACGGAACCGATACTGATGACCGGATCGGGCAGACCCGGGGTCTGGGTAGCAGCAGGATCGGTCTTATTGCCATTGCAGGCAGAAAGAGCCAGAACCACAGCCAGGAACACAAAAAGGATCTTATTAAAGAATTTCATCTTATTACCCTGTGATTTCTTTACGGTAAATCTGCGGATAGACGTCACAAGTGATTCCATTATACTGCTGACAGACCTGGGGCACATCCACATTGGGCTCGCATCCCACTGACTTGAGCAGCACGGCGAGGTGGCAGAGCGGCAGCCCCATCACATTCGCATAGCAGCCTGTCACGCCCGTGCACGGGTGAAATCGCTGATGCTGGATGGCATATCCGCCGGCTTTATCGCGGTAGTCCCCGCTGGCAACATATGCCGCCAGGTCTTCTTCGGAGTAGTCCCGCATATGGACATCCGTAGCGCAGAGGGTTTCCACCGTCTCGTCGTCTGTACCGGTGCGCAGGCACAAGGCGGTATACACGTCGTGCGCGCGCCCGCGCAGCGCCCTGAGAGTCTCGAAGGCTTCAGCTTCGTCCGCGGGCTTGCCGACCACCCGCCCATCCAGCGCGACAATCGTATCGCCTGAAAGGATCCATTCCCCATCCGCCCGCGCGACCGCGAAACCCTTTTGGCGCGCCATTTTCTGCACGTACTGCACCGCGTCCACGTCTCTGGGGTGGGTTTCATCCGCGTTGGATGGTCGCTTCTCGAAGGGAATCCCCAGCAAACGCAAGAGTTCATTCCTGCGCGGGGAAGTGGAAGCTAAAACCAGTTTCATTGCGGACATACAAGTTGGGATTCTAACACGAAAGCTCCGACAGCCTTACCGGCTCAACGAATCAGTCCCCTTGCCCGGGTTTGCGGACTTCGAAGCGGTCAAAGTCATAGGCGAGATAAGTCTCTGGAAAAATCGCGCGGGCTTCCGCCAGGACATCTTCGTCCCGGTAGCGTCGGGAGAGGTGCGTGAGAATCAACTGCCCAACGCCGCTTTCCGCAGCCAGACGCGCCACTTCCGTGGCAGTGGAATGCCCGAAGGTTCTCGCCATCTCCGCGTCTTCCGCAAGATACGTTGCCTCGATCACCATCACATCCGCTCCGGAAACATGCTCATGAAGTTTTTCCGGTTTGCCCACGTCGCCGACAATCACCAGGCTGACCCCGGGGCGTTCCTTCCCAAGCACATCCTCCGGTTTGACCACTCTTCCGTCTTCCAGAGTGATCGCCTTCCCCTGCACGAGGTCGCGCCGGCATGGTCCATTTGGCACGCCAAGCTGTTCTGCCGCATCGGAGAGGAAGGGGCGGTGACTTTTTTCGGTGAAACGATACCCCAGCGAAGAAGACCCCCGGTGATCCACCGGGAAAGCCTGCACGCTGAAATGCTTAGCCTGAAAGATAAGCCCCGGTCGGATTTCCAGCAGGTTCAGGGGCATCGGAGCGGCAGCACCCCTCAAGACCACCCCATTGATCAGATCGCTTACACGGTCCATCGTGTGCCGGCTGCCGTAAATATTAACTTCCTCGATCGCCTCCCAGCGCATAAAGGTGGAAAGCATGCCCGCCAGACCGAGGATATGATCGAGGTGCCCATGAGTCAGCAGGATGTGGTTCAGCCGTTTAAAACCAACGCCAGACCTCAGGATCTGCCGCTGTGTGCCCTCGCCGCAGTCCACCATAAAGCGGTATTCATCGTGTTTCACGATAAGGGAAGACAAACCGCGTTTGATAGAGGGCGCGGACGCGGACGTGCCCAAAAAAACAAGCTCAAACAAAAGTCAGAACCTCCGGATTATTTTTTGTTCTGACTGATCCCCGTGAGTTGCTTCAGCGCGCCGAGCGCCGTTAAACCGACCTGCAGCCCTTGCTGCGCGGTGAGGGGAACGCTCTTGTTTTCCGCTTCGGATTGCTCGATGAAAGTCATCGCCGCCCGATAGCCAATAAAAGCGCCAGCCAGGGTTCCAATCACGAGTGTCAGTGTTCGAATGCTTGGTTTCATAAGTTTTTTCCTTTTTGTGCGAACCGGTCGGTCAGACTCGTTCCAATTTGGTCAATTTTAGCTTTCAATCCTCTCAGTTCAAAAATCGGCTTCACAGACGCGTCCTCCGCGAGAAGCAGATAATGCTTCCCGACAGCCAGATACTCTCTGAGCTTGCTGCCCGCCAGGGGCACAAGTCCGCGCAGTTTAAAAATGCCGATGCTCAGTCCAACCAGCAGCAGCAACGCGAGCAAACCAAGCAGAAAAAATGGCAGCGAAAGCAGCACCACGGCTACCCCCGCGAGGTCCGAAATGTCCGCCGCGCCAAACCCGTCTTTGAGCGCTATCCATCCGATCAGCCCCACTGCGATTAGGCTGAATAGAATGATCGGGAAAAGGATTGCCCAAAACCGGTCGCGCTGGCTGGCTCTGTCGATTGTTTCTCTGATTTTTGGATCTTCAACCATAACAACACCTTTCCCGTAATTTTAGCATGATATTCCCCGCACCACACAACCTATATAGACTCCAGAGCAATCGCAACCAATAACCCTGGATACATTTTCCAAGGAAGACCCGGAAAATTGGCAGCATTTCCCTTTGGCATTCAGGATCATAAGATCATCAATGAGAGCCCAAAACAGGCATTGATTTTCGATGTCTCTTGCTTCGTCAGCTCAGCCTTCACCGCTATGGAATGGGGCGAGGATGGATGAGGTCAGGTCAGGCTGCTTAATCCTGGAGTGGGTCTGATGAGCGTGTCCGAAGGCACAATTTTTTTTGTAGGGCGGGGTTGAGGACAATCCGAACCATTGTTTTACAGTCTTATGACCGTCCTCAACCCGCCGATGGAAGCGGGTGGAGTGATACCCTGCGGGCATATGCCCCATCCGTACAGCGCGGCTCTGTTTGTTTCGGCGGATTGGTGGTGATTTAGCGTGTATCCTTCAACATTGTTTGTGTCCGTCCCTAATATCCTTCGGACACTTTATCATCTCCCTACATTTTTGCCCTCAACCCAACAAATGAAGGTTCAAGTCCAGAAAAATGCCGGCTCAAAATACAATATCGTTGCGGATGAGGCAGGGTATCACTCCTGCCGCCTTCCCTTTGGTCCTGTGTCATTATCATCCTTAACGTTCTTTTCTCTCGCTCCCTCCGACAATCTCAGCCTCCAAAGCCAAGCGGCTGGACCAAGGCCCAGCCGTACGAAGGGGCAGGTGCCCGCAGGATGGATCTTAAGCAGCCAACAGAGAGATTGGCAAAAAGGAGGGTCAACGCCCCTTTACAAAGCGCTTAAGAAAGGCAAGAAGGAGCTTGGCGAGCATGACCAGATAGTAGAACCCATTAAAGAGGAAGCAGTGCTTGCGGGCGAAGTGTTTGCGGTAGTACAAGTAGTAGGAGCGGTGCCACTGGTAGATGGAGCGGTATGGCTGGGTTTTTGAACCGCCCTCGCCCGCGTAGTGGATGATACTGCTGAGGGGCACGTACATCACCTTCCAGCCAGCATCCCGGGCTCGCAGGCAGTAGTCGCTGTCTTCCTGGTAGGCAAAGAACCGCTCATCCAAGCCGCCGATTTCCTCATAAACTTCCCGCCGAATGAACATGCAGGAGCCCGAAACAGCTTTAACTTCAGCGATTTCATCCTCTGGGAGCCAGGATTGTAAGTAGCCATTGAGCGCCTTGTTCTCCGGAAAGAGCCTGCCCAAACGGAGAAAATAGCCAAACACTTCCACGGGGCGCGCGTCTCCCCTGCGCGACTGTTGCTGGAAGCTGCCATCCGCGTTGAGCACCTTCGGGATTGAGATGCCCACCTGCGGATTTGCTCGCAAGTAGTCGATTTGCGGACCAAAACAGTCCTCTGTCAGCAGGGTGTCGGGGTTAAGCAGCAGCAGGAAGTCGCCCTTAGCCAGGTTCATCGCCTGGTTGTTCCCGCGGGTGAAACCGATGTTTTGTTGATTACGGATCAGGGTGATTTCCGGACAGGTCTCCGCGATCCAGTCTGCTGTCCCATCCGTGGAAGCGTTATCCGCCATAACAATCTCGTAATCCAAACCGGTGGTGTACTTCCTGACCGAAGCCAGCAGGGGTTTCAGGTATTTGAGCGCGTTCAGGGAGACAAGGCAGATGGAAAGGTCCACTATGCTTCTTCCTCCCCGACCGGCAGAATGCCCTTTTCCGTGCCGTTTTGTTTGCGCTTCAGGTGCGTGTCGATCGCGTGCACCAAATGGGCTCCCAGAAAAAGGATGTAACTGCTAATGTAAAGCCAGAACAAAAGCGCGATCATCGAAGCCAGAGAGCCATAAATAATTTCGTAGTTGGTGAATCCGCTCGAAATCGCCCATCCAAGCAGGCGGCTCGCGGATTCCCACAAAAGGGCAGAGACAGCCGACCCAATCAGGCGCGCTAAAAAGAGGATGTTGGTACTCTGCGGTATCCAGGTATATATTGCCAGGAACAAGAGAAACTTCAACAGGACTGGGACTACTTTTATCAAATCTATCCACGCTGTGGAGGAAGTGATTGATGTTCCGAAAAGCGCTTTTCCCGCGGATTCAAAGATTTCCAGAACCGTGCTGAAGACCGTGGAGACGCTGAAAAGCAGGATAATAAACACAATAATCAGCAGCGCCATTCCGCGGCTTTTTAAAAAGCCCGGTCGGCTTCCCTCCGGGAAAGCGCGGTTTACGTTCACAATAACCTTCTCAAACACATTCGAACCGGACCAAAGCAGGGAGATGATTGCGACGATCGTTACCGGTCCGCGCATATTGAGGACAGTGGTGATTTGGGCGTTGACCGCGTCGGCAGAAACCGGTATCCACTGCATTATGAGGTTCAGAAGTTTCAATTTGACAACATCGCCTTCCAGGAACATCGAACCAATGGAGACCGCTGCCAACAGCATTGGGAAGATGGAAAAAAGACCGTAATATGCCAGGCTGGCGGAAGCTTCCGTGGCATGGACAAGGTTGAAATTGGTGAAAGCATGCCGAATAATGCCCAAAGCCCCGCCCAGGCGATCATTGAGATTCAAGTAAAAACGGCGCAAGTGCCCGCGGTATTCCCCCTGGCGCCCTTCCAAGTTTTCTACTCGTTTCTTGAAGTAACCAAACAAACCTGCCATGTCATGATTATAAGCGCAACCGTATTTAGCGCCAAACCTCACCGCCCCGGGGCAGGTCTGGCAGCTCAAGCCAGCCTTCGCCCGCCCGGATATTCCCTGAGCCAAACAGAGCCCCAAATTCCCTCTCATAGGACAAATTAAGTCCGGGCACTTCCAATCGCTCGGCAGGCTGCGGGCGGTCGGAGCGGTTAGCGCTGACAATGACCCACTCCTCTCCCAGGACGCGCGCGAAAAGGAACCAGTCGCGGTCAAAAGTGAGGACCCTAAGCGCACCCTCCGCCAAAGCCGGGCTTTCCCGCCGAAGCGCGATCAGCGTGCGGTAAAACGCCAGGCTTTCTGCGTCCCACCGCGCTTCATCCCAAGGGAAGCAATTGCGGGAGCCGAAGCCTTCCTCATCCACCAATCCGATCTCATCGCCGTAATACAGGCAGGGCACGCCAGGAAAACAAAATTGCACCACCGCTGCCAGCCGGCACAGCGCCTTGTCTCCATCCAGACGAGTCAGCAGGCGGGGCGTGTCGTGGCTATCCAGCAAATTTAATTGCTGCAGGGCGATCTGCCAGGGGATGGACGCCAGGTTTTCTTGCCATGCCCGCAACAGCGCGTCGGTGTCCCAGGGAACTGCAGATTCCAGAATCGGCTCACAGCGCAAGGCATGCTGCTTGGGACCTTTAAGCCAGTTCAGGATTGGGTCAGCAAAGCCCGCGTAATTCATCACCCCATCCCAGCCGTCTCCCTGGAGCTGGTCAGCAGCCTCAAAAAAGTTTTCGCCCAGGAGGTACGCATCCCCTGAGACGCGCTTAACGGCTGTGCGGATTGCCCGCAAGAGCTCGGGGTTGATTTGGTGAGCGTCCTGCCTGCCGAGCATATTGCCCACATCCACCCGCCAGCCATCCGCTGAATAGGGCAGCTTAAGCCAATGAGCAAAGATAGAATCTTCGTCCTCGATCATTTCGCGCCGCAGGGATTCATTGGCGTAATTGAGCTTGGGCATATGCCGAAAGCCCATCCACGAGACGTATTCCGAGCTGTCTCCTTTAAAGTAAAAGTACCCGCGTTTGTCGCTCTCAGCATTTTGCAGCGCGGATTGAAACCAGGGGTGCCTATAGCCGCAATGATTTGGGACGATATCCAACACCACGCGCATGTCCCGCCGGTCCAGAGCCCGGCGCAGTGAGACAAGAGCCTCATCGCCGCCTAAAACCGGGTCCACCTCGCGGAAGTTGCTGACATCGTAGCGGTGGTCGGTATAAGCGGTAAAAATGGGATTCAGGTAGAGCGCATTGGCGCCGAGCCGTTCCAGGTAGCCCAGACGCGCCTCAATCCCTGCCAGGTCTCCACCATAAAATGGGATGGTATAGCGGCTGCGTAGAGCGGGCTCGCCCCAGGGGTGGGTTTTCCGCGTGACCCCGGAGCCCGGGTCGGTTTCTTCAAGCGGGTCATTGCCTGGATCGCCATTGGCAAAGCGGTCGGGAAAAATCTGATAAAAGACCGACCTCTGCAGCCAGGAAATCGGTTCAAAATCTGCCAGAAGCTTGAAGTCGAAATTCGCCAGAGGGCTATGCAGGCTGATGCCAAGTGCGTTCAGCCACCAGACCCTGCCCTCTGTTTGAATGGCGAAGCGGTACAAGACTCGCGGCTCGTTGATCCTCAAAACCGCTTCCCAGACGCGCCAGCCTCCCCGCGCCGGTTGTGGTTCCATGGCGGTGAACTGCTGCTCTCCATTGGGAATCGTGCGCAAAACAACCTGGTCGGGTTGAGCCTGACTGGGAATCAGCAGGCGCAGGCTTATCGTCTCGCCCAGCGCAGGGTTGGGATTAGAGAGAAAGTCGGCAGTCTGCCCATGCAGCACCCGCGCGAGCCAGGCGGGTTGGGACGAATCGGTAGGTCTCACAGGGGCTAATCATACCAAAAAATGTCATTTGTTAATCCAACTCCCGCGTGGTGTCGGTTATTCATCCTGGGCACGTTACAATCCCAAGAGGCGAGGATTCAATGTCACTTTCATCCCGAGGCGAAGCCTTTTCATGTGGACATCTCCTCCCGTCGGCATCTACCGGTATCCGCTATATACTGGCATTCCTGCCCCTGTTGCTGGGTTTGATAAGCCGGAGAGCCGAAGTCAGGCGGTTGGGTTCCGCAGCCTAGCGCTGCCTGGTGATCCTGGTAAATGGCACCCGGCTAGGCAGAAGAGCTGACAACCTCAGCTTACTACAAGTGACTGACGCCTGATCCGGGCTGGCTACACTGCTTTTAGCTTGCATTTCCTGAGAAGCTTGCGATAGACCTCATCATCGTTTGTGGCGATCAGGTTGCCCCAGGCTTTCTCATCATGCAATCTGTGCGGATAGGTAAAGTATCCCCTCCAGGAATGCTGTTCACCGTACCTCACGATCGGGCGCCATTCTGAAACAAGCACATGATAGCCTTTGGCTACCAGGTAATCAGCCAGGGTTTGATAGGTGTACCCCAACTTTTGCGTTTTCGCATCTTCAAATTCGCACAGGATGACACTTGGTTTAACCTTTTCCCACGCCAGTCCCTTTAAAACCATCAGATCGAAGCCTTCGGTATCAATCTTTAAGTAGTCCAGGCTGGTCAGACCACGTTCCTGGAAAAACACATCGAGCGTAGTGGTACTGACTGTGTATGATGATTCATGACTGGGAAGAAAGGCAGAAAGGCTGCTCACACCACTGGATTCCTTTGAGGTAAAGAAAGGGATCGATTCTTCCACCTTATCTGAAACCGCGCGGTCGTCCACCTGTACAGCGGGATAGATACGCGAGTTTTCGAGCAAGTGCGAGCGATTTACAGGGTCAGGCTCAAACGCAAACACCTGCCATCCGGCTTTCGCGAAAGGAATCAGGCTGTAACCATGATGCGCGCCCACGTCACACATGACGCCCGTATAAGCGGAAGACTGGAATACATCAAAAATGATTTCGTTCTCATCAGTGCAGGTGAGAGCGACTATCTTTTGCTGGACGGTGTGCCAGAAACCAGCGAGTCCTTTTTGTTTCAGGATTTTGAAAGCCGTACCAATTTTCTTTGCGATTCCCATCTCGAACTCCCTTTTTACCTCTCAATGAAGCCGGCGTTTGCGCAGCCACATCCACAAAGGCTGCACCAACTTGCGGACGGTGTACTTCAGTGTAAGCGGAGAAATCCTGCGCCCGCCATCGCGGTAGTGCACGCGCAGCATCTCCGGCCAGCAGCGATCATCCTCGGCGATGGATTTAGCGCCCTCGTGCAGGCGGAAAGCCGCCCAAACCTCGGGAACGTAACGCAAGGGTGCAAGGGCTGCCAGGCGCGTCCAGAGGTCGTAATCCATGGCGAAGTAAAAACTGTCGTCCAACGGCGCCACCTTGCGCCAGAGCTCCGCGCGGAAGAAAGCGGTCTGCTGTGGGATGTGCACGTAGCCGCGGCGCAGCTTTTTAAGGTCAGTTTGAGCGGCGGGGAAGTCGCCAATCACTTTGCCTTCCGCGTTGATCCAGTGGCAGTTGCCATAAACCATGCCGACTTCAGGGTGCCGTTGGAGCTGGCGCACAGCCGCGCTGACCGCGCCCGGGTAGAAAACGTCATCGGAGTTGAGCCACGCCAGTATCTCACCTGTAGCACGCGCGAAACCCTGGTTGATCGCGTCGGTCTGCCCTTTGTCCTTTTGGCTCTGCCAATAAGCCAGACGGTCGGCGTATTTTTGGATGA
>Ga0255343_1003672_pt1 | contig 15994 bp, 10 predicted proteins | sample wastewater_treat_4_FD_192413 | JGI IMG/M metagenome (GOLD analysis project Ga0255343, IMG submission 192413) | Wastewater microbial communities from Lulu Island WWTP, Vancouver, Canada - plant16 | ecosystem: Engineered > WWTP > Wastewater > Unclassified | place: Canada: Vancouver, British... | reverse complement strand
CTGGTACCGCAGACCAAGCTCAGGAGCAGCAGCAAAATTTTGTGTTTCATACGAGTCGGTTTCGCTGGCCGAAACGTTGGACATCGCCCCAGAGTACCGGGTCGCGCTTTTATCTGGCAAGCCTCGTGCCAATTTTTACGGAAATTCCGGAATCAGCCCCAGGTTGAGGAGGTTAGCCCGCAACTCTACTGGCGCTGCCCCAGTGCAACGGTCTCCCGAGGGCGGACCATCGAACGCATCTTTGAGCAAAATCAAACCCGAAACCCAATCGCTACCAGCCTCCGCCCCGCGAATGTACTGTGGCCAACCACGACAGAGGCGGAACTGACCGAGCAGCAGAGCCACGGTGACCTGTTAATCACGGTGCGGGCAACTACCAAGCAGGCAAGTTTAACGCGACGCTACATAATCGAGTTAAACTAAAATCTTCTCCGTCATTCGTCCGACGCCGCCGCCGGGGCCGGAATCGGGCGCTTACTGAATTTCTGGAAATAGTTCAAACATGCGTCACGCCAGGCGGCGGCATCGCGTTCCTGGATCTCTAAACGCGCCTCGACTTCGTGGAAGCGTTGGTCGTCAATTCGTCCTTGCAATCGGCGCCAGATCTGACGTTGCCGTCGCGCCTGCTCGGCTCCCGCCTGATAATGCCGGCAAAGTTCCACCCAAAGCGTCCGCCCTGACTGAAGCGGCTGATTCCAGGCGACATGGTGGAACCAGAGCAGGTACTTTTCCGGGCAGGTCGCCAGATTGTTCAGCCGCTCGTTTTGAGGGGGATGATACTGGTCCACCGCTCCGCTGCCGGCACGACTGCGATCATACCCCAGTCCCGCCGCATCCGCTTTATGGAAGGAGGCTCGGGCTTGTGGTGCCGGATCGTAATGACCACGAAAGCTGCACAATACATTCAATCCCAACGGGGTCATGGTATTAACAACCCCCTCCCAGGAATCCATCATCAGGGTGACGATCGTTCTCACCACGTCCGGCTCGTGACTGAAAGTCTGGCGCGTCCATTCCTCAGCCAGGGCTTGGGCACCCAAACCCGGATTCCAAGCCAGCCGCCCAAAGGCGTACCAATTGGCCTGGGCAAAATGGTGACCGCACCAGTTGCGGTCGCTGCCCACGTTAGCCACCCCGGCAATGCCACTGAGGGCATGATTATCCAAACGCCCCTCCACGACTTTGGCGACCGTCGAACCGGGGCCGTGGGCAAAGGTATCAAAATCGAGAGTTTCCTTCCACATCGGCGCCAAAAAAACCAAATACTGGGAATGGCCCAGATATTCTTGGGTTATTTGGAGTTCCAGCAACAGGGGCGTATTCGGCATGGCGCCGAAGAGCGGATGGGCCGGTTCGCGGGGCTGGAAATCTAATGGGCCGTTCTTGACTTGCACCAAAACATTAGAAGCAAATTGGCCGTCCAAAGGAGCAAATGCCTCGTACGCCCGCTTGGCCCGGTCCGCGTCCAATCCCTGGCCGTACACAAAAGCGCGCCACATTACCCGGCCTCGGTGTGGCGCGAGGGCCCGGGCCAGCATGTTGGCGCCGTCGGCGTGAGTGCGCCCGTAGTCCTGTGGTCCCGGTTGCCCTTCGCTATTGGCTTTTACCAAAAACCCTCCGAAATCAGGAATCCATTGGTAAATCTCGCGGACCTTGGCTTCCCACCATGCGACGACCCGCTCATCAAAAGGGTCCGCTGTTTCCAAGCCGCCGATTTCGCGCGGGGCCGAAAACCGGACACTCAGGAAGACTCGCAAACCATAAGGTCGGAAAATATCGGCTAAAGCCGCTACTTTGCGGAGATACTCAGGCGTCAAAATCCGCGCCTCACTGTTGGGACTGTTCAAGACCGTCCCATTGATCCCCAACGAGGCGTTGGCCCGCGCGTAATCCGTCAGGCGCGGGCTGACGGTTGCTGGCAACTCGTGCCATTGCCAAAGGGATTTTCCCGCATAACCCCGACCGACACCTCCGCTTAGGGTATCCCAATGATTAAGAATTCGGTCGCGTATCTTTGGGGTGCTCGTCAACGCCAAATGGCTAATGTTTTGCTGCGTCTGCAGCAGCCGCAGGAAATGGAATGATCCATATAACAGACCGCGTTCCGTATTGGCGGTGATGATGATACAAGGATGTACACGAACTTCTGCAGTTTGAATCAAGAAACCTTCGTCGCCAAGTTGGCGCAATCGAGTTTCGAGGCCAAGTTCTTTTGGCAACGGCAAGTCTTCCAAAGTCCCCACGATCAAAGTGCTGGCCTTAGCCGCCGAAAGCGATTCGAGAAATGGAATGTCCTGACCCAGCAAGCCGCCTAATCCATGAACGAGCTCTTTGCGAATAATCCGTAAAGTTGGCGACTCCCCTGCAACAAAAACAGTACCGATTTGCCGGCGATATTGCTTTTGGATTTCGGGCGAAGCCATCGGACGGTATCGCAGCCAAAGATCGTAACCATCCTCGGCCCAACCCAATTGCCACGAGCCCAGACAAAACAGCACCGCGAAAAATGCCAGCCGAGAGGAACAAAATGCGTACTTCATAGTCAATAAGAGTTTTTTAAGAATTACGATCCGTCATCCGGCATCGTCCGAATCGAAAACCACCCGCTAAAAGGGTCAACCCCACACAACTCCAGCCAAACCAATCGCCGTGACGATTGTAAAAGGTTGAACAACGCCCGGTGGTTGCCGAACACAAAGGGACTGTTACAACCTTGTAGCCGGGTCCATAAATACCCTCCGTATCCGAAAAACAAACGTCGTGGATCCGGCCGCGGCTATCAATCCAACACGTCAGTCCATTGTTGGCACAACGGACGAGAGGTAATCCGTTTTCAACGGCCCGGAACAATGCCGTCTGCGCATGTTGCCATTGGGCGGCACTCTGACCAAACCAGCCATCATTAGTCAGATTGAGCAAAAAATCAGTCTCGGGATTGGCACGAGACCGAACCTCATGCGGAAAAACATCCTCATAACAGATCAACGGAGCAAACCTGGCCGGCGGCTGCTCCAGTTGAAAGGTAATACTCCGTTTCCCGGGCCGCATCCCAGCACCAGCCGAACGTAACCGCGCTAGAACCGGCAGCCACCGCGCTCCCGGCATGTATTCGCCAAACATTACCAAATGACGTTTGTAATAGCGTCCGACCAACTCACCCTTGGCATCCACCAAAAAAGCCGCATTGTAAGCGTCCACCTCATCCGCACCGACCGCTCCCGGTTTGGGATGCGTATCATTCCCTCCGAAGACCATCCAAGCCCCATTTGAAAGTAGCAGATGCCCGATCATTTCTTGGGTCAAGCGGTTACGGCCGAGAATTCCCGCCATTGCCGACTCCGGCCAAACCAGCAAATCGGGGCGCGCCGTCAAAGCGGCCTGCGACAGTTCTACAATTTTACGCAGGCGATTCGTTTGTTGCTGCTCATCCCAAAGAACCACTTGCGGGATGGCCGGTTGAATCAAGGCAATTTTCAGGTGGCTTGAGCAGTCGTCCGATCGGGCTAGTTGATTCATCCCAAACAAGGACGCAGCGACAACGGCCAAGGCTGGAAGCGCAAGCAGTCCGGCAAGTTCTCCGGCTCGTCGCTTCCCGCTTGACGCTTGCTTATGAAGCATCCACATCCGAACCTGTCGAAAGGCAACCATGAGCGCGACCGACAGCCAAGCCACGAGGAACGATACTCCGTAAACTCCGGTAACCGAGGCGATCTGAATCAAGGACAGCCGGTGAAATTGGGACGCGCCCAGCGGATTATAAGGAAAGCCTCCGAAGATCCGTGCCGTCGTCATTTCCTGCGCAACCCACCCCGCAGCACAACACAACGGCCAAACCAGCAATGGCCACAGCTCGCACCCGGGCCAAGGGCATGACTGGGCAGAGCCTTTGACCGCCGTTTTTCTCTTTCCTTTATTCTTGTTTGACGATTGAGCCAGCGCAGCTCGCCACCGATTTGGTCTCAAACACCAACTCAGCCAACACCAAGCCCCGGTAAACAGAGAGAGAACGGCGCATAAACCGAGATACCCAACCATCCCGTGCCAAGGAAAAGGCATCAGGAAAATCCAATACAACGAAACCAAATAGCAACCCAAGCCACTGACCCAGCCCGCCCAAAACACCTTCTTGGCGGTGGTCCCTTGTGTGGACCAAAGCATGAGTCCCGGTGCCAACCATGCCAGCCAAGAGAAATTAAACTGGGGGAAGGCCATCGCGAGCAATACCCCGCTCAGCCAGGCACGGCCCAGTCGAAATCTATCAGATGAAATCCACGATCTTAAAATGGCGCCCACTTTTTTGGTTCGAAACCAGTCTTTCGCAAACAGCATTCAACAATGGACAACCAAGTCAAGCTTTCAGGATCGGTGGAATTCCGCGATCAACACCAACGCCACTACGGCGAGACGCTCATTTGTGTCGGCAGGAAGACTTGCTGTTTCCTTTGTGGATGTGCCGGGCAATTGGGCGCAAGCAAAGGCAACAGAAGCGTGCTGGAACGCCACCTCGCCGAGAATGCCTCCTCCAGCTTTTTCCAGCTACAGACCGCCGCAAGCAGAGCCGTTCCGCAAAACTTCGGTCAGCGCCGGGTATGAAGAGCAGGAGTCCTCAGCCATCAGTGCTTCGGCGGCACCTCGCGTTGATGCAACATGAAATACGCCTTCACCCCGTCCCCAAGACATTGGGCTTCCTCATCAAATGGGCCGCGCCGCAGGGCGCAGCCCAAACCAAGGCTGAGGCTCCTGATCCGGCTATTGCGCGCGATAGAATAACTGGTTTTGTCCGGGCAAGATGGGGAATTGATAGGTGACCGTAGTTCCATTGGTGGCAACAGCGCCGCCGGGAGGCACCGGCACCCAGGGACCTTCAACCAGGTTGGCGGTCTGCTGGAGCGTATGAGGGAAGTCACTGGAGACATCAAAGCTGAAATAACCACCCGCTTGTTGCACATTCCCGATGGAGGCCGGCGGGTTGGCCTCCAGTTGAATGCCGTTCAAAAATACGGCATTTCCGGCGCCTCCGGCATAACCCCGTCCCAAGCCGTCAATTTGCAGGGTCCCCGCCGGAGTTGAGGTTACGATGCCCCGGATGGTTTTTTCGTTATCACTCGCCGGCAGCGAATTCCGCATGATATAGGGATCTGCCAGCGTTACGGGTTCGCCCGAGGTCTCAAGCCAGGCGGAAAACCGGTCCTGCGTCGTGAGCGAGTCAAAACTCCAGATGGTGACCCCAAAACGGGTATTTGGCGCCAGGTGGTCAATGGAGATACGGATGCCCTGACCTTCCATCCCGCCACTGCTATCAAAAATGAAGTCGTTGTAAAGTGCCGCCAGATTCAACGCGGGCGGGTGATTCACAACCGCCGTTCGGTTACGTGGGGCGAGCGCCCCGCCGCCGATGGGTGAAATCCAGGCGCGCACTCCGCCATCATAGACCGAAGTAAAGCCATCCCCGCCCATGACGAAACCGTCCGCCACTGGTGAAGGCGTCGCTCCGACAATGCCAAAATCCACCTTCAACACGACCCCCGTGGTCGCCAGCGCATAGGGATTCACCGTTACTTGGGCCATGCGGCTGGTAATCGCGCCACTCAAATTGGTGATGACGACTGTGTAGCCGCCGGTATCACTCCCTTGGAGGTTGGAAAAAGCCAGCGTGGAATCAACGGCACCAGAAAGCGCCTCTCCGTCCTTGTACCACTGGTAGCTTAACGGGAAATAGCCGTCCGCCCATACCGACAACATGGCCGCATCCCCTTCGTAAACATTGACATCCTGAGGTTCAACTAAAATGGTCGGCGCCGCCGGCTGCGGAGTGGGAATCCCTGTTGTCCAGGCTTCCTGGACCTCCGCGCCGGTCAAGGCGCGATCCCAAGTGGCAATATCATCCAGATACCCATAGAGCAGCGCAAAAGAAGGCTCCGCGCGCAATACAGCCCCCACTGCGGTGGTATCGGGTGTCAAAGGGGCCCGCGTGTAGCTGAAATCGGTGGGGTCCACCTGCCCGTCAATATAAAGGCGGCCCTGGCCATTGGTATCAGTCCAGACCACGTAATGCCAGTTGCCATCTATCGCCGGGAGGGTGGAATCTTTACTGAGCAATGTGGTGCCTGCGTCGCTCCGGATCGTCACCCGGAGGGCGGGCTCCACCCCAGCCGTGATGCTGAACAGGGTATTCGCGTTTACGGTGGAGGCCTCGGCATAAAGCGCCGTATCCGCCTGATTATACCCGCCCGGCGGGAGGTTCACCCATAAGGCGATCGAGTAATTGCTCCGGAGCGATAACGGCGCTCCGCCGGCCCGGTAGCCATACCGGACGGCATCAAACCAGAGCGCATTGCCCCGCATGCCGGGCACCAAGTCGCCAACTCCCCCAAACCCCATCAAGACCAGATCTTTGCCCCCAGCGGCATCCGGCGCATAGAGGTCTCCCGTACCTGGATGGACCTCGATGGTGTCTAAAGGCCAATAATTTACCATGCCATTGTCCAGCGCGGGAGGCGGATCACCAATTACGGTGACATGATTGGTCGCGCTGACGGTGCCATAAGGGTTGCTGACTTCAACCGCAATGGTTAAATCGCTATCACTCGGGCCAACCGGATAAAGGTAGGTGGCATCCGTAGCCGACGGATCCACCACGTCATTGACCCGCCATGTATAGGTGAAAGGACGATTGTTCATGGCCCGCACGGTGACGCGATGCAAGTCCCCGGGATAAACGGTGGCGTCAGGACTAATCGAGGCAATCCCCGGCGCGCGCGGCGCAATGGGGGTCGGAATGCCGCTAGCGACCAAAACCTCCACTTCCGCGGCGGAAAGCGGCCGTTCCCAAACAGCCACCTCGTCCAGTAAGCCGGGGAACGGCACGCCGCTGCTTGTGGATCGGTACAGGCCGCCGATGGCGACGGTGTTGAATTGTATTGCGTCAGGATTGTAGGCGTAGTCGAATTTACCGCTGCTGCTTTGAGAATCCAGCACGCCATCCACATAAACTTCGACGCGCCCACGACGGTCAACAAAGGTCACATGATGCCAGGTATCGTCACACACCACTGCGGCAGTGGGGATCTTGTTGATGAGAACCTTGTTGGCGCGATCACGCAAATACACCTGCAACTTGCCGCCGGAGCTGCTGGGCTCAAAGAAGAAAAGGGAATAATTATCGCTAAGACTCGCCTCACTGAACGCGTACTTGTTTACCTTGTTCGCCGGCACTTTGATCCAGAAAGCGATCGAATACTCGCCGGCATGCCAATTCGGCAGGCCCGTATTTGCAAAATCGGTGGGGCCGACATGCAGATACGCCCCGCTGCCAAAAGCCAAGGTGTTCCCCAATTTGCCCGCCACCGGCGATACGGATCCGTCCACCGTCAGGTCATTGCCAAAAGAAAGATCTGGAGTGGTCCCATTGGCGGTGTCCAACGGCCAGTAGGAAACCAAACCCTGGTGAAGTACCATGGGGTCTGCCCTGTACACAATCAACCGACCGGCTCTGCTGACCACTTGGACAGCGGCATTGGCCACGACCACCGAATAACGGGCCGCATCAGGCGGCTGAACGTTGTTCAGCACCAGCGTGGCAGCATTTGCCGTGGGATTATCCTCAACCGCAATATCCACGCCGTCTTTACGCCACTGATAACTGAGGTTTTCGCCTGTCGCCACCGCCGAGAAACTGACCGTAGCACCGGCAATGGCATTGGTGTTTTTCGGATGACTCACAATGGCCGGCGGAACGGCGCCGGGCGTGATGAACCCTTGCGCGTCAATTTGTCCCACAGCATTGTCGAACTCGCTAAACCGAATGAGTTGCAATTGCCGGGTTGTCAAGCCGCTGGCGCTGGTCCCAAACCGCAGCGCATTCACTCCGGGGCGGTAGTTGGTAATATGCAAAAAAATGTCTTCTTGATCTATGGACAACCATGGTTGGGCGCTGCTATCGGCGAAAGTCAGTGTCCCAGTTCCGTCGCCCAGATCCAGAGTGCGGGCCGTGTCCGTGCTCGGACCTGCGAGATTCAAAGTCCCCAATTGTTGATCCAAACCACCCGTATCAAAAATCGCGGACGCCGCCGGATCGCCCGTGTCACTGGCGCCCAACACCAGATGATTAGTGCGGCCAAAGGCCTGGGTCACGCTGAGGCGGAGCCGGCCACCGTCAATGCGCACGCCCGCCGGATCGCCGCTGCCGTTCAGCAGTTGATTGACGGCGCCCAGCACCAAGGTGCCTGGACCGATTTTGTTCAGGCACAAACCATTGGGCGCCGCTGAAAAGTTGGTCAATCCACAGTTAAGAGTGAAGGTGAGATTGGTATATACCTCCACCAAGGCCGGGCCGTTGGCATCACTCCTCAGGCGCAGGGTGTCGCCAACGACGGTGGGATGGCCTGCCGCACATAAAAAACTGGGCACGATGAAGTTTTCTCCCGGGGCAACCGTCACCGTATAAGCGTTCGCGGGAACGCTGACTCCTGTGTAACAAAAAACCACCTTGGGCTGTAAGGTCGCCGGCGCGGCGAAGACCTGATAGTCTTTTGAGCCGTCATTCCAGTTGGGATCGGTGGTGGACCAGGTGCCGCTGGGTACGTCACCCGTACCATCCCAGCCGTTGGGCTGCCAATAATAAATCGCGTGAGCCGGAGGGGTTACCAGCCCGACGATGACGGCCATAAGGAGGAACAAACATTTCGTTTTCATATTGTTGGTCAATTGTAGGGTTTTGTTACCGGGGGAGGTTTTCACTGCATGAACTGAAGGGTATGCCGGCTGATTGTGCAAATTCATCAAGCCCCACAGTATGGAGTTGCCCCGCCGACGTCAACCCCAAACTCAAGCCCCCAAATGAGAAAGTCATCCGAAAGAAATCCGGATTGCCCATGCCGAGGAGATACGCCCTACCGTTTCGTGCAAACCATCATCAACTTCGTTACCTCGTCAGCCCCCAAAACACCTGAGCGGCCGATCGCCAGCAAATTACGCACCAAACACTGGATCTATTTTTGGTCTTACCCATTTAGAAGCTCACAACCCACCGAAGATAAACCTTGTTAATTCAAAATTATCAGACATCCTCACGCACATGGCAATCGTCACCATCATTCTGTTCGCTTGGGGCCTACAGACCCTTGTTGCCGTAATGCCCACGGCTCTGGTTGTCTTCCTGGCGCGACGTCGGGTTCACTGGAATCCGTGGGAATTGTTGGCGTTTATTTTGCCGTTCCTGGTTTGGACTCTCTTGATGTTCTCCGACTGGTCTGCCGGCCGGAAGAGCTTCTCGAATTTAATTGAGCCAGCCTTTCTGGGAATTGCCATTATCATTGCCGCGATCGTGCGCGCGAGTTTTGGCTTGCGGTTTCCTGAGGTGCGATTGGTTTGGGTATTGATGATTGGCTTATGCCTTGCCGCCGCGGGCATTTTCTTTCTCGTTCCCGCTTTGCCAGAATGACGATGTTGCCGGAGGCAATGTCCGAGACAACACCGCCGTGCGCGGCTTGACCCGGCGCAACACCGGAGTGCCACCCAAAAGCTATTGCCCGCCCCTGACGCGGCGTCGGTGTGTAGAGCGCGAGATTGTCCTGACTCCACAAGCTCACCGTGGCCGTGTTCGTGCCGTGCCCAGCGCGTTCACAAAGCCCGGCACCTCACGGCTGGTGTATTGGTTCAACAGGGTCGCGCCATAGCTCGCCGAGCGCAGATTGGCCCCGTTCTGATCGTCGCCCGGCGCGGCGGTTCGCCGGTTGCCAATGTCGTCAAAACTGAATGTGGAGTGGTTGGCCCGCTACTGGTGTGTCGTCATGCCAATATCGCTTGGCCGAAGTCACCTGGCCCAGCGCATCATAGCTGTAGAGCCAGTACGAACCATCGCCAGTGTGACCCGCGTCCGTTGGTTGGCGGCGTTGTCGGCGTAGGCGAAGGAGATCAGGGACGGCGTGGAACCCGTCCCTCCCGACGCAATCGCATTCAGCCGGTTCAGGTAATCGTGTTGCTTGGTCGTCGTCATGCGCCCGGCACCGTTGTTGGTGAAGCCAATCTGGCCCACCAGCGGCGAGTTCGCAACGTAGGAATACGTGGCGCTGCTTCTGCCCGCGCTCGCCGTTTGCAGCCGGGAGGCCGCGTCGTAGGCGTAAACCCCGCTGGCCAGGGGACTGCCGTTGCGCCGCACCACCACGTTCGTCCGCCGTCGCAATGGCACGATACTATTGACCGATCCCTTCCCAGTTTTAATTGAACCGCTCTGGCTAAAAAAGCGAGGCGAACGGTAGTCAGAATAGATGTGTGCGTCGAGCAGGAATGGCAAAAGCGCCTTCCGCGACCTTCCACGGCGCGTCTGTTAATGGTCAACGCAACGAGTTAACATTCGTTGTTCCAGTTACAGGAGTCCGGACGAGTTCACCCTCCGAAGACCATCGTAGATGCGGCTCAGATTCTGTTCCTTGGAAATAACTCACAAGCTCCGCGAGATTGCCATTATCGTGAAACAGCAGTGCAACACCATGGCCGTTAGCGACCCTGGATCGCAGGTTGCCCTTCCGATCATAGTACTTACCAGAGACAAGCCGGAGTTTCTCACCCGTTCCTCGGTAGAGAAGCTTAGCCTTGGGCCGTCCGTCTGCGAAACGCAACGTGAGCTGCCAGCCAATCAAGTCTCCGGCTAGCTGCTGCATACGGCCCTCCGTGGTGTACGCGAGGATAACCTCTGGCATTGGCAGACCTACCTTGCGCAACACTCCGACAGCCACCGCGACCAGAACAACCGCGGCAGCGACCCACTGCCAGATGCGCGATTGGGTGAAATGCATGAATGCTAAACTCACGAGCCGTTACCACCCTACTTGCTGCGCTGGCATGCACGCTTCATATCACCACCGAACCGCGCCGCTTGGTTCTTCGCCTTTTTGACGAGGGCTGTGAAGCGCTTGGCACCCGCCTCGTAGGCCGGGAGTTCCATCTCCACCTCCTCCTTATTGCTTCTTTGTAAGGTCCATTTGTAATCGCTGTAATGGTGCTGACACTGATCGCGATGCACCTGCTCATGCCGGACGATGCACCACCCTTTGCACGTCGTGTAACCTTCCTTGATGACAGTACGGGGATTCCCCACCAGACAGGAAGTCTCACCAACGGTAGTAGCACCCGAACCACTTCCACCCCTGGGTGGCTTCCCCTGTCGCAGCCGGTCGAGAATGCTTTCCCAGCTCTTTAACCGCTGCTGAACGTCGTTGAATTCACACGCTGGACAACCGTTCTTGCCGGCCTCTCTCCAAATCGTGTCCCATGATTCCCTCTCCAGAAGATCCACCCTGCCCACAGGCTCATTGCCAACAAAACAAACCCGATTCAAGCCGACGCAATATCCAATGGGATCTCTGTTTAGCCACCTTTCCGTGCTCGGGTTGTAATACCGATAACCGTAGTAAATCAGGTCAGTCTCGTCATCCTGATACTTGGTGGAGAACCGGAAGGGATTGGCCTTGACCATCGGGTCGGTGGCGCGAAGGAGTTCCCCAAACGGACCATACTCGTATTGCGCAGTCAGCCCGGCGCCATCCGCTTTCACCAAGGCGGTCACATTGCCATTCCCGTCATACGCGCAGAAGTGTGAACCCTGGCTGGCACTGTTGTATCGGCAATCAAATTGGGACCGGGTGGAACCGGTCCCTCCCAACAACGCAGTGTTCGTGAGCCGGTTCAGACGATCGTAACCGTTGGTCGTGGTCATCTCGGTCATGCCGTTCGCGGCGAAGAGAATCTGTCCCACCTGGAGCGAATGGTCAAGATAATCGTACGTGGACGATGCGTACCGTCACTCACCGATCGCAGGTGGGAAGCGGGGTCGTAACTGTAAGCATGATTGAACCGCAGCGACACCGAGATGCGGAGGCTGGAAATGGCGGGCGAAAACCCACCGCCGCCGAGTACGTCGTTACGGTTTTGAACCTCACTTTGGACGCGACCACATGCTCCACCCTTATCCAATTCCAAGGGCACGGCTCACGGTAACTTGCCAAATGTCATTATTGGTCATCATGGCGGCGACGGCATCCAGCAAGTTTTTTCGTGCGGGTGGTTACCCGATTTAGAAATCAATGAAACCTTGAGCGAGATCGGCATCATGTTGGCAGACGATTTCCAAGCTCGACCGAATTTCCGCTGGTTTAATACGTTCAGGGCCGCCTTTCAGTCCGCCCTCTCATCGGCGGTCAGGTGGATTTTGACAGCCTCCTTGGCGTAGATCCCAAGAAGAATGTTTTTGGCATCAGCCCGGGCCTTGATCAACGAAGGGAAAGTCTTGGGTTTCCGCTTGTCGTTGACGCGGTGAATCACCCGAAAAATCGTCTTCCCCCGGCATTTTAGCGAATAAACAGACCAGGAGCGGCCGTGCAGCCTCACCCGGAATACTTTTTTCTTCGATTTGACGTCTCCCAGAACGCCGCTCAGAAAAGTGGTCCTGCAGGCGTACTGCAAGCCATTTTATGCGGGGGTGTAATCGCTCAAACTAGCTGATTTTATTGGGGAATTGAGGTGGTGCCCGCGACAGGACTTGAACCTGTACGATGTTACTCACTAGAACCTGAATCTAGCGCGTCTGCCAATTCCGCCACGCGGGCAATTGCTTTGTCGCCTGTTCAACGCCACGGCATTCTGTGGCGCACCCGACACCGTTTCGCCGGCCTCACCATTGCCGGGGCAAATATCTTATCCCGAGCGAGGCAGGCGTTGCCGTTTGAATCGGCGCCTGGGCAGGCGTCAACTGGACCAGAAATTATCACAGTCACCATCGGTCCCGCAAGTGTCTGATTTTCCCGATACCATTTACGTTGACGGAACCTGGCGACGAGGGCGGCAACCCAAAGTGTCGATCATCTGCATGGTTTGCCGGGCCAGGATGGGCCGTCGGCGAAATCCGAACCTTGGCGATGCTGAGGGCTGAAGTTGAGGCCGCTCGGAGCGGCGGATAAAGTAACAAACAATTCCACCTGCATGCCCTTGCACCGCCCGGGCTTCGCTTCCGGCACCGGCAGATTCGAAACAAGCACAGGGCAAGCGCAGCGTTACCGTGAAACACGCGCATTCGGATGAATTCCGAGAGCGCCAAAAACGGCCCGGCGTCAGAGGAACACCGCCGGCCGAATTAACGCCAGTCGGCGTCGCGGGGCGATCGCAAGGGTTGCGCGGGCGGCGCGTTGGTTTCCCGTGTCCGAAACGCGGACCGCAACAACCAGTGACGCTTCAATCCTTGCATCAGGTCGTCCGCGTGAACGATGGCATCAGAAATGGCGGTGAGCAGATTGGTATTGGCCGCCACCTGCGTGTTCAGATGGCTGGTGATGTCGGCGAGGTTGTCCAGGGATCGGGCGAGATTTTCCGCCAGCGCGGCCAAGTTGGCATCGGTGTGGGTGAGCACGGTATTGACGTTGGTGAGCACCGTGTTGGCATTGGTGAGGCTCTGTTCGAGTTGGGTGCGCACGTCTGGGGAGAGCAGCCAATCCCCCAAGGCGCCTTCCCCCCGCAGTTGGGCGCTCAATGCCGCCAGATTGCTGACCGCCGGCCGGGTGTCTATTGCGACGGCATTGAAATTCGAGGTCAACAACGCGGTGTTGTCCAGCACCAGGGCCAGGCGGTTGGTCAGCGCGAAGATCCCCGGCAGGGCTTCCTCCACCAGCACGACCAATTTCTCCAACTGCTCAGTCAGGGCGGGGGTTTCATCCGCGCGCAACCAGTAGGGCGAGCTATCGGCGGCGTAGGGTTCGTAACGTCCCGCACGATCGTTCCACACGGCGGTCATGAACTTGCGTTCCTCCCGGATATCCAGCAGCCACACCTCCGCGCGCCCCACGGACCGCAGGCGGGCCGTGACTTCCGGAGACAACGGCGTCAGCGCGTGAACGAGAATGTTGGCTTGGTCCAACTCGTAAATGTCCTCCGCCAGTTTCCATTTCTCCGGCGACGGGAGCTGCCGCAGTTCTTCCAGCGGCACCTGGCGGAGCGGATGAAAGACATAAGTCGGCGTGCCGCCCAAGCCTTTGGTCACTTCCAGTTCCCGTTTTCCCAGCAGATCCGCCGCCGAAATTCGCGCGCGAGAACCTTCCGTCCACAAATAGCCGTAGAACGGCGATTTGATCTCGAACTCGACATAAACATTGTAGGGTTCGTACGGAGGTTGCGCCGTGATGCGGGTGATCTGGCCCACTTCGAACCCCATCAGTTTGACGGGATCGCCCACGCGCAATCCGGTGGCCCGGTCCAGCAGTGTGAAATAGGGCGCTTTCGTCAGGAACCAGCCTTTGCGCTGGGCGGTATGATAAATGTAGTAACCAAAACCGAAGACCAGCAACGCCGCGGCCAGCAGCACAAACCAGCCGACTGCGCGCTCCATGCGACTGAGGCGCGTGCGCAATTGCGGTGTCAGATCCTGTAAAGCCATGGGTCATCCGCGACGCCGGCGACGCCGGGAGATGGATGATCCCTCCGCTGGCCGGGCGCGCGCTAGTTTCATCTGCCGCTGACAATTTCAAATTAACCGCCCAGCGTCAACCCAAGTCCGGGGCGAACGGCATTCCCAAATACTTTCTCCACCTCGCCGACGCAACCGGAAGGTACTCGGGGAACGGCTGGAAATCACCCGCCAAGTCAGTCCGGGAGCGCCGCCGGTTGGGTCGTGGTCAAAGTTGACTTTACAACGCAACCGCGCGGGGCAAGTTTGATTTCCTTGGGTTCCGGTGACGGATGCGGGTGGGACAACCAAGCGGGTGCGGGCCATGAAACGGCGGATGGACAAGGGGCGATCCGCATTTATGATTACACCGGTGCCGCAAGGTGCATGAGGAACGAGTTTATGAAACGATGGTCAGTCATATCGGTCATTTGGGGAATGTTAACCGGGATCGGGGGCATGGGCGTGGTGTTTGCCCAGCCAGCAGCGCTGCCGCCGCTGCCGGGGACGGTCAGTGGTGGCGGTCCGCGAATGGTGTTTGCCAGTCCGGTGTTTGACTTTGGCCGCCTGGCCAGCGGACAGGTAGCCCGGCACGACTTTATCTTTACCAACGCCGGTGATGCGGTGCTGGAAGTGACGGCGGTTCGCGCGTCCTGCGGTTGCACCACGGCGGGCGAGTATTCGCGCCGGGTTGAACCGGGGCAGACGGGCCAAATTCCCATCCAGTTCAACAGCGGGGCTTTCAACGGGGAGATTCTCAAGACGGTCACCGTGCAGAGCAACGACCCGAAACAACCGGCGATTACCTTGCAAATCAAGGGGACCATCTGGCGACCGGTGGAGGTGAATCCGCAATTCGCCATGCTCCAGGTGACCAGTGAATCCGTATCCAACGCCACCACCACCGTGCGCATCATCAACCACTTGGAGGAGCCGTTGGTGTTATCCCCGCCCGAAAGCCAGAATCCGCATTTTGCGGCCGAGCTGCGAACGAACCAGCCGGGCCGAGAATACGAACTGGTCGTGCGCGTCGTGCCGCCTTTGGAAGGCGCCAACCGGCAGGGCGTGATTTCCTTGAATACGTCGCTCACCAATCCCCCCAACATCTTGGTGACCGCCATGGTGTTCGTGCAGCCCGATGTCGTGATCATTCCCCCGCAGATCATGGTGCCGGCCAATCCGTTGACCCAGGATTGGTCCACAGTGATAACGATCCGCAATCAATTGAATGCGCCCTTCGAACTCTCTCAACCGGAGGCCACCGTGGACGGGGTCCGGCTGCACTTGGACGAGATTGACGCCGGCCGGGCCTACACGCTTACCGCCACGTTCCCCGCCGGATTTCAATTTCCCGCCGGCGCGGCGGAATGCCTGATTCAATCCAGTCAACCCCGCCAACCGGTGGTGAAAATCCCCATTCTCCGGGCGCGCTAAAGCGTATCCAGAAATGGCATTGCTTCACCAAACCCCGAGCCGCCCTCCCCTGCTGCCGGCAAACTGGCGACTGGTCGGCCTTCGCTTCATCAGGGGGAAAGAAGCCTGAAGAGCGAAGCCCGCGCGGGG
>Ga0255343_1003670_pt1 | contig 15999 bp, 11 predicted proteins | sample wastewater_treat_4_FD_192413 | JGI IMG/M metagenome (GOLD analysis project Ga0255343, IMG submission 192413) | Wastewater microbial communities from Lulu Island WWTP, Vancouver, Canada - plant16 | ecosystem: Engineered > WWTP > Wastewater > Unclassified | place: Canada: Vancouver, British... | reverse complement strand
TCTCTACAAAAGTATGGTCAGTATCGCCTTCTGTATAGCGGTCCCAGTCAGAGCGGACAGTACCGCCTTTATAACGCTCCCAATATCTGTGGTCAATATCATTTCCGTTGAAGTCGTCTTTAAATATCAGATCGGGTTCGTATCTGAATGTGAATGGAAAAACTTTCGCCGCCCCACCCTTAGTGTGGGCAAGAAGTTTGAGCATATAGTCTCCCGCAGACGCTCCTTCCGGGGCTGTTACGCAAAGCTTATTCTCCTCCAGCCTTGCCGCCCAACCGTCAGGAATTTCAATCCAGGCAGCCTCGTCAACATTTGTCATTTTTATTGGAAAACTCTCTTCTCTTCCTGCATATGCGTATGCGTAATCGTAGTAGTATTCCATAGAAATTGAGGGCTCTCTGTAAACAGGAATGGATAGAGTATGCCCCCCAACCAATATTATGTCAAGGCAGTAGGTGTCTTCGTTGTAAGTTACTTTCTGGAAGAATTTATATGAGCCGTTCATTGCCTTGCCATCCTTGGCGCTTATAGGGTCTCCCGCTTCGTTCAGTATGCGCTCCCAAGTGCTCCCCCCATCTTTGGAAATTGTCCAAAATCCATATTGATCCACATTAATCATTGGTGTATATCCATCCTTTGCTCCGGGGTCTTCCACTCCCTCTATCTCGATGAAATTTTCTCCGCCATCAATCGAAATAACCCATTTTCCGTACTCATCAATGCTGATTATAGGGGCAACGCCCTCAATTTGGTCTCCAAAGGTAATGCTTAAGGTCTCTCCGGATGATAGAGTAAGATCATATCCGTAAGATGTCAGTTTATAAGATGTAATGAGTATATTTTTACGGTAAAGTTTGTTGGCAGTTATTATGTTGTCATTAATCTTGGAAACCGCCTCTTCAATTGAGGCAATTCTTTCTTCAATATCATCTAACTTATCGTTTATTCTGTCATTGTCGCAGGAGCAAAGTGCAAATGCGGCGGCAAGAAAAACGCAGTTGATTATGTGAAAGATATTTTTCATGCCCATTTACTTGATGTCATATTTGCCGTCGAATACATCCTTGACTGCTTCCAAATAGCTGAAACCGTCCCGGCAATCAGGCAGCAGATAGCTGCCTTCCACATATTCGTTCCAAGCGTTGATATATACGAACTTCGGCTGAGTTGCGGCGTGAGCATCGGCATACTCCTTTGCTTTCAGAAGGAACATTGCGAATGCAGTCGGAGGATTGTTGTAAACAGTAACGCGTTCTTTACCTTGTTCCAGGAATCGGGGCGTGCTGTCCCAAGCAATTGAAACAGTTGGGAATACCGGCACACCAAAAGTTTCCGCCCACCAATCGCGGTTCCTCAACCCATTGTAACCGTGTTCAATATAGTCGGGGCGGAAATCTCCCATATTGTAAGCTGATTTTGACGCTACGCCGTAGCGTTCATACTGAGCCTTAAGAGCTGCAGTCTCGCTTACGCTTCTGCGCCATATTCCACCGCAGTCCTGAAGGTGAAGGTCAGGGAAGCCGGCCTTCTTCACTTCTGCACGGAAGTAATCCATAGCCTTACCGGCCTCTTCGAGCGAACCAAAACTTTCCTGGAACAATTGAAGGTCCCACAGACTAAATATCGGGCAACCGTCAATCTTGACATAGTTCGGCCTGTGGAAATATTGACGTATAACCCGTTCTACGATTTTTTCCCAGTCATTCCAATCAATCCGAGGGTCAAAAAGCAGTTTCTTTTCTTCGTTCTCGTATGGATTCCAAAGATTCGTAACCTCGTGGTTTGCATACATTATGTAGAAATTCATTTTTTTGCAAGAAGGCGCCTTGAGGAATCCATTGTTGAGCGCTTCTTCGAGAAAAGGATAATGGTCGAACCAATACCAATCGTACACAAAGGTATTTACTCCATACTTGAGGGCCGTCTTTATCCATTTTTCCACTACCATCGGGTCGTCATCCATATCTCCTTCCCATAGCGGGCGTCTCGGTTGATAATGACCTTCGAAACGGGGGGTGCCCTTTTCAATTATTTCCCATTCTCCACGCCCGTCGGACCAAATTTTTGCCTGGGCGAGGGAGTCGTTGTGGCAGGATGGCCAAATATAGGCGCAAACATAATAGTCGGGCTCCTTGGGTGCGCAGGATGCCAAAATTATAAGAATACTGATTGCCAGAAATTTTAGTTTTTTCATATTGTACTATAATTTGTGACACTTTTGTGTCAAAAAACAAAACTTTTTACATACTTTTACAACATACAATCAATTGGATGATTTAGTGCGTACGTTGTGGGTGTTATGGTCATACGCTAATAATTAGCGTATGTTAAATGCATTTTTACATTTCTTAAATGTAACAAGAATATTTTTTATATATATTGTTTTTCCTTTTTTATTTACATATAATATTTGACATACTAAAACTATGGTAGATTCTCTTAAAAACCCCAATAGGTTTTTCTTTCTTACACTTGATTCTTTTTCCCGACAAAGTATGAATCTGGTTTATACAATAGGATACCAGAGCGTCGCTCGGGGGAAGAATTATCCTCTTGAAATTATTCCAAAAAGATATTCCTTTAATATGAATCGCGGGCGTTATCTTTCCGAGTATCAGTTGGTATATATAACCAGCGGCACAGGCGTTTTCAAAGACAAATCAGGATTATATACAGTAAAGTCGGGGGATATTTTTTTGCTGAAACCGGGTTACTGGCATGCTTATAAACCAAATCCTGAGACCGGCTGGACCGAATACTTTATAGGATTCGATGGCCCTGCTTTTCGAGATATCATCAATAAAGACATTCCGCAACTGACCAATCCCATAAATCTTGGAAGTTCTCCGGTGATGGTGGATCTTTTTGAGCAGTCTTTATATTATGGTGAGAATCAAAACGAATATACTCCCTCTATACTCACCGCCATCATTATACATATGCTGACATACATACAATATAGTATGGGTACACGCAATATGACAAACGACCGCATCACGCAAGCAGTGAATTATGTCAAAAAATATCTTATGACGCATATTTCTTCGGATGTAGATTTTAAACAACTGGCCGAAGAGCAGGGTATGAGTTATACATGGATGAGGCGTATGTTCAAGGAACGCACAGGTTTAGCCCCGGGGCAATATCTTCAGAAAATCCGTATTACTTCCGCTATGTTTTTACTGCGCAATACCGAGATGCCTGTCAAGAATATAGCCTTTGAATGCGGTTTCAAAACTTCCGAATATTTCTGTACTGTCTTTCTCGATGCTACCGGAATGTCTCCGGGGAAGTATCGAGAGGCCAATTTGGTCTCTGAGGCCTAAAAGGAATTGTTATATACGGAAGTATTCTTTATAACGGTCATAAAGGTGACCTGCTTGCAAATATGCCGATTGGGGACTCATAAAGTGAGAAAATTCGAAGGTTATCGCTTTGCTCACTCCGGCTTTTTGTGCGGCTTCCAGTTTATAACGCAGTTTATCAAATTTGATAGGCAGGAAATTGATTGGCATGTCTCTGTCAAAAGATTCTGCGTTTGTCCAACATTCCATACCGTATCTGTCCGCTAACATCTTGTTGGCGGCCATATAGTCAGGCAATTCGTCGAAATCCACGTGCCCATCCTGGAATGCTATTATGTCTACGGCTCCTTTGATTCCATTAAGAATCTCGTCCCAGTCTTTAACGTGCTGGTCAAGAGTAATCGGTCCGTCAAATCCCATATGGTTAATCTGTTTGCGTCCGTCGATGTATGGGGAGATAAATACAGGCAAGCCTCCTGAAATGCCCTTGCAATGCAGTGCAATAGCTTTATAAGAATCTATGATTCCCTTGACTCTGCGGCTGACTTCCTTGCTCAGATACCAGCCAGTAAAACACTTGTGCTTGGACAAATATTTTTCCCAGACTTCATCGACCACGTGGAAATTGTTTTCGATATCTACAGCGGCGCCTTCCGGATAAGGCAAGCCGGAATTGTATAAGCCGAACCAGAAATGCATATCATATTTGTCGGCAAGTCTCAAGAACATATCCAGCAGGTCCATGGATGGCATATAGCAACCCTGGGAAAGCAGATATTTTGAAGGGTAGGTTATGAATTTGCCAAGGCCGCTGCGTATCAGGATAACTGTGTCTATGCCAATAGCTTTCATATATTTGAAATCTGCGTCCCACTCCTTCTCTCCCCAGTTCTGATGTGGAATATCGGTTGATATTTCGTCAAGAAAAGTTCCTGTTATAGGAATGCCGGCACCCTTGGGAACAATAATTTTTGATCTTGATTTTGAGGTTTTAGCTGAAAGTTTGGGGTTAATGATTAAAGGGACAGACATAGCTGCTGCTGCCGCAGTCAATTGTTTTAAAAAATCTCTTCGGGTGGACATAATCTTGTATTATTGTGATGAATTTTTTAAATATATATAAAACTTTTTTATACACACATTTAAAAAAGCAGATATTGACTTCAATTTTTGACTTTTTTATTTGGAGCGGGTGTTCCACCCTTTCAACACGAAATGTTCACCACTGAGGCCTTTGTTTTTTGTCTCTACAGTAATCTTGATTGACTCCTTTGGAAGCAGAGTGACAAAGTTGTCGGAATAATACGAAGGCCTTACGGATTTACCATCGCCGTTGAACAGCTGTATCTGATTGAAGAAAGCAATCTTAGAGGAAGTGTTCCTTAAGGTGACATCATAAAATGCATTCCCGCCTTCGATGCGTTTGGCCACCTTCATTGTCACCTTAACCTTCGGCATATCGGACAGTGACTGAAAACCGGCTGAACAAGGCCCTGAGATTGTATCCGGCCCCTGGTATTGGTTATTTGAACGCCAGTAGAAATTTCTTGATACGACACTGCCTTTTGAATCTTTAAGCACTAAACTGATAAAATGAACGGGAGTGATAGAAGCCGGAAAGTTCAACTTGATGACATCATTTTCGGTGGCCTCTTCCCGAACATTAACCATTGCTGATGTTTCGCTTACTATCTTACTGTTCAAGTCATATATGGTTGCAGTCACTTTGCAGCCATCAAATGACCGGGGATAGTTGTTCACCACGGATACAGTGTTCTTCAGATAGTCGAACTGTACATGCAGAGGTTCAAGAGAATGCATTGTATGATACAAGGACGCCGTCGGCTCGAGAGAATAATCCCACATGCGGGCACAAACCAAAGGAGCGGGCACATTATGATACCAGAACAGCAAGCCTGAGCACCATCTGTCTCCGAAACCGAGCTTATTATAATTCCACGTTTCCCAGATACTTTTGGAATTGATTGCGCCGATCAGTTGGCCTTTGAAGGCATATTCATCTATATTATCAGACTCTCCGTACTCATTAGTGAGGTCCTTGTAAACTGTGGTCATCTTATGGAATCCGTTACCGTCCAGATAATCCCACACTTCCTTGTTAATAGGCCACAGGTGTTCCGAAGGCATCATCTCCTTCAGGCTGCTTGCCAAAGGAATGGTCGGAGCGCCATATTCGGGGTTGAACCCATCCAGACGGCTTCCGCGCCTGCTTGCAGTATTCTCATAATGCTGCATAGGATTAACCTGAAGGTATGGGCTGCCGTCGTGGATACCGTCACACTCGGACTGCATCTGATAAGGACGCGTCCCGTCCAGGCGGGCAAGCAATTCGGGGGTTCCCGTCACTTCCGTGCTCTCATTTGAAGCTACATAAAAGACAAGGGAAGGATGGTTGCGTATGCGCTTTACCGTAGCCTCGACATTGCCCAGATAAAGGTTCTCATCTATAGGATGGCGGGTGTCCCCCGTCATCCAGAACTCCTGCCATACAAGTATTCCGTATTCATCACAAAGTTCATAGAAGCGGTCCGACTCGGCAATTCCGCCGCCCCATAGCCTGAGCAGATTGATTCCGGACTGGGCCGTATAACGGATTTCCGCCTCCATCCTTTCGTCGGATGTGCGTTGCATCGCCTCGGGGAGCCAATTGGACCCATGGATGAATATAGGCCGGCCGTTCACAATGAAGAGTTTCGAGCTGTCAGGAGTCTCTCTTGTGGTTTTAATCTCCCTGATTCCGAATTTAGTCGAAAGAGTATCGCTGAGGACACCTTTAACCCTCAGCTCCATCTTAAGTGTATAAAGGTTCTGAGCCCCCTTGTGCTTCGGCCACCACAGACGCGGATTGCTGAAAATCAGTTCCTTGAATTCCTCAGGAGTGAAAGTGATGGTTGAGTGCATTCCCCTGCCCATCTCAAATTTTTTGGAGAAATGAATATCCCCTATCGAGCATGACAGCTCGCACTTCAAGGGCTTCATATTATCTGTAGCGTTCAACACATCAACGGATACCGTTTGACGAGCCTCGTCATAAGTGCTGTTCAGCGATGATTTAACAAACGGGTCGCGGAGCACTGCAGGGCCGGTCACGTAAAGAGAAATAGTTTTCCAGATACCCGTATTGCGGTCCCTGATACCATCGTCATAGTAAAAGTCCCAGCCTGCAGTCATCAACTGTGTTACATTTTTCCCTATCAGGCCGTTTCCGCCGTTTCGATTCTCATTCATGGCGCCCCACTTCTTCTTGCTCGGCCTGCCGGGAAAATCAACGGGGAAGACAAGGACTGCAAGTGCATTTTTTCCACTCTCCGCCACGTAATCAGTAATGTCAATGCGGCTCTCGGCAAACATGCCCGCCATCACATAGAGCAAACGGCCGTTAAGCCAGAACTCCGCACGGTAATTTATGCCGTCCGGCTGCAACCATACATGCTGGCCTTTGGAGTGTTCCGGAGTGTCGAATTCAGTTCTGAACCAATATGTATAGAAATCCCTCCCTGCGTCATCGAGGTCAGGAATCTTATTCTCACTCATCTTGTTATTTATTCCATAATATGGATCCGGATAGACTTCATTCTTGACAAGCGAAGTCAACACCGTTCCGGGCACAACCGCATCGAGCCAGTTATCGGTTGCAAATCCCACTGTTGATATTTCTTCGGGACGTGCACCTGCATCCCCCGCTTTTAACATTTTCCAGACATAATCGCCTTTATGAACAAGTTTGGAGTTAAGTTTTATTTTACCTCCGGCCTGGTGTGCCGGCATACAAGAAAGCAATGCAATGATTGCAAGACTAATGCGAAGTGATTTTATTTTCATGAATTACTTTGGATTTGCAGAGTGGTTTTATGTATAAATTTAAGCAATGGCAAAAATAATGAATTTGTATTGATAATAAAAAGATAGCGAAAATACTTATTTTTGTTCTGTATGGATTCGAGAATTCTAAGGCTAAGCTTGAGCAAGGCCATAAGGGCAATGGCAGATTTGGTGATGCCGCGGGTATGCGTGGTATGCGGCCGAGATTTGCTGCTCGTCGAAGACCATATTTGCACCGAGTGCGAGGCGGAGCTGCCGCTCACTCATTTTGCCCGTCAGCGGGATAATCCCATGGCGGAGGCTTTTAATTCTATGATTCAAAAGGAGATAGAGGCGGGCGAGGAGGGATTCGAGCCTTTCAGCTATGCGACTGCGCTGATTTATTATTCCGGCTCTTCGGCATATAAAAACATCCCCCGCGGATTAAAATATGGGCGGAATTTCGGCGAGGGGAGGCATTTTGCGAAGATGCTTGGGAGGGAGTTAGCGTCATCGGCTTTGTTTGCCGATGTAGATGTGATTGTGCCGGTGCCTCTGCATTGGACAAGGAGATGGAAGAGGGGTTATAATCAGGCCGAAGTTATTGCAAAGAGTGTTGCAAGGGAGATGGGCGGGATAAGCGTTGAGTACGGTTTAGTCAAGCGAGTGCGATATACCAAGACGCAAACAAAACTGCATAAGAGCAAGCGTTATTCCAATGTGGAAAATGCATTTAAGGCGAGGGTCTGCAGCCCCGTCCCGAAGCATATTCTACTGGTTGATGATGTATTTACCACGGGCTCAACCCTCTGCGCCTGCGAAAGGGCGCTCAGGAAGGTTTTCCCCGCTAAGACAAGAATTTCCGTGGCCACATTGGCCTTTGTTAAAGAGTAGATTGGCTGGCGGCAGCGATGGCAGTAGCGGCAGCGGCAGCTCGGGCTTAGCGCTGACTCTTGCCGGACAGAAGCGGTTCTAATTCGGCGGAGAGTTGCTCGGTATCTTTAAAAACAATCCCCTTTATCCCAACCAAGGCGGCCCCTACAATATTTTCGGGGCGGTCATCTATAAACACGCACTCCTCCGCCTTTAATGAATAGCGCTCCAAGAAATATTCATAAATTTCGGGATTGGGCTTGAGCATATGCACCTTGCCGCTTATCACCATCCCCTCCATAAGAGAAAAGATGCGGTATTTCGGAAGAATCCTTTGGAACATCTCCCACGACCAATTGCTTAGGCCCCAAGTGCGATAGCCGCGCTGTTTAAGGCCGCTTATAAGCTCATACATCCCCGGCACCTCGCCGCTTATGCTATCTTCAAAACCATCTACATAAAACTGGAAAGCATCTGCAAACTCGGGATAACGGGCCGACCACTTTTCAATCAGCTCCTCCATCGGTACGCCTATATCGCCCTCGTTATACCATTCATCCGTTAGAATCTCCTCCAAAAAATACTTGTACTTCTGCTCATCGGCAAAAAAGGGAGTGTACTGAAAATACGGATTCCAGTTGACCAGAACTTTGCCGTAATCGAAAATAATGTTCTTTATCATATGTTTTTATAATTTGCCAGGATAACTTTTCCTGATTTGCGGGAATAATCAATCACGCCTGTCGACACAATCTATCTAATCTACCGACATAATACTAAGCCAGCAGACAAAGTTAAGAAATAAAAATTCGTTTTTTCAAAGAAATTGATTACCTTTGCCGTCCCGCTTACGGGAAGTGGCGCAGTTGGTAGCGCACGCGTCTGGGGGGCGCGGGGTCGCAAGTTCGAGTCTTGTCTTCCCGACAAAAGAGGATGGCCGATAATTTTCTGGTCATCCTCTTTGTTTTTCCGCATTAGACCGAGACTGTTCGTGGTAAGTGTTATTTTGACCGACCCCTCCACCCCATATCTTTGCTAGCCCAACTTTTCCGCTACATGGTATGACGTTTTTGGCCCTTTTCGACCGACCCCCTCTCTCGCCATCGTCGCAAACTCTCAATTTCGCTTCATGATACGACGTTTTTGGCCCTTTCCGTCATACCCCCCTGGAAAAAAACGTAGGGCTACGACGTTTTAGGCCTTTTTTGTCATACCATGAGGCCTTCCGCCACTTTCCGCTACCATATCATCCACTTTTATCCTCCGCTCCGTCACCTTTTTCCCACTTTCCACCACATGCTTAAGCATTTTCGGCATTTTTTGACCAACCCAGCCCAGTCTTCAGCCAAACCTAAAAGTCAAGCATACCCGATGACAAGTCAAACGAAGGCTTTTTTGCAAACTATTGGCAGAACTTTACACGAGCGTAAAATGGAAAGTGCTGATAATAAGGCAGAACATAAAAGAAGGTCAGCCAAATTTTCGGGTGTTCTTTAAGGATTTCGCTGATAGCCAGAGAGTTCCATTTTACGCTCGTATTACGGCTGCGGTTTTACTGGAAAACCATTACAGCCAGCCACCATTCAACAAGAGGACGAGGACGGCTAGCCACGGTTTCTCAGGAAGGCGATAGCGCCCAGTCACAATTTAGCAAGAGAGCGGGCAGGGCTGACTCGGGTTTGGTATGCATGACCGGCTGACTGACTTTAAGCATGAGTGCCACGACAATCGGCTATGGTAGGGTCAGAGAGAAGGACGATTGATTGCAGTCGAAAGTGCCACAACAACCGGTAGCAGATTAATGATGCAATTAAAAATAAGTTGAAAGTTTTATTTGCCGCGATTCAATATAAGGGCGACGACAGCTAAAATGACAAAAAGCACGAAAGCCACTACGTTCCATGGTGACTTTCTATGCTTTTCTGAAGCCTTGTATTCTCTAAGGCGTTTTTTCTGACGAAAATTCACGTTCGCTAATAATTCTCACAACGGAGCTCGAAATAGCTCTGAGCATGGTCGCAGCAGGGGCAGATTTCGGGGGCATCGGGCCCAACCGCTATGTGTCCGCAGTTGCGGCACATCCAAACCTGGTCTCCTTCACGGCTGAACACAATGCCTTCTTCGATGTTGGCGGCCAGCTTGCGATAGCGCTCCTCGTGGGTTTTCTCGATGGCCGCTACCATGCGGAACCTTGAGGCAATCTCCGTGAAGCCTTCCTCATCGGCCTCGCGAGCCATACGGGCATACATTTCTGTCCACTCGTAATTCTCGCCTGCAGCTGCATCTTCCAAATTCTCAGGAGTGCTGGGAATAGCGCCTCCATGAAGATATTTGAACCAGAGCTCTGCATGCTCTTTTTCATTTGCCGCCGTCTCAGTAAAGATGGCTGAAATTTGCTCATAGCCGTCTTTCTTTGCCTTGGAGGCATAATAGGTGTACTTATTGCGAGCCTCTGACTCACCCGCAAAGGCTTCCCACAGATTTTTTTCTGTTTTTGTTCCTTTTAAATTTTTGTAATCTTTCATAGCGGTACAAAGATAACATTTTTTGGAAGCTATTTCAACAGAAAAATACCGGAAGATGTTTTATTTGAAAAGAGAGGAAGATGGAGATGGAAGAGGGCGGTGAAGGCGAAAAAGAGACAGAAGCAGAGACAGAGACAGAGACAGAGACAGAGGCAGAGGCAGAGACAGAGACAGAGGCAGAGACAGAGGCAGAGACAGAGGCAGAGGTAGAAGGAGAGAAGGAGAGAAGGAGAGAAGGAGAGAAGGAGAGAAGGAGAGAAGGAGAGGGAGGATGGAAGAAGGTGGAAGATGCAGAGAGAGAAGGGCGGCGGAAGTTGGAAAGAGGAAGAGAAGAAGAGAGAAAGGGCGGCGAAAGTTGGAAAGAGGAAGAGAAGAAGAGAGAAAGGGCGGCGAAAGTTGGAAAGAGGAAGAGAAGAAGAGAGGAAGGGCTGGAGATGGAAATAGGTGGTAGATGAGAAGGGCGGCGGAAAATGCGGAGAGAGAAGAGGGCGGAGGAAGATGAAAGAAGGAAAGAAGGAGAGAATAAGTGGGAAAGAGGAAGAGAGGAAAGGCAGGATAAAGGTGCGTTTTTATTCCTAAATAGTTATATTTGCTTTTTGGATTTCGTTTTATCGCGAAAGAGGGCTGCAAAGCGAGGAGGGCGATAAAGCAAAGAAGCTGGCAAGGCGAGAGTTGAATTTGTATAATTTATGTTGCAGGTTTTAAAATTCGGGGGCTCTTCAGTGGCAAACGCTACTAATATGTCGCGGGTCTTGGATATTGTGGGAGAGGCGGCCTCGAAAGGCAAAGTGGTGCTTATTTGTTCGGCAATCAAGGGTTGTACGGACGAGTTGATTACGCTTTCTGAGCTTGCCCGGAAACAGCGGAAAAACATGATGGTAATGTCTTTCGCTGAAGCCGAAACCGCCGCAATTGAATTCGCTGAAAAAGTGCGTGATGTAAAAGCCCGCCACTTAGAGATTATAAGGCGCCTTTTCACAGGTGCAGAACGTAAGGATGCCGAAGAGGAATGTCATGCGCTTTTTGCAGATATGTCATCTTCCCTTCCCGAAGAAATGGTTACCTATGGAGAGGTTTTTTCTTCCCGGATATTAGCCCGCAAACTTGCTTGCGATGGAGTGAAGAGCAAATGGCTGGACTCTTGCAAGTTAGTGATAAAAGACCATAAAGAACTGACTTACAGCAATATAAAAACAGCGGTAGGTTTTCATCCCGAAGCACAGGTGTTCGTGGCATCAGGCTTTATAGCCAGCACCTATGAAGGCGAACGTACCACGTTAGGGCGCGGGGGGTCCGACCTCAGCGCCTCTATCTATGCCGCCGCTCTCGAAGCCGGAAGCCTGCAAATCTGGACAGATGTCCCCGGCATAATGACCGCCAATCCGAAAGATGTTCCGGCTGCGGAAACCATTCCCCAAATAAGCTACAGGGCCGCTTTGGATATGGCCTCCAACGGAGCAAAAGTGCTGTATGCCCCTTCAATAGAGCCGGCAATGGAAGCGGGAATCGCAATCAGCATCCGTAATACTTTCGAGCCGGATAATCCCGGAACCATAGTGGGCAATGTCTCCCTTAAAGGTTGGGCCGGAGTGACGGGGATGGAGAAAGATGGCGAAGCCAAACTCTGCCTTGTGGCGGAAGATGCACAAAACGGCGAAGCCGCCTGCGAGCGTGTAGCCAATTGTTTGTTCAAGGCCGGCATCAAAGCTCTCACTTGCAGTTCAGACGGATTAAACGTTTATGCAACACTTAATCCATCCGTAAAAAAACAGGCTTTGGCGGCTATCCACCGCGAATTTTTCGAAAATGCACCCCAAAGAGTCTTGAATCTTTACTTGGCAGGCTTCGGAGCGGTGGGCAAGGCCTTTGTAAAAATGTTGGCTAAGCGGGGGAAAGAGATTGCCGCCAAAAACGGAAAAATTCTTCGTCTTGTCGGGCTTGCAAACAGCAGCGGATTTGTAATCGACCCCAAAGGAATAGACCCCGCAAAAGCCGCACAAAGGTTAGAAGAAGGGCAGAGCGGCGACTTAGAAAATCACGCGCAAAGGTTGGAAGAAGGGCAGAGAGGCGACTTTGAAAAATATGCACAAAGACTGGAAGAAGGGAAAAGCGGCGACTTCGAAAAAAACGCACAAAGGTTAGAAGAAGGGCAGAGCGGCGACTTCGAAAAAAACGCTCAAAGGCTGGAAGAAGGGCAAGGCGGTGACTTGGGAAATAACGCGCAGAGGTTGGAAGAGGGGCAGAGAGGCGATTTTGTAAAAGCCGTAATGGAACAAGCTCCGCGCCACAGCATCTTCTTAGACCTTACAAACAGCGAAAGTATTTATAAATCTTTCGAAGACCTTCTACGCAGCGGCCTCAACATTATAAGCTCCAACCGCCGCTCAATCGCAGTACCTTATGTGGAATACGCCTCCATGATGGCCACCGCTGCCGAAAACGGCTGTTATGTGCGCTACGAAACCACCGTCGGCAACGCTCTTCCCCTGCTCGAAGGCATCTCCCGAAGCGCCAATGCGGGCGAGGAAATCCTCAGCATAGAAGCAGTTGTAAGCTGCACCCTCAATCAAATCCTATCTTCTTACGCCAGATATCCCGGCTCTTTTGCCGAAACTGTGAAAAAGGCTCAGGAACAGGGACTTACCGAGGCGGATGTGCGTCAAGACCTTGCCGGCAAGGATGCCTTGCGAAAGCTCCTGATTTTGGCGAGGGAGGCCGGAGTGCCGTTAGAGGAGGAGGATGTGGAGATAATACCGGCAGTGCCCAAAGAGCTGATGGATTTGCCTATGGAGGAATTCTACGAAAGATTGGAGGCTTTGGAGCCGGAATTCGAGGCTGCTGAAAAAGCCGCCGCCCGCTCGCAATGCCGTCAAAGATTCCTCGCCACCTTGAAAAAGGATTCTTCCAAGCCGCTTGGATATAAGGCGACAATTGCTGTGCAGAATGTGTCGCGAAGGCATCCTGCATTCCGTATACTCGGAACAGAAAACGCTATCATAATTCGCAGCGCCTACCATCCCTATCCGCTTGTGATTCAAGGCGCCGGTGAAGGAGCGCGCATGGCTGCCGGAAGCATAATGAACGAAATTTTAAGCTGAAAAAATATGAAAGTAGCAGTGGTCGGAGCGACAGGGCTTGTGGGGACAATGATATTGAAGTTATTGGAGGAGAAGGATTTCCCCGTAAGCGAGTTGTTGCCTGTTGCATCCGAAAAATCAATCGGGCGGAAAGTGGAATTCCGCGGCCGCGAGTGGACGGTGGTATCTGCCGAAGATGCTATTGCCGCAAGGCCGGTGTTAGCCCTTTTCTCTGCCGGAGGCGGCATCTCCTCGGAACTCGCGCCTGAATTTGCCGCCGTGGGCTGCCGTGTGGTGGATAATTCCTCCTTTTGGCGCATGGATTCAAGCAAAAAGTTGGTGGTGCCCGAAATCAATGGGGATGCCATCGGCGAGGAAGATATGATTATCGCCAATCCAAATTGCTCTACCATCCAAATGGTACTCCCCTTGAACCCTATATATAAGGAGCTCGGAATCAAGCGCATAGTGGTTTCTACTTATCAAAGCGTGACGGGCACGGGCTACAAGGCCATCGACCAGATGAATGCCGAGCGCGCAGGCCAAAAACCCAATCCTCAGGTTTATCCTCATCTCATCGACCAAAATATCCTCCCCCATATCGATTCTTTCGAAGAAAACGGCTATACCAAGGAGGAGATGAAGATGGTGAATGAAACGCAGAAGATTTTCGGCGACAAGTCTATTGCCGTCAGCGCCACTACGGTGCGAGTGCCTGTGCAAGGCGGACATTCCGAAAGCATCAATGTGGAAACGCTCAAGCCCTTTACTATTGAGCAGGTGCGGGCATTAATGGCTTCGCAGTCGGGGGTTGTCGTGCAGGATGACCCTGCGCACAATGTCTACCCGATGCCGCTGTATGCCTGGGGTAAAGATGAGGTGTTTGTCGGGAGAATCAGGCACGACTTTACATTGCCGAACGCATTTAATTTCTGGTGTGTTTCCGACAATCTGCGCAAAGGAGCAGCCACGAATGCTGTTCAAATTGCGCTGTTGTTGGTGGAGAAAGGGTTTTTGCCGGAGAGGTAGAGGCTGACGAAGGGACGGAGGCGGGAAGCACCCATAGTGTCGAAGTTAGATAGCAGAGAAGTCGAAAAAAGGAACAGGGCTGACGAAGGGACGGGAGGCGAGAAGCACCCATAGTGTCGAAGCTAGATAGCCGAGAAGTTGAAAAAAGGAACAGGGCTGACGAAGGGACGGGAGGCGAGAAGCTGGAACAACCGGGGCGGGAAGCTCGAAGAACTGGAGCGGGAAGCACCCTAACACTATTCAAAACGGCCGTAGAGCCAATCGTGCGTGGAAAACTTGTTTTTGAAAAGCTCTTCTACTTTTCGGGCCTGGTCCTCGCTTACGGTAAGTTCGCCGTCTTCCCCTGCCAAAAACTTCTGCAAAGCCGCTTGCACATCATCCAAACCCTTATACTGCGGTAGATAATCTTTCACATTGGCAACGCGGCTGCGGACAGAAGACACTCCCTTTTTAGCAAGCTTGGAACGCTCCGGCACATTCAGCGCCTCCGTAAGGGTATCTATATCAACATCATACATCAGCGTGCCATGCACAAGCTCTCGGGTTTTCCAAATGCGCCGAGCATAGCCCGAAATTTTACGCCCATCCACAAATATATCATTGCGGCCGCTAAGGGCGGCATTCAACCCGATTTTATTTAGCGCATCCACAAAGAGCGAAGGATGCACGGTGCCTATGGGGCCCACAAAAGAATAATTCAGATTCTGGAGGTCGTGGTAAACAGCGCCGCCGCCGGTTACGCGACGGGCGAGTTTAATTCCTTTGGCTGTTAGATAATCAAGATTGACCTCTGTATAAACATCTTGATTAAAACCCACGATTACAGAGGGCTCGTTGCGCCAAAGATAAAAAACGGCCTCATCAGGGCCATTCTGAAGACACCATTCATCAAACGCCATATTGCGCCAGGGGTTTGTGCAGGTGTTTATAAAGTATTTCATTTGAGAGACTTGAACATTGCTACATACTGCTCTACTGCTTTCAGGAGCTCGGGTAAGTCTATATGCTCGTCCTCTCTATGGGCGAAGCGTATGCTGCCCGGGCCGCAAATTGCGCGATGCTCGAAGTTGCTTAAATGCGGAGCATCGGAGCCGAAAGCCGCAGGCATGGTTTTGAAGCCGGGGAGGGTGAAATAGTTTGCGGGAGCATCGCCGCCTATTGATTCGACTTTCAGGGCTTTTTGCCATTTCAGTGGCTTGATTTGGGTGGGGCAGCTTGCCGAAACGGATGCTTTTTCGGTTAAAGAAGCGGGATTTTTGTCGTTTGATGTGGCGAAGGTTTGGTCGGCTGGCAGGCTCAGCTTTTGGCATGATGCCGAAACAGGGGTAGCGGTTTGGCCGTCAGTAGGAACAGTGGCTCCGGCTGCCA
>Ga0255343_1003655_pt1 | contig 16039 bp, 16 predicted proteins | sample wastewater_treat_4_FD_192413 | JGI IMG/M metagenome (GOLD analysis project Ga0255343, IMG submission 192413) | Wastewater microbial communities from Lulu Island WWTP, Vancouver, Canada - plant16 | ecosystem: Engineered > WWTP > Wastewater > Unclassified | place: Canada: Vancouver, British... | reverse complement strand
TCGATCAAGTGTTGCTCGACGTCATGATGCCGAAGAAAGACGGCTTTGAGGTCTGCCGGACAATACGCCGCACATCTACGGTTCCCATCATCATGATTACCGCGCGCGGCGATGATTTTGAGCGGATTATGGGACTCGATTACGGAGCCGACGATTACATTGTCAAACCCTTTTCTCCGAGCGAGGTGATGGCGCGCGTTCGAGCTGTTAAGCGACGTGTGAACAAGGTGCAAGAAGAGGCTGACAAACGGTTGACGATCGAAAATCTCGAGATTATTCCCCTTGAGAATATGGCCATCATCGACGGCAATCGTATTGTGCTGACGAGAACCGAGGTCGATCTTCTCCACTTGCTCGCATCGAATCCCGAGCGCGTCTTCACGCGTGACCAACTCCTTGATCTTCTCTGGGGATTCGATTACGTCGGCGACGCGCGGACGGTCGACTCGCACATCAAACGGCTACGCGCCAAACTGGTTTATCCGCACCCCACATGGGATATCAACACGGTGCGCGGGCGCGGCTACCAGTTCGTCGTGTCCAAGGAGTCGCCATGAGCTTTAACGTCATTCGCAGCCCACTTTCGCACGACGCAACCGATATGGAGGAATTGCTATGAGCCGTTCCATCACTCGAAGACTGATCGCATATTTCGTCGCAGTTCTTCTCATCTTTGCGTTGTTGACGGCGGGTATATACATTTTGATTTTTCGAAGAGCAGTAATGTCGGAGGCGAGAGAAAATCTCTTTGATCGCGGCGATCGGATTGCGCACTTATTGGTGAATTGGTCGTTCGACGATTCCGATATCGATTTCTGTCCCGATGAGACGGATCCCGCGACTGCCGAAGATTCAAGCCCGAGACCTTCCAGAGGAAGATGGGGAGATGGAGCGGGGAAAGGCAATGCGACCACCTCACAGGGTCAGGGTACGGGCAACGTGTCGTCACCGGGTAAAGGTAAGCAGGAAAGGCGCGGCGTTCGTGAATACCGTTTCAGAACGGATCGCTTCCTGACCTGGCTGAGTCAAATTGAAGCGGGGGAACTATGGCTGATCGACAAGGAAACGGAAACCGTCTTGACGGCTACCGATAAGAGCGTTTCCACATCGGAACTTCCGGAGAGTATTGACACTCTGCTCGCGAGGGTGCTTACCGGCGAATCGGTCTACTCGGAAGATTTCGGCACGTTGTTCGGGACACCGTCCATGACCGTGGCGCTTCCGATCCGCGATGAGCAAGGCGAGATCGACTCGGCATTGTTCCTACATACGTCCGTTGAGGAAGCGACGAGCGGATTAACGGCTGCGTGGCAGGGGCTACTCCTTTCGCTTGTGATTGCACTCATCATCGTTGTACTTCTAGCGATCTTGCTGTCGCGTCATTTCATTGACCCTCTAAAGAGGCTGCAACGGACAACCGCCAAACTTGCGGATGGAGATTATCGCGCTAGGACGAATCTCGACATGCAAGACGAGATCGGTCAGCTAGGCGACGAAATCGATATGCTTGCGGAACGACTAGAAGAGGCTGAAAGTGAGCGCCATTTCACCGATGCGTCGAGGCGCAAATTTTTGTCGGAGATTTCACACGAACTCCGTACGCCGGTTACGGTTATTCGCGGGTCACTCGAAGCGTTGCGTGACGGAATCGTCAAGGAAGACGATGTAAGGGAATACTATGCGACCATGAGTGACTCGGCAGCCTCTCTCGATAGGCTTATCAGCGATCTACTGGAATTGACGAGACTGGATAATCCCGAGTTTACGCTCGATATGGAGAAAGTCAATCTGCAAGACGTTGTCGAAGATGCCGTCCGCCAGATCCGTCAAATCGCTTCACAAAAAGGAGTCAAGATCGAGTTCAATGTCTCCGACGAACACGATGAATTTTACGGTGATTACGGTCGTCTTAGGCAGATGCTCGTCAACATACTCAACAATGCCGTTAAGTTTACACCGTCGGGATCGCGCGTTTTTGTCGATTACCGCCTCAAAGGCGCCGCCTACGCCTCTCAACGCGCCGATGCCGTGATCAGTATTCGCGACGAGGGCATCGGCATGAGTGAAGAAACGATTCGTCATCTCTTCGATCGTTTCTATACGACAGGCAAGGCGGGTACCGACAGTACCGGTCTCGGATTGTCCATCGCAAAGAGTATCGCGGATCGTCATAACGTCGAGATTGATGTCGTCTCGCGTGAAGGCGAAGGATCGACTTTCACCCTCACCTTTCCACCGGACGATCGACATCGAATAACGTAAGGGAGTACTCGATATGGCACATTTCAGCACTACTCTTTCTCTTATGACAGCCCGCGATGATCGAAGAGTCAGATTTTTCGCTAATTGGCAAAAAAACACACAAAAAACACATAACTGCCTCTGAACAAACAAACGGCCTGTGTTTAATGTGATTAGGGAATGATGAACTAAGTCATACTTATTCCCTAACAGGAGGTAATTTCTAATGAAAACGAAACGAATGAAATCTATTCTGCTGATCGGTTTGGCGATGCTCGTGGTTACCGGTGTGATTTGGGGCAGTTTCAATGCGGTGAGCGTTTCAGCCGCAGCGCAGATAAGAGAGTCGGTCGAACAGCAGGCGCGCATGGCGGAAGGTTCAAGTGATGTCGCGGAACCTGAAACACCGGTGGATGAGACCGTCGCACAGACAAACGGAATCGGTGTTCAAAAGAGAAACCGCTTCGCCAAAGGCGAGGGAGCGGGAAAAGGTAATGCGGATGCAAGCGGGATGAGAATTCGCGCACGTGACGGAAGCGAGGGAGAGAACTGCGATGGTACCTGCCCATTCTACGAAACGAGAGAAGAGCGCCGCGAACAGAATCGAGTTGAGACCGAAGGTCGCGCTCGCAATAGAAGCGGCGGAGAGAACTGTGATGGTACTTGCCCATACTACGAAACAAGGGAAGAGCGTCGTGCAGAACCGTATTTGTGACGGACAGGGCGGAGAGAACTGTGACGAGACTTGCCCGAATTACGAAACGAGAGAACAGCGCCGCGCAGAAAACCAAGGCAGAAACCGCGCTCGTAACGGGAAATAACATAAGCCTGTCACATCGATAGGTGAACATGCCTTAGCAAATTGAAAACTCACTGAGGGAACGAGTTCCCGGTCTCAGGTACGTACGTTTTCGGACGGTGAGAGACCGGGAATTTCTTTTGCCTCTCGCGGTCCGGTTTGCTCTGTGCGCTTCAGCTTACAACCCCTCCTTCCGGGAGGGCTGAATAGGGTATGAATGCTGCCGCATTTTGCGTATAATGTCGATGTATATTTGAAAGTACGGATCAATGTAAGAGAGGCTTGTTGGACAACGGCTGAACAGTTTTTCTCGCTCGCCGAGACATTGGATGCCGCTTTCGGTGAGGAGAGAGAATGAATTTCGTTTTAAGTTTTTTTAGTGGTATTGAGCGGGCGCAACCCGTCATCATTTCGCTTCCGTTAAAAATCGGATTGTATGCCTTATGGCTCGCCGTGATGGTGTTCCTTTTTCTGTCGCGCGATCGTCTGTCGAAATTGCGCAATCCCGACCGCATCGCGAAAGCTATGGGCGTGATTCTCCTAGTCGATCAGGTAGTGCTCTACAGTTGGCAGTTTATATCCGGTTATTTTAATCTTGAACTGAGCCTGCCCCTCTACCATTGTCGCATCGCTGTGCCGCTTCTCATCCTCGATCTCGTCTTCGGCGTTAAGGTTTTGCGTCCGATTTGGATTTTTTGGGGAGCGCTCGGGACGATCTTCTCAATGATCTTTATGGATCTCTACCGATTCGACTTTCCGCATTACACGAACTTCCAATTCTTTATCGTTCACCTGCTGCTCGGATGGGCCATCTGCTACGTAATATTCGTCTTGGGCTATCAGTTTGAGAAGAAAGGATTGAAACTCGCACTGATCGTCACGTTCGTATACAATGTCTTTCTGATTCTGTTCAATGCGGCGTTTAACGGAACGTTTATCGCACATGCCGAGCTTAAGTTCAACTACGGATACTTGCTGTTCCCGCCCGGATCGCTTAAGGATTTCGTGCTGTCATTCCCGCCTTTTCTCTACTACCTGATTATGTTAATCGGGTACGAGCTCTTGATTTTACTCCTGTACGCGTTCGGTCGATTCTTGAACAAAGTATGCGCGAGAAAACAAACGCACGCCGCCTGATGCGCTCTAGATTGTTCCGTTCGTCGCGCTAAGTGACCCTGTCGCTGCCAAGCGTACGAGGTTGGTTCGACTACGCGACAACGTTAAATCGATCGCATGGAAGCCCTAAAGTATTCAGATGCGATTGACGACTTTTTATAAAACAGTGAAAGCAAGGAAAATGATATGCAGGAGATGAGAAGAGTGGAAAAACCCTCGACCCCTTCGTTAAAGGATAAAGGTTCCTACCTTCGTTATTGTCGCCATTTCTGGCGAGATGCCGTGTTGATTGCCGTCTTTTTTGCCTCTATGTGGGTGATGGAGCTTATGAATCGTCCTTTTGGAACGGTGCGTGATCTATCGATTCCTTTCGATCAGGTCATCCCGCTCATGCCCTGGACGATTGTCATCTATATGTCGTGGGCGCCGCTGATTATTGCGCTTGCCGTCGTTTACTTCCTGTACGATCGCCACCTGATGCGGCGTTACTTAATCACGTTGGGCATCGGTCAGTTGATGGCCAATGTGACCTTTCCGTTTTTCCAGACAATGATCCCACGCCCTTACGAAGAAGTTTTTGCGGGGACCGATATCTTTTCAAAGATGCTTGCTATCGTCTATCGCGTCGATAACCACTACTGCGGTTTTCCTTCCATCCATGTGATTAACTGCGTCATCACCATGGTCATGATCTGGTTTTTCCGCGAGGCGAAACTGTGGGTGAAACTTCTAGTGACGATCTATTTCGGCTTCATCGCCATCTCGACCGTCACGACGAAACAGCACGTCGTGCTCGATATCCCCGGCGGCATCGTCTATGGACTTTTGGCGATTCCGTTGTCGATTCCCGTGATTCGGCTATACGAGAAGAAAGTTCTGACCGAATCAACTCTGTAAGACGAGAGAATTAGAACGCTTCATCCAGCAAGGTTCGTGCAATATCGTGCGCGATGACAGTCTGCGAGATGTCTCCGACCGTGTCTTTCGCACTTCCGAGAGATTTGACGCGCTCAGCCATGTCACGGGACGTGAAGGGAACGCCGATGAGCGATTGTGCGATACAGTCGATAAAATCGCTGTCGAGCGCATCGCTGAAAATAACGGTATCGGCGATGATTCCCTGAGCCACCTTAAAGCGAATATCTGCCTGTCCCCATGTGAAGCGATCTGACTCGACTTGTGCGTCAAAATCGATCACTCGTCCGTATCTCCATTCCCAAGACGCATAAAGGGCTTCCAACTCAGCCAATTTTTCATCTCTGTGGAATTTGTCGACGGTTTTTTTGATAACGGCACGTCCTTGACCGTATTGCTCCACGAAAGAGTTTCCGACGGCATCCATCAGTTCGGCAATCGTCAAACCGTGTTTGGCTTCTCGAAGATTGATCACGCGCGACTTCACGGACTTGATAGCGCGCGACTTCAACTTTGAGTCAGCTACGGTGAGGTATCGCATCATCGGATCAACGTCGGTGTCGACCATCAGCGTACCATGATGGAGGCCGACGCCCCTCATGTACCGGAACGCGTTGCCGGAAAATTTCCTTCCGTCGAGCAGGATATCGTTTCTACCCGAGCGAACCGCATCGAGTCCCAGCGACTGAACGGCGTCGAGAATGACCCTGAAGCTTTCGCCGAGATCGAATTTCGCGCGCGGGAGAATGATAGAAAAGTTCAAATTCCCGAGATCGTGGTAAACGGCTCCGCCGCCGGTGCCGCGCCGCGCGAGAAATCCGCCCTCGTCCTCAAGCAGCCCCGTTTTGCACTCCGCCCACGCGTTTTGATTGCGACCGATGACGACGGTGTGCCGATTCTGCCACAAAAAGAGAACGGCACCGTAGGAACGCTCGCCCTCCTCTGTCAGATCACTTTCGCAAAGACCCATGAGATATTCTTCAAGCGCTAAATTGTTCCATGGATTGGTGAGATCGGTCGTGAGGATGAGAAGCGGTTTTTTATCTTTATTGTTGTATGCCATATCTAAGTCATCTCTATTTCAATATGCGATGTAATCGCTCGTTCCGTTGTCTTTGTTTGTGTTGAGTTTCGGATCGGTTACACGATCTCAATTTTAACGAGAAATAATGCGATTGAAAAGGTCCGAGAGTAAATCGATGCTATCATGTCATCAGAAAGCGACGGGAGTGAACTCATTGCGATGAAAAGTATTTTTATGAGAGCGCATTGGGATAAGGGCGGGCGTCCTAAAGGGATGGCATCCGATGAAAAGTGCGCGCGTAGTGACAAATCAGTAGTCTTCCAGCAGGCGAGAACTCATGAACGTTCCTGCGGGGCGATCGTTTTTGAGGAAATGGAAGGCGCGCTTCACGTCTTGATGATCCAACATAGGGCAGGTCACTGGTCTTTTCCGAAAGGCCATATGGAAAAAGGAGAAAGCGAGCATGAGACGGCGATCCGCGAAGTACGAGAAGAGACGGGCGTCGAGATTGAGATCGCGTCGAACTTCCGCGGCGAATCGACATACTCGCCTCGCAATGGCGTCAGCAAGACGGTCGCCTTTTTTATTGGGAATCGTTTTGGGGGTACCGTTCGTCCACAGGAAGGTGAAGTCTGCGCTGTACATTGGATGCGCGCCGTCGATGCTGTTCGACTTCTGACTTTTGATAAAGATCGAGCTATTTTTCTTAATGCGTTCGAGCATTACCTGAAGCATGACCGCATCTATGCAGACGATTGTCACGATCTTGAAAAGTGCGGATACGAGCGCTCTTCATCTGACGCTTTTTCGCTAAAAGAACACTATACCGTGGATGAGCTTCTCGCGATCATGGCTTTTTTGCGTAGCGACGAGGGGTGTCCATGGGATCGTATTCAAACACACGAGAGCATCAAAGGTAATTTCATTGAGGAAGCGTACGAAGCCGTCGATGCGATACGACAAAAGGATGCCGACAAGCTTTGCGAGGAGCTCGGTGACGTGATGATGCAGGTCGTCTTTCACGCGCAGATCGCGAAAGAGGCAGGGAATTTCACCTTTGCGGATGTCGTATCGGGTATCTGTCACAAGTTGATCTCGCGCCATTCGCATCTATTCGGCGATGATGAGGCGACGACGCCTCACGACGTTCTCGATACGTGGGAGAAGAACAAGAGGGAGGAAAAGGGTCACGACAGCATCGTTCAGGAATTGCAGGATGTGCCGATTTCCTTTCCGGCGCTCATGCGTTCGTTCAAACTGCAGAAGCGTGCCGCGCGTTTAGGCTTCGATTGGCCGACGATCGATGGTGCTCGCGAGAAAATAGCAGAGGAGACGAACGAGCTGTTCGATGAGGTGAACAAGGCGATGCGCGATGACTCCTTCGGTGTCGGTTCGGAGGGGGACTCATCCGAAACCTTCGAGCGGGAGCGCATTTTCAACGAAGGGGGTGATCTCCTCTTCGCGGTGGTGAATGTGCTCCGTATGCTTGAGATCGACCCCGAGTCTGCGCTGAACGCGACATCGGAGAAATTTATTCGACGTTTTGTCATGATGGACGAATTGGCACGAGAAAATAATCAGACTCTTGAAGAGATGTCGCTTGATGAGATGGACCAGCTGTGGAACAAAGTGAAGGAAAATGAGAGAGAAAAACCATGCGACTAGATAAATTTCTGAAAGTTTCCCGAATTGTAAAGAGAAGAACGGTTGCGAACGACATGTGCTCAGCGGGGCGAGTCGAAGTGAACGGTCGCCCGGGGAAGCCGGGTACGACGGTAAAAGTTGGCGACGTGCTTGATATCGGATACGGAAAAAGCCGGGTTAAGGTAATAATCCTTGACGTGCGTGAGCACGTGCGAAAAGAGGAGGCTGAATCGCTCTACGAAGTGCTCGAAAGCGAAGGAGTTGCAAAACCAAACAAACTAGATTAGTATGACTATACATCAACAGGATGTCAGGTCGACAGGTGCACATTATGCGTACAAGTTACGTTGATAAAAAGCGTTTCAATCGGAGAGCTGCAACGCAGACTTTCTTTTTGCGCTTGTTCGCGGGTGTTGTGACGGTTATTGTCTTGGCATTTTGTATTTCCTCATTCATTTCGCAAAAACGGGAGTTCGACCGTTTGCAGGCGGAGCGTCGACAGTTGGAACGCGAACGCAATCAGTTGTTCGAGAAATATGAGGACTTGCGCAGCTTAAATGAAATCATCAATACTCGCGATTATATCGAGCGTATCGCACGTGACTACCTCGGCATGTTGCGTCCCGGCGATATTATCATTCAGATAGACTAGAATCGAATCAATTTAGAAAAGGAATCTCTATATGTTTTATTTAGGGTGCCACCTATCTTCAAGCGGCGGTTATCTTGCGATGGGTGAGACGGCTGTTTCCATCAACGCTAACACGTTTCAATATTTCACGCGCAATCCTCGCGGCGGTGCCGCGCGAACGCTCGACCTCGACGATATCGCTTTTTTTAATGCGTACGCAACGGATCATGCCTTCGGAACGATTGTGGCGCATGCGCCTTACACGATGAATCTCTGTTCGGCAAAACCGGATGTGCGCGAGTTCGCCAGAAATACGATGCGAGACGATCTGGAGCGATTACAACATGTCGACAACGTCGTGTACAACTTCCATCCCGGCAGTCATGTGGGACAAGGCGTCGATCTTGGGATCGAGATTATCATCGACGCGCTCAACGCCGTGCTCACAGAGGAGATCAAGACACCGATTCTGCTTGAGACGATGGCAGGAAAGGGAAGTGAAATCGGACGCTCCTTTGAGGAGCTTGCGCGCATCATTGACGGTGTGACCTTGAAAGACAAGATCGGCGTCTGCATGGACAGTTGCCATATGCACGACGCCGGCTACGCTGTCGTCAATGATCTTGACGGCGTGTTGGAAGAATTCGATCGTCTCGTCGGTCTTGACCGCGTCAAGGCGTTCCACCTCAATGACAGCATGAACCCGTTCGCAAGCGGCAAAGATCGCCATGCCAAACTCGGTGAGGGCACGCTCGGTCTTGATGCCATTGTCCGGATTGTCAATCATCCGAAACTCAGAGCGCTGCCGTTCAACCTCGAGACACCAAACGAGCTCGACGGCTATGCACGGGAAATTGATCTTCTGCGAAAGAAAAGAACGACCGCATAGCAGAGCATAGAACGATTATCTAGAAAAAAGACTCAATTTTGAATTAGAAGTAACGTACAAAAAACGCGCACGGAGCGACGATACCGCCCCGTGCGCGTTATTCGTAATAAGTTGTAAAGTGACGGCGGAAGAACTCGTTTCCGTAGTGTCGGCGCTCCGGGATGCCGACCGGTTGTTATTATTTCCCCGCTTTGGCCAAACGGGCGTTCATCGCTTTTTCCACGGCGTTGATAATGTTTTGATAGCCGGTGCAGCGACACATATTACCCGCGAGCTCCTTGCGCAATTCATCGCGTGTATAACGTTTGCCCGTTCGTAGCAGGTGCTCGGCCGACATGATGAAGCCCGGCGTGCAAAAACCGCATTGCACGGCAGTCTCATCGATGAATGCCTGTTGGATATCGGAAATGTTGCCGTCGACATCGACGAGCCCTTCAACTGTCAGTACGTCTTTTCCGTCTACCCAGATCGCCAAGAAGATGCAGGACGCAAACACCTCGCCGTTGACGAGTACGGTACAGGCGCCGCATTCTCCGACTTCACATCCCTTTTTGACGGATGTAAGACCGAAATCGTCGCGCAACATATCGGAGAGCGATTCGCGCACATCGACGGATGTGCTGACTCGTTTTCCGTTCAGTGTGAAATTAATCGTCTTGAATTGTTTTTCGATCATGACCAGATTCCTCCTGCGCGATTGATTGATTCAGTCAGGCAGCGACGCGCCAATTCGCCCTGAATATGAAGGCGGAATTCTTTTGTCGCCCGCCAACTCGTTCGAGGATTGACATCTTGCAACGCACCCGCGGCGAATGCCTCAACCGTTTCCTTCGAAACGGGCAGTCCTTTGACCGCCTGTTCGGCGCTTCTCGTACGCATCGGAATCGGGCCCGCCACGCCGTAACAGATGCGAGCATCGACGATCGTTTTCTTGTCTTCGCTCAACTTGACGTTGACGGAGCATCCGCTCGTCGCGATGTCCATCGCACTGCGCATGGCGTATTTGTAGTAGTACCCTTCGTACCCTTGATAGCTTTCGGGTCGGATGAGTATTGCCGTCTGAATCTCATCGGGACGCAAGTCGACTCTTTTGGCGCCGAGATAGAATTCCTCAATCGGCACGAGACGCTTGCCCTCCGAGCCTGTGAGCTCGATAAACGCGTCGTACGCCATTAAGGTGGAAGCCGTGTCGGCTGATGTCACGCCGTTACACGTGTTGCCTCCGATGGTGCCGATGTTTCTGATTTGCGGACCTCCGACTTTATCGGCCGCTTCGCCGAGAACGCGCATACGCTTTTGAATGATCTCGTCCTTCGTGAGCGCGGCAAAACTCGTTAGAGAGCCGATGCGAATTGTCTCGTCATCATCGAGAGAGACGCCTCGGAGCTCATCGATCATATAGATGCTGATGAGGTCGCACCCGGCGAGGTCGCCGGCTCTGATCGAGATCAGGAGATCGGAGCCGCCGGCGATGATTATCGCCTGCGGTTGCTCCATTCGAAGCCTGACGGCATCCTCTACGGACTTTGCTTCGTAAATGTGGTTTATATCGTACATAAGTTCCTCACTACTCCCTTCAGCCTGATGGCAACTCGGGGGCTTATCCTTTCTTTCTACAATAAGTGCCGTTCGCCCGGTAGACTGGAATCTTCCGGTGATCGTCTCTTTCCCAATCTCTAAAGCGTTTCGAAAAGCCCGGCTTCCGTAAACGCGGCAAACAGTTTATGCGGATTGATCGGCAGCGAATTGATGGCGACGCCTGTCGCATGGAGAATAGCGTTCCTGATGGCGGGTGCCGGAGAACAGGCTGGCGGTTCGCCGAGCGCTTTCGTTCCGAAGGGGCTCGTCGGTTCCGGGTTCTCAGCAAAGTCGACCATGAGGTCGGGGTGGTCCATCGTTGTGCAGAGTTTGTAATCGAGCAAATTGTCGTTGAGTATACGCCCCGTCTTTTTATCGACCAACAGCTCTTCGTAAAGTCCGAATCCGATGCCCATACTCATGCCGCCGTGCACTTGAGCTTCCGCGAGCGGGGGGTTGATCAGATTGCCGCAATCGTGGACATTGACGATGTTGAGAAGTTTTACTTTACAGAGGGGGATGTCGACCTCGACTTCCGCGATCGAAACTCCGAAGGAATAGGCGTTGCTTTTGACGGAATATGTGCTCTCCGCGGCCATGTGCTCGCTCAATTCGAAGTCATAGAGAATTCTTGTCGCCAGTTCGCCGAGTGGCATGAGAATTCTGTTGTCGGTCTTTCTGACGATGTTTCCCTTGACGATGTCAAGAATATCGACCGGCATACGGGTCAGGGTGTGAGCGTGCCCCAAGATCTTCTTTTTCAATAACTCACCCGTCTGCTTGATCGCGAAGCCACCGACGTATGTTTGACGCGACGCGTACGCGCCGGCACCGTAAGGAGTGACGTCCGTATCTTGATTCGTAAAGACGTGTACGTCCTCGACTTTTAGACCGACGGTGTCGGCAGCCATTTGTGCGAAGACGGTGTCGCAACCTTGTCCGATTTCCGTTTCACCGGTCATCAACTGCATGGAACCGTCTTGGTTCAAGATCATGCGGCACGACGAGGTCTCAATGCTGATCGGCCATACTGCTGTGTTATACCAGAAAAGTGACGTTCCGATACCGCGGCGAACAGGTCCGGTTTGATTCTTGTAAAGCTCAAATTTTCTGTCGTAATCGATGAGTTCCATCGCCTTATCCAAACAATCGTTATAGCTGTCGTGATAGAGCTCATTCTTTGAGAAACCATCGACATAACCGACGGGCATAGAGTTTTTCCTTCTGAATTCCACCGGATCGAGATTCAGTTTCATGACAATCTCCTCGACGTGGCTTTCGTCGAAGAACGTTGCCTGCGGCATTCCGTATGCGCGCATCGCTCCGGCTGTCGGTTTGTTCGTATAGACGGTCCAAGCGTCGGCCTCGATGTTATCGCACGGGTAAAGCTGTGGGAATGAGCCAAGCGCTTTTCCGGCAACGGAATGGCCGTGTGACGCATACGCGCCTTGGTCGGACCATAACTCGAATTTCCTCGCGGCGAACGTCCCGTCCGGTCGCAGCCAAGAGATGATGTGACAAGGCATCGCATGACGCACGCGATTATTGACGAATGTCTCCTCGCGGCTGACATCAAGTTTCACGGGATGCCCGCCGACTTGCAATGATAACCACGCGCAAAGCGGTTCGTACAACGCATCCTGTTTGTTGCCGAATCCTCCACCGATGTAAGGCTTGATGATACGCACCTTGCCCCATGGCCAACCGAGCGCCTGTGCCACAACACGCCTTACGATATGGGGGATCTGCGTAGACGTGACGACCGTCATGCGCCCGCCCTGCTCCTGATAGGCGTAGCAGATGTGGTTTTCGATGTGCGCGTGTTGCACGGTCGGCGTGTAATACCAACCTTCCACTTTGATAAGTCCGGGTTCCTTGATCGCTTCTTGGTAGTTGCCGATCCTGATGTCCGAGTGCGCCAGGATGTTATTGTCCTGAAGCTCGGGATGAATAAGCGGCGCTCCCTCTTTGGCCGCTTCTATGGGATCGATCACGAAGGGGTATTCTTCGTACTCAACTTTCAATGCTCGAATCGCACGATCGGCGGCGACATAATCTTCTGCGACGACAGCGGCGACTTCGTCACCATAGTGCCTGACGTGCTCGTTGAGAAGTTTTCTGTCAGCGATATCTCGGTGTTCCGGAACATTGGTCCAAGGGTGTCCCGCTGTCGGGAACGGTCTATCGGGGACGTCGAAACATGTTAGGACTTTGACGACACCCTCGATTTTTTCCGCTTCCGACGTATCAATGCTAACGACACGCCCATGTGCGATCGTTGAGTGCAAGATGCGGGTAACATAGGCATGTTTCGGACACATATCATCCGTATATTTGGCACGCCCCGTTACCTTATCGAATGCATCAACGCGTTTGTGACATTTACCGACTTCCATAGAAATCCTCCATCCGTTAGATCACATGAAGGAAGGTTGAACAAACGAGCTTTCGAAGATTGAATTTAAAATCAATACGATTCTCCCTCATTCAATTCCTCATCTAAAAACTATTAGGGCTTTTCCTATTATAGTACAGCAAATCTATCTTCATTTCACATAGCGTGTCGCTTTTTGTAACCTTCTTCATGTGAGTGCTTGAAAAATCGTGTATTGAGAGGCGTAACTCGATGGCTGTTGTATTTGAAAATAAAACGCCTCGAGGTGTCGACCCGCGAGGCGTTATTTTCTATCGTGCGTCTTATTTATCTTTATCGTGTGCGTCTACTGAAGAAACGGACGGCGTGACGCTGGACGACAAATTTCTGTGTTTCATGCCAGCTTCCCCTGACAAGATTGCTCGCGTAGAAATAGTAAATCGGATGCTGTACGCCGCTTCCTCCCTCATCGAAGACGAAAGCGACTGCCTTTTTCACATTTTGAGAGACATACTTTCGAACGGGCGCCGTGTATCCGTACATGCGCTTAATAACTGCGGCGCTGTTCGTGCCCGACTTGACCATCGAGTCGCGGATGCACTGTGCAACTAAGACGGCTCCAAGGTAATCGTTGCCGAATTCGCCCATCACAAGTCCTTCCAATATTTGGCGGTCCTTGACTTTCAAGGGTCTGCCGACGTAATTTTTGTCGGGATTTTTAATCTCAATGAGGAACGGTCCGCCCTCTTGAACGTATCCGATAGTCGCCTCGCCCTGTTTCTCTTCAGCCTCTCCGAGCGTTCTCTTTTGCTCGGTTCCCGGGCGTTCGATTTCACTGCGTAGCTCAAGCGTGTCATTTTTATTCTCCTCGCGTGCGGGGAGTTCAATCAGAATCTCGGTAAATTGGGAATGATTTGAATTGAGATTTTCGACGGATATGTCCTGAACGTCGATATCTTGTGTGGGTGTAAATGATAATTCCCACGTTAAAGGCATGTTGCCTGATGGCAGTCGCTCGTGCTGACGAGCTTCTTCATCCTCGATGACGAGCAGATGGCGATCGAACCCTTCATAGTCGAAAACAAAGAGTTCTACCCCCTCGTCAAATCGTATCGGCGGCACTTCATCGCTCGGTTCCGTTGTTGTCTCTCTATGTGCCGGGATGCCGCCACGCGCATGCAGCACCGAAGTCGAAATCGGCACAGCCAATGCGATGACAGCCATCACGGCGCTCGCCGCTGTAACGGCAATTCTTTTCTTTGTATGTTTCATTAATTAATCCTTCTTTAAGTTGTTAGCTTCGCCGGCTAAATCAAAACAACCGAGTTAGATGATTTGCCCCACGTTACTAACTTTTCATGCCAAAATGTCATATTCCGGCTATTTCCCCATATGCAAAACAAAAACAATTAAAAAAATCTGATTGCATAGTACGGGGGAGTTTTTTGGATGGTCTTAGTATCTTAAAGATCGAGAAACGTTTCAAACGTCAAAATAACCCATTTATTCGCTTTACCCAATCGCTATCATTGTCAGTTGGAACGAGAACTGTCTGTGCAAATGTATTAAACATGCAGGCGATATCACGTATTTTTTGTCATTCTGTCAAAAAGCGCTTCCCGAGCGAACAATGTTCGTCAACTGGACAAACTGCTATAAGCACTGGTATCAGGTCATTACAGGGGATAATAGGCTCAATGATACTCGTATCCTGCGGTCGGACATGGTATGATTTTGGGGCAACAGGCGATTGTAAAAGAGTATTAATCTCCTGTTTGAAAATCATATTCATTTCGGATGCTACTCGTTTTGGATTGTTGTTAATCCCGACGTGAAGTGAGGTATTCGAGTGAAATATCCTTGTCGTAGGAGAAAGGGGCAGAAAGTGGAATTATCTAATCGTGTGGGAAAAAAGGAGTTGTTGAGTTATATTCAGAGGCTTTCAGATGCATACGGGCCGTCCGGTTTTGAGCATGAGGTGGCGGCATTGACTCTTGAGCTTGCCGGACCGTACGGAGAAAGCTCTGTCGATTGCATGCAGAACGTGTATGTCAAAAGAGAGGGGTTCAAGGGTGACAGGCTACGCGTCCAACTTGATGCGCACCTTGACGAGATAGGCCTGATCGTTCACTCAATCTGTGAAGACGGCATGTTGCGGATCATGACGCTGGGGAGCTGGGTTCCCGAGCGCATACCGGCACACGCGTTTCGCGTGAGGACGCTCGACGGTCATTGGATTCGCGCTATTTCCGTGAGTACGCCTCCTCACTATATGTCCGAAAATGAAAAGCATCACGGCATCACGATTGAAGAAATCGAGCTCGATGCCGGCGCAAGGAACAGAGTTGAAGCGGAAGAAGCTTTCGGTGTGTATATCGCCGCGCCCGTCGCGCCGGATGTCACCTTTGCGTATGACGAGAAAAATGATCTCCTGTTCGGGAAGGCCTTCGACTGCAGAATCGGATGCGCCGCCCTTACGGAGACGTTGAGACGCCTTGACGGAGAGGAGCTCACTTGCGACGTTGTCGCCGCTTACTCCTCGCAGGAAGAAATTGGCGGACGCGGGGCGATCGTGACTGCGCGCCAAGTTGAAGCCGATCTCGCGATCGTCTTCGAGGGGACGCCTGCCGACGACTACTTCGCACACCCCGATCAGACGCAGACGGCTCTGGGGAAAGGGGCGATGTTGCGCCATATCGATCGCACGATGATCACGCACCCGGGATTCCAGAAGTACGCGCTCGAACTGGCGCGCAAACACAACATTCCGGTGCAGGAAGGTGTTAGGAGAGGCGGCGGAACGAACGGCGCACCGATCCATACGGAGG
>Ga0255343_1003641_pt1 | contig 16097 bp, 12 predicted proteins | sample wastewater_treat_4_FD_192413 | JGI IMG/M metagenome (GOLD analysis project Ga0255343, IMG submission 192413) | Wastewater microbial communities from Lulu Island WWTP, Vancouver, Canada - plant16 | ecosystem: Engineered > WWTP > Wastewater > Unclassified | place: Canada: Vancouver, British... | reverse complement strand
TCGTTTTGCCATCTTCCCTTCAGTGTAATCCATGATTGCGTTGATCTTGATGTAAACGGGAAGATTCCTTTTCGGATCTTTGTTCATGGCCCCTCCAGTAGTGTCACCAGAAAGGGGTGCAGTGGCCACTGATGTGTTACCTTTTTGGGGGGCAGATCAAGGTGGGCTGCCGCATAGAATGGAAAGTCGTAATAACTTTTATTCTTTGGAAGGAGCCCACCATGAGACAGGTTCAGTTACACAACGCGATGCTCATGCAAGAAGTCCAGCAACTAAAATCGGCGAATGTCCGAAGATCGAGGCTTATAGGCGTCTCAATAAAGAAGGCAAGAAGATATCCTGGCCTACCTTTCTTGGAATACTACAATGCAGACGAGGTGCCGAGTGCAGAAATTTTACGCGGGAACTACGAAAAACAGAAGGTCTTTGACGTCGATCTGTCAAGGTCCGTTTAATTTTTCGGTTTTAGTCTGAGCGAACCCCATTTAAGTAGGCACTAATGTGGATTCTCTCTGGAAGGGTCCAGATATTTTGGACACGAAGATAAGAGAAATCTATGAATTCAGCTCCTCATACTCTCGAGGAGCAAGATATCCTAAAGCAGAATGCTTTCTTATGCCGTTATAGTACAACTCAATGTAGCTGACCAGTGCATGGCGCGCTTCATCTTTTGTCTTGAATCCGGCATCATTCAGCAGCTCTCGTTTCAGCGTTTTGTAGAATGATTCCATGAGCGCATTGTCCCAACAGTTGCCCGCCCTTGAATAGCTGGAGATGATTTTATTTTTCGCAAGCAAAATCTGGTATTCCTCTGAGCGATACGTCGGTCCACGGCCGCAGAGCAGTACTACTCCTTCACAGTTTCTGGCTACCACGAGCCTTAGGATTGGCTCTAAGGCGATCGCGGTCGTGTTTCGAGTACTTATCTCATACGAGATGATCTCGTGGTTGAAGAGATCCATGGGTGCGCTGAGATAGAGTGTGCCCCCTTGAAAAGGTTATCCAGGTAGCATCAGTGGCAAGTTTTTTGAGCGGTACCACCGAGGTGAAATTCCTACCTAGAATATATGGTGTGCACTGCCGATCCGACAATCGCTGTGCATGACGCTGATGGTACCAGTATTCAGAATGACGCCGTTTCCGTATACGCGCATTAAGGAGGTACTCACGCATGATTCGCACAATCCACTTGGGGTTGATCGGAGCTCCTTCGGGCAGCGTCAGATATCGGGCTATTCTCTTGGCGCCATGATCGCACAGAGCAAATTCACTTTGTAGCCTTTGACCGCAAGCTCTGCGTTGGCTGCAAATCTTTTTTTTGCACCCATCCTTGCGAAATTCGTTCAGAATGAGCATCTCTCAGATACGCGATTTCAGTTCGAAGATATTCCAGCTCCTTTCGTGGATCTTGAAACGTGGGAGGCTTGTGGAGGTGCAAACAGGCTTCTTTCGTTTCTTTTGATTGCCAAATAGATTTATGTGGGCCTTCGCAGTTCATATATACTTTCTCTATATAAACAATGCTATCAATCTTGATTTTATTGGCAATAACAGGCATTAGGGTAGCTTCTTTGGTATTCTCCACAATGACCGTGTAAACCTTGCCATGACGCTTTAGCATTCCAAATGCAACAACTTTTCCAACAACTCCTCGGATACGTTTGCCTTTCCTAACGCCGCCGAAATAGCTTTCATCTATATCAATGTCACTAAAGTATTCTAATAAGCGCAACTGCCGAATTAAAGACCAGAGACCGCAAGATAGAACCCTGATCCCTGAAAACATGCTTAAGGATAAACATTGCTAATCTGAAGGCATACTCGCGCTCTCCCTCTACTCTGCATACGATTCTTTTCATAAAGCTGCTCTTTTTAGAACAGTATCACACGAGGAGCTGATAGAATCTGTCAGGGCCATGGTATACTCTCTGGCTATTGGGCAAATGGCAAGTCCGCTCGAACGGGCACTCAGAATTCTTGAACTGCTCAAGGAACATGCGTGGACGCCTGCATCAACCCTGGCAAAGGAACTGAAGGTTTCAGAGCGTACGGTTTATCGATACCTGCGCCAGATCGACCTGGCATTCGGCGGATATCCGATCTTTGAATCTTCGACCTCTGGATACCGGCTTGCTCGAAATGTTCTTGAGGATGTATGGAGTGGGAGAGATGACATGGCGGTTGCCGCGGCAATTCTTGCATGCCCCTACGCTCAAGCTCCCAAAGGCTCATCGGAACGCATCGAAAGATTCATGCGTGCCCTGCAATCGCACATACGGGTTGAGCGTAAAATCCCCAAGGCACTGTTGCAGCCCCTATTCCAATGCTTTATCGAACGACGGATTAGTACTCTAGATTACCGGCTTAGCGGGAAGAGCCTAACTATCCCCGTGCTCCCCCTGCGCATTGTCGCGGAACATGAAATCTACTACCTGCAGGCCCAGGATATTGCTACAATTAGCATAAAACTCTTTGCTTTCGACAAGATAAACCGCATCACCACCGGGGAAAAGGAACCAGACGCGCACAACACCGAGAAGCTCCTGCAATACCTTGATTCCGCATGGGGCATCATGGTAAGCGGCACGCCACAAAAAGTCATATTTGAAGCTGATGAAGACTAAGACCCTATTTCGAACGCAACCGGATGCACTGGACGCAGCAGAACGAAGTGTCGGAACATTCGCTGAAAGTAAGCCTTATGGTGCACAACTGTGAAGAATTCCTCCGATGGATATGCCGCTTTGGCGCGCATATTCGATTTATATCTTGATCAGGGAAAGGAAATATGGGTAAAAAAAACAGCTCGTTGACAAGAGTGCGCCCCCTTCTCAATACATTGCTGCAACGCGACGATTTTCTGGATGCGCTTCTATGGCCATTCAATACCGGATTGCATATCAGCGAGCCTATTGAATGCATTTATTATGAAGGACAAGACCTGACTATCATGTCAGGAGCATTGAACAGTGCTGGATGCAAAAGAAGCGAACACGAAAAAGCTCTTGCGCCGCCGCGATCACTGCTTGAAAACCTTATAAAGAATCCAGAAAAGATGCTAAACCCAGAAGCTCTGAAAAAAGGCGGAGACAAGGGTATTTTTGAAAAAAGAAGGCAACTTCTCGATGGCGATTCTGCCACTAAAGACAAAGCGCTTGCCTGTTTAGAGAAGGACCAGGATCTGACCAAAAAGGCATGGTATATTTTCGAAGGTTCGACCTGCCCCGACATCTATATAGAGACAAAAAGCTACATCCTGGTAGGAGAAGGAAAGCGGACCGAACGTAAACTCACAACTACAACAACTTGGCTACAGAAGAGAGACCAACTGATCCGCCACATCGATGCTTTGCTCGACCGTGAGAAAACGATACTTTCCTTTTTTATTGTTGATAGAAATATTTCGCAGAAATATGGGTATGATGAAACGCTCAAAAAATTTAGAAACATTGCATATTTTCAGGAAAGTCTGCCTCATAGATCAGAGAAACTAGTGAAACGAGCCATGAATTCGTATATCGGCCATGCCTACTGGCAAGATTATGAAGAGCGATATGGGATATCTTTTCCGGATACCCTATAGTCCGTTTCAAAAGGCTCAGTATTAAAACATTGTAATGCTCCCCTGCTTTTCAGACCATTTATGCTACTAATTTATTCCCGACCTCAGCTGGCGTGGCATATCCAAACGCCGAAGGCGTGATCCTAACGGCCAGCATCAGTGGCTGGCAAGCCCAGCCGCGCAGCGGCGAGGCGAAGCCAGTCCAGTGCTGTCAGACTGTCGAGTAACGACTTTACAGCATCGATAGTGGCTCTACAGTAGCGGTGCTTACGTTGTCCGCTATGCGGCGCTTCAGTTCAACCTGGATCAAAGGTTCACAACACCACGCGTTGGGTGCACGACAATTTTGTGCAAAGATGGCTAAGCAGCATTTCTTCGAGCCCAGTAATCTTCATCGCGATGACTAAGTCTATTGCACCGGAGCGCAATAATGGCATTGGCACCTTCGACAGTCCAATGCATTCCTGATCGTTTAAGCCTGGTTCCTATGGCTACTTTACAACCAGCTTCCTCTACGCCACTAGAGACGCAGAGCCCAAGACTACGAAAGAAGGGGTAGCGCATTCTCTCTCGATTCGTCTCAAGATAGCGTATGCACGTGGTAGCCTCAGGATGCTGATCCTCAAAGACAGTAAGTTCTCCGATGATCTCATCAATGGCTCCCTTTTCTAAGAGTTCTCGCCAGTCCTGGGCTTTTTGCTCAGTTTCCTTACTTTCTACTCCAAATAGCTTCTTTGCGACCGTAGAAACCGTTTCTAGGGCATGATAGAGATCGACAATCTGTATTCCATGAGGAAAGAGTTCATAGGCAAGTGCCCATATCCATTTCGCGCCATCACCAATGATCACCTGCCTATGGGCATTCTCAAAGCCAGTCCGACGTGCTTCCCGTGCAACTCTGAGGGCAAAGCCAGAAGGATTTTCATCCTTTTCTACATAAGCAGCACTCTCAATGGCTGCGTTATAGCTCACCGAGCCCTTATCCCGTACTGGATTTCCTTCCTTGTCTTTAGTGTCTGCCGTAAGGTCTCTACCTTGACACCTATGCCTTCCCGCTCCGCCATCTCTTCACTCGCCAACGTCGGCCCAAATCCCCTGTAGTTCTCTTTATACAGCGCCAGCACCTGGCCCCGTACAAGGTCTTTCTGTCCCATTGGTAATCTCCCGGCCATCCTCTCTACCTAGGGGGACATTTCTATTTTGGAAAATAGGGGGACATTTTATGCTACTGCTCGCCCGGTCTTTGACACTCGAAGAAAGAACATTGACAACAAAACAGCGACAATAAATAATAATTGGAAAAGCTCATGACCATAGAAACACTATTTGAAAAAAGCAATTTCGTACCGAATGACCCGCAACGAAACGCGATCTTCCATGAGGACGGTCCGCTTCTCATCACCGCAGGACCTGGCTCCGGGAAAACGCGCGTCCTGCTCTGGCGAACGGTCAACCTGATCGTATTCCGAGAAGTGCCGCCTTCGGAAATCTTCTTGAGCACCTTCACTGAAAAGGCCGCGCTCCAGCTACGCGATGGGCTCAGGTCGTTGCTAGGCCTCGTAAGCAATGAAACCGGAAAGCCCTACGATATCACTGAGATGTCGATCGGCACCGTGCATTCGCTTTGCCGAAAACTACTGACCGACCGCCGCTTCGCCGACAACCAGGAACGACGCCGTACTCCCGTTCTCATGGACGAACTGGGGCAGTACTTTCATCTTTATGATCGAACCTATTGGAAAACGCTGCTCAAAGCCGGCGGCTTCGACGACGAGGAAGCGGGCCAGCGCGCCATCAACGCGTGGGCGAGCGACAGGGATTCGTATTCCCGCCATGAAGCCGTCGTCAACACGATCGCATTCTTCAACCGGCTCTCGGAAGAAGACTGCCGATTGCCGATCAATGTTCCGGCGCCAAGCGCGGACAGCGAAAGGCAGGCGGACGGTGAGACTCTCCAAGCCCTCCTCAAGATGTATGAACGTTACCGCGCCGATCTCAGCGCCGAAGCAGCTGTGGAGTCCGTTGACTTTTCTACCCTCCAGCAAATGGCCTACCGCTCCTTCTTGGCTACCGAGGCATCGAAGAGCGTCTTCCGGCATGTCATCATCGACGAATATCAGGACACGAACTCGATTCAGGAAAAACTGTTCTTCCGCCTCGCTGCCGGACACAAGAATATCTGCGTCGTCGGAGACGACGACCAGGCCCTCTACCGATTCCGCGGCGCCACGGTGGAGAATCTCGTCGACTTCGAGAATCGTTGCCAGACCTATCTCGGATGCCGCCCGCGGCGCGTCGACTTAGGGACAAACTATCGATCAAGGAAGCCCATCGTAGATCTCTGCACGCGCTTCATCAACTCCGCCGACTGGAGCGCGCGCGATGGATCGGGCGTATCCTACCGAATCGCCGACAAGCGAATCAGCGCCGCCCGGGAAGGCGATGAGCCCGCAATCGTCGCATCGAATAAAGCCAAGGCCGAAGATGTGTATGCGGAGATCGCCTGTTTCATCCGCGCCCTGAAAGAAAATGGCGCAATCACCGATTTCAACCAGGTCGCCTTTCTCTTCCCCTCGATGAAAGGCTGGGGAGGCATGAATACCCGCGTCCATGGCTTCATGGAGGCGTTCGCAAAGGAAGGGATTCCCTACTACGCTCCCCGCGCGGGAAGATTCCTCGAAGTCGAGGAATCACTCAACTTCTTTGGCCTGTGCATGGAAGTCTTCGGACGCCCCGAGCATAGGGAAAGGGGAAAAGCTAGCGCCGGATTCCGCGGCTTCCAGGACTGGCTCGCCTCGTGCCAGGATCGCGCAACGCGCCTAAAGAAGGAAGACTCGGCGCTCGCCCAATTTCTGCAGGACAGAAAAGCTGAAGTCGAGCAGGCTGGAGCCGACTATGAATCGCTCAACGCCTGGTGCGCCGAGCGCTCGATCGATCTCGGCGCCCCTGTCGAAATCGGATTCCCTCAGATCGTTGCGCGTAGCCTCAAGCTCTCCCTGCGCGTGCAAAAAGCTCTTCAATCACATCAGCTAAACGAGTCGATTAGAAGCCGAATAAACCAGAAATGCCCATACACTGTTCGCTACCTGCTGAACAGAGTCACTGCCCTGGACTGGGGCGTCCTCGACCTCTTCTACCAACTCGGCGGATTCTCCTGCTTCCTGGACGCCTACCGCCTCGCCGAGAAGGGCGAAGACGAAGGACCCATCTGCAACCTCGGCCTCATCACGCAGTATCTGGCACGCTTCGACGACGAATACGGCCCAATTCTCACCGGGCAGATGCTCGCCGGCAAGACCTTCGTCAATCTTTTCTTCTCGTCCTATCTCTACGCTCTTTTCAGGCTCGAAGAATCCGAATATGAAAACGTTGACGACCCCTTCCCTAAGGGTCGAGTACCTTTCCTGACGATTCACCAGGCCAAAGGCCTGGAATTTCCGGTCGTCGTCCTCGGCTCGGTGTACAGGGAATCGCGGGATGCTTCGAAGATCGAGAGAACTGTTAGGACGTTGCTTGATCGAAAAGGAGAGCCGCTCGACAGGATCGACGAATTCGACACCATGCGCATGTTTTATGTTGCACTCTCTCGCGCCAGGAATCTCGTTGTCCTGCCACGCTACACTCATGGCAAGGCAGCACATCCAGCCTTCGCCACTATCCTGGAGAGTGGTACGATACCCCCGTTGGCTTCGCTAGACCTCTCGACCCTGCCCAAGGGGGAAACAAGCTCCGATGAACTTGGAAAAACCTACACCTACACGGGCGACTATCTCCCCTATCTACGCTGCCCTCGGAACTACATGGCGTTCGGGAAATACGGATTCATTCCCTCGCGCGGGCAGTCGATGTTCTTCGGCCGGCTCGTCCACGAGACCATCGAGGACCTCCACCATTTCGTCATGGCGCTCGGCGTAAGGCTACACAATATGAATGACGAAGAGGTCGAATTCCATATCCACGAAATATTCGACGAAAACTACGACTTCCTGAAAGCGGAGGGCAGCGACATGGTGACCGACTTCGTCAAGAACGAAGCCTTTTCCCAGGTGCTGCAGTACTGGAAGCGCAACCGCGCCCTCATCGACAAGATAACGGAGTCGGAAGTCAAGCTCACCCTACCGGAGCTCAAGACGCCGCGCAAGGATATACCCTACAATCTCGAAGGAGTCGTCGATATAGTGCGCGAAGGCGAGGAGACCTGGATGTACGATATCAAGACGCACGAAAGGGCGGCGATCGAATCCAACCTCGACTCCTACAAGGCCCAGCTCAATGTCTACGCCTATATCTGGCGCGGGCTCCGCGGCAACAAGCTGGACAACACCGCGATCATCTCCACGCCCCTGCCGCCGGCGCTCAAAGCCGCGATCAAGAGCGGCGACGAAGCATGGATCGCACGCGAGCGGGCGGCTTGGGATCCGATCATCCCCTTGGGGTACAGCGAGAACGAAATCGAGCGGATGATCGAAGATTTCGGTGCAGTGGTCGAGGCGATAGAGGATCATGCCTTCACGCCACCTCCAGCCGAACGCCTGACCTCGAAAGAGGGGCGGGATCGCAACATCTTCGCAGTCCGCGTTTGCAGGAACTGCGATATCCGCTATTCGTGCGCTTCGTTCCGCGACTATGTGAAGTCCAGCGACCGGGGCAACCAGGGATTCAGGCGCTACCTGGACGACTACGGGACGGAAATCGCGCCGGAAGCCTTCATCGAAGGCAATCTTCTCGACGATGTATAAAGTCAAAGGAAACAACGATGCCCATTGAACGAATCACGCCCGACACATTGCCCGACGCCGACAGGATCGAGGCGCTCAAGGAACTCTTCCCTGAGGCTTTCGCCGACGGCGCCATCAACTGGTCAACGCTGCGCGATCTCGCTTCGGCGCTCCCCGCCGAGGACGAGGAAGAGACGAGCGAGCATTTCGGGCTTTTCTGGCCGGGAAAGCGCGAGGCGCGCAGACTCGCGGGCAAGCCCGCCGAGGGCACGCTGATCCCCTGCCCCGGCGAGGGCGTGGACGAGGAAACCACCTCCAACATCTTCATCGAGGGCGAAAACCTCGAGGTCCTCAAGCTCCTGCGCAAGAGTTACAAGGGCATGGTCAAGATGATCTACATCGACCCGCCCTACAACACCGGTAACGATTTCGTCTACGACGACAATTTCACCGAGCCGCTGGAGGACTACCTGCGCCGCACAGGCCAGATCGACGGTGAGGGCCGCCCCCTCACCACCAATAAGAAGTCGGACGGTCGATTCCACTCCAAGTGGCTTTCGATGATGTACCCCCGCCTCCGCCTCGCCCGCGAGCTCCTGCGCGACGACGGCGTGATCTTCGTCAGCATCGACGACAACGAGGTGCAGCATTTGCGGATGTTGATGAATGAGGTGTTCGGGGAGGAATGTTTCATCGCTAGTCTCATCTGGAACACAGAAGGTCATACTGATAACCAATACCATGTAAAGATTAATCATGAATATATTTTACTTTATGAAAAGCTTAGTCAAAAATCTAAATTAGGATCAGTGATCGATCCTAACACAAGAGCTGAAAGTAATCTTTGGAAAGGCTATGCAGAAAACTCAATCACAAAAAACGGACCAAAAAATCCACCAAGTGAAATTGAATTACCTATTGGATTCCCATGCAATTCGAAATCTCTAGATCTTTCTCCGACTGTCGTAGATGCACGTTTCTATGACGAAATTGAAATAAAGGGCTTCATATCACGGCAAATAACTGAAAAGTACTATGTTTCCTACCCGATAAGAAAGGATTGGATGAAGGTATCAGAATCGCGATTAACTAAAAGCTGTAAGGTTTATTCTGGGTGGGCAAATGCAGATAAATTGAAAGCCTTCATAGATAATGGTTGTCAGCCAATCCAGGAAGAGGATGGGATAACAAAATTTTTTCTCTCAGAAAATGGAGTAATATATTATCGAAAAGAAAGAGATAAAGCGAAGAATATCCTGTCTGTGTTACAGAATCTTGGAACAACAGAAAAAATGCGTTCAGAACTAGAAAAGGAATATGGAATACCATTTCAATATCCGAAGCCGAAAGAGTTATTGGCATACCTAATTAGCATTGGCGCAGAAGATGGATTAATCATGGATTTCTTTGCAGGGTCTTGTTCAACTGCTCACGCAGTCTTAGAAAACAAGAATACGAAACTAAAGTACATAATGGTCCAAATTGATCAGCCTTTAGACATTAACGCGACTGAGCAAAAGATATCCTATGATTTTTGTTTGGCTAATAAACTTAGACCCGTGCTATCTAGTATAAGTAAAGAGCGCATCCGCCGCGTGATCAAGAAGATCAAGGCAGAGAAAGCCCAGGAGCTGTCGGCTGCAGACGAGGTGCCAGATCTCGGCTTCAAGGTCTTCAAGCTCGCCCGGTCGAATTTCAAGCCATGGAAAGAATACCACGGCGACGATATCGCGACGGTCGAATCCCTCTTCGAGGAAGCGGTAACGCCACTCGCCGAGGAATGGAAGAAGCATCCGGACGCGCTCTTCACCGAAATCCTCCTCCTGGAGGGCTACCCTCTCGACAGCTCGGTGAAGCCGCGCGCGGAATTCACCGCCAACCGGATCCGTGAGGTTTCCTGCCCCCAGCACGAGAAGCGCCTTCTCGTCTGCCTGGACGACGCCATCGCCCCCGAGACGGTGAGCGCACTCCAACTTAGCGCCGACGAGATTTTCGTCTGCCTCGATTCGGCCATCGACGACTCCACCAAGGCGCGCCTGGACGACAAGGGCATGATAAAGACGATATAGGAGGCTGCAAATGGCTAGTTTTGATCTTGATATCCCCTTTGATGAACTTCCCCCGCTTCCTCCACAGACCGATCTCGACGACATCGATATCCTTAAGAAAGTGAATAAAGCCAACATCGCTCTTTCAAGGCTTAACGGCGCTTCCCTCGCCGTTCCGAACAAAAGCCTTTTGCTCGAACCACTGACTGTGCGCGAGGCCGTGGCCAGTTCCGGCATAGAGAATATCAACACAACTATCTCGGAGGTCTTTCAGGCAGAATTGTGGCCTGTGGCGGAAGCCTCGAAGCCGCAGAAAGAGACCATGTATTATAAAAAAGCGCTCCTCTCAGGTTTCGCGCAAGTCCGGGAAAAGGGCTTCATCGCAACCAATGCCATCATCGATCTTCAGTCGGTCCTCGAGCCGGAACGAGGAGGAATCCGTCGTCTTCCCGGCACAAAAATCGCGGATTTGAACAGCGGTAAAGTGTACTATACGCCGCCTGAAGGCGAAGATCGCATTCGGAGCCTGCTCAAGAATTTCGAAGACTATTTCAACGACATGAATTCAGAGGTAGATCCGCTGATCCGCAACGCCATTTTGCATTACCAGTTCGAATCTATCCACCCGTTCTACGACGGAAACGGCAGGACCGGGCGAATTCTTATGGTCCTGCACCTCGTCCTATCGGGTAGGCTCGATCTTCCGATCCTTTTCATCTCAGGGTACATTAACGAGCACCGCTCGGAGTATTATCGCCTCCTGCGCGAGGTCACATCGGCAGGAGCATGGAAACCTTGGATCCTTTATGTACTGAACGCGATCGAGGTTCAGGCACACTCCACCGCAAAAACCATCGACGCGATGCTTGCGTTAAGGAACTCTCTTGAACCAGCGATGAGAGCGATAAAGCCCGCAATCCCCGTCAAAGAGATAACCGAATATCTCCTCTCCAATCCCTTCTATTCGAGGGAGCGCCTGAGCGAATCCCTGAGCGTGCATCCGAATTCCAGCCTCAAATACCTGAACGCCCTGGAGAAAGCAGGGCTGGTCAAGAGTTTCATTGTCAAAAAGGAAAAAGTGTTTTTTATGGAAAGACTGCTTTCCCTGCTGTGAGACACGAGATGTAACGATCTTGTCGGATCGTTACATATTTTCTAATTTTTTGTAATGATTAACAAGGAAGTGTATGCAATCTGTAACGATACAGTTCGATCCCAACCAGGAACACCAGCTCACTGCCGTGGAGAGCGTGGTGAAGCTTTTCGACGGCCTCTCGCCTTATTACACCGAGGCAAACCAGCTAGACGAGATTGTTCCGAACCTTCCGCCCTACTGCAGCCTGGACTCGGGCTGGCTTTTGGATAATCTCCAGACCATCCAGCGCGAACGATCGCTTCCCGAATCGATGTTCGTGCAGACCGACTCGGGCTATATGGTCGATGGCGTGAGCCTCGATACCTGGGAATACCCGTCCTTCACGGTGGATATGGAGACCGGTACCGGCAAGACCTATGTCTACCTACGCACGATCCACGAACTCCGCGCGCGCTATGGCTTCCGCAAGTTCATAATCGTGGTGCCGAGCATCGCCATCTACGAAGGAGTCGTCAACGCCTTCGCCTCCACAAGGGAGCATTTCAAGGGGCTCTACGGCAACGAAAACGTGAGCCTCATCCAATACGACGGGAACGTGCAGGATTTCAAGAATTTCGCCACGTCGTCGTTCGTGGAGATACTACTGATTACCGTGGACTCCTTCAACAGGAAATCCAATATTGCCTTTAAGCAGACGGACAAGCTGATCGGAGAGCGACTTCCCTACGAATTCATTCAGGAAACGCGACCGATCCTGATCCTGGACGAATGTCAGAATTACCGTTCGGGAAAATCACGCGCAGCGCTCCGGACGCTCAAGCCGCTTTTCGCAGTCAACTACAGCGCGACACCGGGCAAGGATGCGCCGAATCTCGTGCACAAGCTCACGCCCTTCGACGCCTTCAAGAAAAACCTCGTGAAGCGGATCGAAGTGCTCGGCATGGTTGAGGCGCAGAGCACGGCGCAGCGGGCCGACTACTTGAAGCTCATCTCAATCGATTACGGCCCAGTGGCGCGCCTCCAGGCTATGGCCTTGGCGAAGGGAGTCCTACAGGATCAGGAGTTCACGCTGGGCGCCAAGGCGAATCTCGCCGAAAAGACCGCGAACGACGCCTATGCGGGCTGGTTGGTGGAGACGATCGACAAGGCGGAAGGGTATGTATCCTTCACGAACGGGGAGCGCCTCTATCTCGAGGACGAACGTTATGCGGCCGAGAGAAAGGAAGCGCTGTTCCGCAGACAGATCGAGGAGACGATCCAGGCGCATTTCGACAAACAACGCGAATTGCGCGATTACGGCGTGAAAGTGCTCTCGCTTTTCTTCATCGACCGTGTGGCCAGCTACCGTGATGACGACGGCATCGTGAAAAGGCTCTTCGACGAAGCGTTCGACAGGCTCAAATCGCAAGATCCGCAATTCGCCCAGCTCCGCGCGAGCGACATGCGGGAAGCATATTTCGCGAAAAAGAAGGTGAAGGGCATCGAAGAGGAAATCGACACGAGCTTCGAGGAAGCAGACAAGAAGAGCGACGAAAAAGAAGCGGAGAAGCGCGCGTACGAGTTGATCATGCAGCGGAAGGAAAAGCTGCTTTCCTTCGACGAGCCTGTGAGTTTCATCTTCGCGCATTCCGCCATACGGGAGGGATGGGACAATCCAAATGTGTTCCAGATCTGCGCGCTGCGCGAGATCACCTCCGAAAAAGAGCGCAGGCAGACGATCGGTCGCGGACTACGGCTTCCCGTGACGCAAGCAGGATTGCGTATCACTGACCGGCGCCTCAACGTGCTCACCGTGGTGGCCAACGACAGCTATGCGAACTATGTCGCGAATCTCCAGCGCGAGTACGAGGAGACCGGAGACGTGATGCCCCAGGTGCCGGCCGACAAGTCCAAAAAGGAAAAGGCGACGCGCAACGACGCGATCTTCAGGTCGCGCGATTTCCAGAATTTCTGGAACAGGCTGATCCAGAAGAGCGAATATGTGATTCGGATCGACAAGGACGAATTCGTGCGCCAGGCTTCGGGGCGGCTAAACAACACCATTTTCCCCGAGCCTCACCTCATCATCACGAAGGGCGACTATGTGATCACGAATTACCGCCTTGACCTTCTCGAAATACAGGGAAGGGTGGCAAAGATCCGGATCCGAAGCGACTCCACGTCGGGCGATCGAAGCGACGAGGAACACTTCTTCAAGGAAGGCGCCGATCTCGCAAAACTGTTATTGAATCCGGTATTCAAGCCTTTCAAGATCACGGCGATTAGGGGCAATGACGAAACTGGCATCGTCGAGTTTTCGGATACCGATTCGCTCTCAATGGATCATGCGCTCCAGTTCAGCACTGAACGGGGACAGGTCTTCTCGACGATGACCGTGAGCGAACGAGTCACCCATTTACCTAAATTCAATCTCATCGATCGCGTATCGAAAGAGCTCTCTCTTACCCGGGCGACCGTGCTGGATGTTTTCAAGGCGCTCTCGGATTCGAAAAAACAGGCCTTTATGGAAAATCCCGAAGGCTTTTCGGGCGTCTTTATCGACACCTTGCGAGAAACCTTGGCGGATCACCTGACGGAGCGCTTATCATATCTTGTCACCGAGGAGATCGACGAACGCGATATCGAGCTGGCATTCCCTCCGACGAAGGAATATCCCGTGAAGGAGTTGGTGGCAGGCCACGCCGACAGGTCGTTGTACGATTTCGTCCAGAAGGATTCCGAAAATGAAGAACGGTTCATTAATCGGCTCAACGACGGTACTGACGATAAGGTAATCCTTTATTTCAAGTTCCCCCCCACTTTCAAGATCCGGATCCCGAAGATCATCGGCAATTACAATCCCGACTGGGGGATCTTGCGGTGGAATGAACAACGCCGCCTCAAGCTGGAACTGGTGCGCGAAACGAAGGGGCAGCTCGATCTCGACGCCCTCCACTTCACGAATGAGGGACGGAAAGTGCGATGCGCCCAAAAGCACTTCGCCGCTCTTGGTATGTCGTATCGCCATGTCACAGGCGACACGACTGATTGGTGGAAAGAAGAAGGTGGAGAGGACATCACAAAATGGGCACGAAGTTAAGAGAAAAAAGGAAGGGGCCAGCAAGACACTTGGCATAATCGGCCGATTAGGAGGCATTGGAGCCCGCCCCGAGAGAATCTGTCTAGTATCCGACGCGGATGGCGCGATTGCTGCACTTGCCTGTGTAGCAAAACTTGTGGATATGGCTTCAAAAGGTGACAGGCTGGCTGGCGATGTACTTGTGGCAACCCATATCTGCCTTGATGCTGCCCTCCAGCACGATCCTGTACCGTTCATGGATTCCTCAATGGATGCCATAATCTTCATCTATATCTCGCCATGATCGCCTCTTTAGGGCGGCGACAGTTGGTTCTAACTTCACTCTTTACCTGGCCAAAGAATTGGAGTATGAGTATACCCTAAAGACTCAAGGCTGAGGAATGAATGACCATTCAAGGAGCAGGCGATGCAAGATCAGCAAGGCCAAAACAAGCAGCACGATCTACAGGATCAGGAAGGCACAAAAGAAGCTAGCGGCTCTGGCCGCAAAGTCGCTGAAGCTGTGAGCAAGAACAGCAGTTTGGCCAGGCTTGCAGGTTATGCCACTCAACAAAGCCATATCCTTGTTGGGGTTATGTCCGGCACCTCGTTTGACGGCATAGATGCGGTTGCGGTCCGCATTTCCACGGATGAGAACGGCGACATTGCAAAAGTCGAGTACTTGAACAACGCGTCGATTCCCTACTCAAAAGAGATCAAGGCTCTGCTTCTGCCGCTCTGCGACGTTGCGACGAGCAAAATCGATGACCTTGTATATGCGCATTTTCTCTTGGGCGAATGGTATGCAAGCGTCGTGCAAAAGCTCATGAAAGTTGCCGGCCTCACAGATCAAGATATCGATGCAGTTTGTATTCACGGGCAGACGGTGTGGCACGCGCCAACATGGAGGCAACTGCCAGGTCCAGGCTTCGAGTCTGGAATCGCTGACAAAGCTACAGTCTCTGTGCATGGCACGCTTCAGATCGGTTGTGCAGCGGTGGTCAAAGAGCGCTTGGGTATTCCCGTCCTTTATGACTTCCGCGCGGCGGATATGGCGGCTCAAGGAGAGGGAGCTCCCCTTGCACCAATTGTGGATTCGCTCCTTTTTGGCGATCGCGAACGTGGAAGGATCGTTCAAAACATTGGTGGTATCGGCAACGCAACGGCGATTCCTGCAGGCCCGGACGAGGACAGCGTCTTTGCCTTCGACACCGGCCCTGGCAACATGATCATGGATGAGCTCGTGAAGCGCTTAACTCACGGTGAACAACAGTACGATGCGGATGGCGCTATCGCTGCGCGCGGACGTGTTTCGACACAGCTCCTTGACTATCTGTTGGATGATCCCTATTTCAGGCTTGAGCCGCCAAAAAGCACAGGCCGAGAGGTTTATGGCGCGGCTTTTGTCGATAAGTTGGAGCAATTTGCGTCAAAACAAAGTCTCTCCTATGAGGATAAAATCGCCACGGCGACTGCCTTTACCGCAGATATGTTGAAGAGAAGTTTGTTGGTCTCTTGTAAGCGTTCGTGATCTTTTTATAATGTAAAAATCAAGCATTTCATTAGGAAGGAGATAGTCGATGATGCAAATGGAATTTCTCGACTCTCTGTCTAT